>Ga0210114_1000200_pt1 | contig 15442 bp, 14 predicted proteins | sample MayberryNW_TuleA_FD_185524 | JGI IMG/M metagenome (GOLD analysis project Ga0210114, IMG submission 185524) | Wetland microbial communities from San Francisco Bay, California, USA, that impact long-term carbon sequestration - MayberryNW_TuleA_D2... | ecosystem: Environmental > Aquatic > Marine >...
CTAATTGGCAAGATATTAATAAACTTACCTTTTTGTTTAACTTTTATCCTCATGAACATGTAACAACTATCATCTCTTAATGCATCTATTTGATTTTGATTTTTACAAAATTCAAAATCAGTTGTGTAAACATTCTGTAACTTCCTAATTTTATCAGGGTACATACTATTTACATCATATTCATTAACGTCATAATATGTTCCTCGTTGAAAGACTTCAAATCTTCCTCCAGAATAACAATAGAATGCATACTCAAAAACTCCTTTGTGTTTTGGTTTATTAAAATAAAACCAAAGTGGTGTCTTTACTCCTTTTCTACCATAAACATAATTCATACTTAATGTAGCACAACTATATGGTTGATTAAAGTTTAATCCAATTGTCTCGCATGAATCACAGATAATCTGAGCCAATTCTCTAACTTTCACACTGTCATCAACGCAATATTCTTGAATTTTAGGATTATTAAAATCACTAAATTTATAATGCGCTTTATCAATTCCAAAAAAATGATATTTAGCCCATCGTCTATTTCCGTCTAAAATTATAGCGATATGTTTTGGTAAAGGATCTCTTGATATCTGAGACTCCAACCACCTTTCATATATTTTATAAAAACCTGATAACTTAAATATTATTTCAAATAAAATTTGACTAGAAAAACTTATCATTTTCATTTAATATTTTTCATTAAATTATAAAGTGTTTAATACTTATTTATTTTATTTTATTAAATATTAATTTTTAAGGGATTCTCCACCCTTTCTATTTCTGTAATATTGGTATAAAAATGTGGCTGCAACCAATGTTATAGCTAAGCCAATTAGTAATGAAGAAATAAGATTAAATGGGCTAGTTCCTTCCGTGAGTACTGAAGTAAATTGTAAAATTGGGTAGTACAACAAAATCAATATTACCAATCTAAGAATATCAGACATAGTTTTAATGCTTCCTCTAAACCAATTACTCAATAAGGTTCCAGACAAGATAGTTCCAATCCCAATCCATAATAGCAGTATCGTACCTCTCAGAAAACTTCCAACTATCGCTTTGTTGGTAAGAATTTCAAAATTTGTCATATCCTCTCGAATGATTCCCTCGGGTATATGTGATAAACCATTCACTATGGATACAACTATAATTAATAATCCAGAAACTAAAGAAAAAATCCTAATGAAACTTGTAGGGGTTGGCTTACCAAGTGCACTTATGGATTTATCGATGTCAAAGGCACGTATGATAAAAGCACAACCCAAGATGCTTAGGACTAGTGCAACAGCTTCCCTTGTCAATCCGAAAATAGTAGAGATTCCACTCGCTAATAACAACGCACCTGGAACTCCTAGAAAGAATTTGGAATACCTAGCATCATATACCAACATTTTGATGTATTTAGCAAAAATTGCATAAGAGTACTCCACACTTCTACTATGTTTAATCACCACCCTTTGTACAGATATTATTGGCACTAGAGATTGGATTACTGGTACCACAGTCTCATCATCTTCACCGTCAGAAACGATTACAGAGGCATCTGCCTTGTATTTATCTACTATATACTTTATTTCTGCACCGATTTTTTCGTCTCCTTCTATCCCTCTATTATACCTACCTGCAACTAGTGCAACTTCCACGTTATATCCTCTGTTCAAAAGATCTTCGTAAGTTTTTACAGCAGCAAATATGGCATTAGAATCAGAATCTTCAGGATCTTCAATGGCTAAACAAATACCAGCGTTGATGCATGAATCCCTGCCTATAACAGGTGTATCAATACCACCTTTCGATCCAATATCATCATCTCGATCGATACCCAGCACAATGATACAGTTAAAATTCTTATTTTGCCTAGTTATTAAATCTCTTCCTAAAAGATTCTCGCCATTATTACCATTTGACAAAAAAGGACCTTATTATTTTAAGATTTTTCACATTAATTAATTTATCTAATAATAGTTAAAATCATGAAATCGCCTATTATTTCAAATTTGGTGGTTTAGATGACAAGTTTAATTTACACTATTATCGATAATAAATAACCTTTTTTCAATAATTTGATCGGCAGATTATGTTACTAAAGGTTGAGTATAATTTTTAATTCATTGACTATACAATTATTACTACATATATTGTAGGTCATTATCTTCTTTCCATAAATTGATCCTTTGATGAAACCAAGGATAAAAACTAGTATTCTTGTCTTCAAACTGTTTCTTAATTATTTTTGCAATTGTTTTAGATACTTGTCCAGGTTCGCCATAAATTTCCTTCTTATTCTTTGATTGTACTCCAAAGTCTTCAAATTTATCATATAAATGATTTACCATTGATGTAATCCATTCAGAATTAATGGGAGGAATCAATAAATTGCTTTTAGCATCAAAAATTGTTTCAGGTCTGTCTGTGTTTAACCTTATAGTAAGCGATAGCACATTTTTAAAATATAATAGTTCCTCTTGCATGGAACCTGAATCTGTCATCTCGGCCCAACATCGTCCACTATCTAGGAATTCAATTACTTGACCATACTCTTTCCATAATGGAGTGATTAAGAATTTGTTAGGAAATTCATCTGCTAGCAATCTAACTTTTTCTTCTAGACCATAGAATTTTAATGCAGATTTTGTTGCATTGAGCATAACTAAAACGACTTTGTGATCCGAATATTTTACAATATTTACTAAGCCATGGATTATTGACTTGAATCGATGTTCAGTTAAATTTTCCCTTCTATGAATATCCATTCTAATCCATTTTCCTTTTTCTAATTCTGGATATATATCAAAAATACTTTGAGAGACTTTTTGTTTTCTTTTAAGATATATCGCATCTACTACCGAATTGCCAACAACGTGGACAAATTCATCAGGATATCCTTCTTTAATAAGATTATCTTTATTTAATTGTGTAGGAGCAAAAAAATATTGTGTCCCTGCAGAACATATCCAGGTATCTATTTGTTCTGGAAATGGTTCTTCTCTAGCGATGAACCATTTTCCATCGAATTGTTCTTGAATATATTTTTCTATGAGATCTAATGTGGGTTCTTGCGTTATTTTTAACTTCTTCATGATTTCAGGACTCATCGATCGCAATCCTGCCTCATTTTGAGCTACTTTTTGACCCATTCCAAAAACCCAAGCCAATGGCGCTATACCTGCAACCAACGTATCTCCATGAACAACAGGAAGTAATTTGGAGGTAGAACCGAATTCTTGTTTACAATACCGACCAAAGGACCCAAATTTAAGTATCAGTTCACTAGCTTTTTCCATTAGATCTCCTCTAATCTGCAAGTCACAGCCAACTGACTCTTCTAATTTAAATTCTTTAATTCCAAAACCTAAGATATCATCAAAATGTTGGCCTGTGTCTATAACAAAGACTGGGAGTTTTTCCCTTTTAGCCTCAACAACCAAGGGAGCCTGTTTATAGAAATCTGGTTTCGTGCCGATTACCACAGAAAGTAATGGACTATTTTCTGATTTAGCTACATTAAAAATGTCTCTTAGTAAACTACTATTTACTTTAATAGGTAAATTTTGTTTCGATATCTCAATCTTCTCGATATTTGAAGTCTTCAATTAAATCTCCCTGTTCTATTATTTTTCTTTTTAGATTTTAAATAAAAAATAAATCCAATAATAAATATTGCTAATCCTCCGGCTATAAAAGTATAAGGAACTAAAACAATAAGGGGATGAAAAAAATCACCAGTAATCCTAGAACCAATAGAAAGTGAAATTACCATCCCAATGATTAATACCACTCCAGATAAAGCTAATACTAGACCAACTAATTTACTACCATAATTTTTTGATAAACCAAATGCAATCCCAGCTAAAATAATAGATGGGACACCGGAAATAGATAACGCCTTGACTATCACTCCACGCACATCAACATACCTCTCTGGTCCTTGTCCTTCATTACCAATTAAGACATTATAAAATGAAATAATTAATAAAACAAACATTATTGCTAAACCTAGAGAAGTAATTGACAACCAACTCTCTAAATTAAGACTATTTTTTAATATCACTTATTCAACTCCTACTAACTTTGCAATCTCTTTCCTTGCAGCTCCCCCCAATTTTGCAGCTGCAGTTTCTGGAAAAACATTATTTACGAAAACACCATATCCCTTTTCTAAACCAGTAAGTTCGTAGATATGTGGAAAAATTTCGATATGCCAGTGAAATTGTCTGCTATTCTTCTTTTCTGGCGATAGCTGAAATATGAGATTATAAGATGGATTGTTTAATACTTGAGACATTCCTCCTAAAGTGGATCTTAAAATCATGGCAAGATCAAATATTTCTTTCTGTGATATTTTTGTTAGCGTTGTAGAATGTTTTTTTGGATAAATTACAAATTCATAAGGATAAATTGAAGCCCATGGACAAAACGCAACAAAATTATCTGTGGCAAGTATTTGTCTAGGTCCATCCAATTCAGTAGAAATAGCAATACATGAAGGACAATTTCCATTTTCGTTAACATATCGATGGGATGATAATGCTTTAGATTCTATAAAAGGAGGAACTTCCGAAAAAGTGACAATATCAATATGAGAATGATCAATATTTGTTCCGCATGAATTTCCTTTGTTTATATAAACAGAAACATATGTAACCTTTTTCTGAGAATAGAGCCATCTTATTCTATCTTGAAGTACTAAAAGAACATTACACCATTGTTCCACTGAAATGTTGGAAAAGCTATCATTGTGGTTAGGAGTTGCTACTAAAACCTGATGATATCCATATGCTGGCTCGCTATAAAGGGGCTTATCAGTGTACAAAGTTGAATGATTTAAAGCAATGATAGGAGTATTGCTGTTGAAAACTCTGACACTCCAATCTTTGACTATATTTCCTTCAGAGTCAGATAATCGCTGGAGAATTCCGCTTTTAATTACAAGGGAAACTATTGCAGGAGATGTATTACTTTCATTGCCTGGACAATAGGGGCATATTGTGAGTGAAGGATTATCATTTTTGCTTTCCTCTGCATTACTTGGATAAATTACAAATTTATCCATGACATAGTCCTTTCTCAATTCTCCCAAGGTAATCTTTTAAACGTCATGGTTTCCTTTAATTAAAGGTTCTGATAATTTCAATATTAATAATGTATGCCTATTAAATGTTTTTTACCTGAATTATTCTAGATTATAACAATATTCAACATTTTAAATTTTATTTTCTTACAATCAATAAGTTTAAAATATAGTTGATGTGTTGATAAAATATTATGACAATGCCAAAAGGTTTCGGATCAAATGTAAGTCAAAATGGAAAAAGAAATTTTAATGATTGGTGGAATTCTGTACCTGCAGATTTAAAGCAGAAAGCTAGAAAAGGAGATGAAAGTAATAAGCCTTTATTGAACCAAGTAAATTATGTTTTGTTACATCTTCATCTAGCCGGAAAACATGATGCTAAACCCTCTCACGATGAATTGAAAGATTGGCTTCATAGTGGCCAAGTTGACGTGCTACGAAAATAGTAATTTTCTTTTTTTAATTTTTTCTCAGAATCAAAATATCAAATATATTTTCATTATAACAGTATTAATCGCTTGAAAAAATTATTTCAATATTAGTCAGATGAATTTTAACTCCTACTTCTGCATATACAAATCTGGACTAATACAAATCTGATGATTTATTGAAATCAAAAATATTAAGTATTGAAGTTTATCATATAATCATTTTAATTCTTCTTGCAATATTTTTTTCTTTTTACTAAGTTGAAAAATTTTATCAGTGTAAGCAAGAGCCTTTTTTCTAGGTTTCTTGAAAATCATAGACTGAACAAGAAGATGGTTTTCAGGAATAACCATTCCGGTTTGATCATCAGAATAAGTGATTTTCAGAACATCATCTTGTGTTCTCATTACTTCCTCGTGAATATGAATCATGTTTGTATCACCATGAGCAAATCCCATATCAAGAGCCTTTTTTCTTATCTCTGCAGTGCCCTTTACACCATTTAAAATTGCTACACCAAACTCTTTTGAAAAAATTTCTATAATTTCATTTTTGGTCGGTGATTTATCTCTAAATCTAATAGACATTTGATGTAAATGCATCATTCGCGAAGGTACCTTATAAGCATCTACAAATAGGTTTATGTCGGGTATGAAGTTTTGCACATCATCTTGATGATGAGGATTCCTATCCCATTGGATAGAATCCTTTATCTCAGTCAAATCTTCCAAATCCGCCGATCTTCTAATCAAGGTAACATCGTATCGAGTAATTCTTTCACCAAAATGGTCAATTAAAGGTTGAATAACTCTGCCCATTCCGGATACATTACAACTACCCTGAATTACATAGGACTTGTCGACTACCTTGTCATAATTAACCCTCGAATTGTGAATAATGTCAGCAACAGAATATTTGCCTTCTCTATCTTCACCACCTTGAAAGATAGCCCTTTTTTTCATAGGCATATAAAATTTTTGTTTATTACTAAAACCCAATCCTTCCTTCGAAGCATCTATTACGATATCACTCGTCTTAATAGCATCTTCTATAAAGCCAGTAAACTCCAATTTATTGTTCTTGAATTCTTGTTCGAGAGATTGTGGGATAAAAATATTATACCCTTTAAGGATCGCTTCTTTTGCGCGTTCGTCGGCCTTATATTTTGCAATACCAACCAAATCTACTTGGCTATCTAAATTAAATGCAGTAGCTAGCCTTCTTCCGATATTACCATAACCATTAATAAATAACTTGACCATTTCAACCACTAAAATCTTCTTATATTACTCCATCAAAAGTATAATATATTTTTATTTTGAAATTTCAACCCTTTGAAATGGTTTAAATGGACTCCCATTATTAATAAACTTTAATCTAAATGAAGATTTTGATTATAGATAATTATGATTCTTTTGTTTATAATATTGCACAAACTCTTGGAAAAAATAATATTACAACTTTCGTTTATAGGAATGACAAAATTACTATTAATCAAATAAAAAAGATGAGTGTAGATGCTATAATCATATCACCTGGCCCAGGAAATCCAGAAGAAAAGAAATATTTTGGAATTTGTAACAATGTTATAAAAATTTTAGGAAAAGAAATCCCAGTTTTGGGTATATGTTTAGGACATCAAGGTATAGTTTCAGCCTTTGGTGGGAAAATTACCAATGCTGGTACCACCAGGCACGGCAAAACTAGTAAAATTTATTATATATATGATCCATTATTTGAAGATGTCAAGAATCCTTTTGTTGCTACACGTTATCATTCCCTGATAGCAGACAAAGAAACATTTCCTAATTGCTTAGAAATAACAGCTAAATCAGTGGATGATAACGAGATCATGGCTTTAACTCATAAAAAATATCCAATCAAAGGGGTTCAATTTCATCCAGAATCCATATTAACTGGTGAGGGATCTAAGATATTAAACAACTTTATTGCATTTATAAAAAAATGAAAAATATAGAAACTAATGTTAAGAATATAGTGAATAAAATTTCTTCAGGAAATAATTGTTCATATAATGAAGCAAAATTGATTTTCGAAAAAATAGTTGAGGGGAAAATTCAAGATTCTGATGCTTATTCTATTCTCAAAGAGATTTCATTGAAAGGAGAGACTGTAGATGAAATTCTTGCAATGATTGAAATTATTAAGCAGTTCTCTATTACAATCCATCCAAAGTTCAAAAATACTTTATTTGATATTTGCGGTACTGGCGGGTCTAAAATCAAAACATTTAACATTAGTACGGCTGCTGCAATTGTTGCAGCCTCTGCTGGGTGTAATATAGCAAAACATGGTAATCGTTCGGCTTCTGGAGTTTGCGGAAGTGCAGATTTTTTAGAATATATTGGAATAAACTTAGATAATCCTCCTCATATGGTATCTAGTAGTATTGAAGAAATAGGCTTAGGTTTTTTGTTTGCTCCGTTTTTTCACCCTGTATTAAAAAATGTTGCAAAATTAAGGAAGACAATAGGTATGAAAACAATCTTTAATATTGCAGCACCATTATGTAATCCATGTGACAACTTGAGTGGACAAGTTATAGGTGTATATGATTCGGCATTAGTAAATAAGTTTTCTGAAGTTACAAAAAAACTTAATAAAAATTATATAATTGTAAATTCAAATGATGGCATCGATGAAATATCTAATACATGCAAAAACAAATTGGTTTATGTTATCAAAGGAAAGATAAGCAGAGTTGAACTAAATCCATTAGATGTTGGAATACCACTTACATCCTTAAGTAATATTGCTATAAAAAATAAGAGAGATTCAATAAAATTAACTCTTAAATCTATTTATGGGTTAGCACGCAAAGAAATTGAAGATATCGTTGTCATCAATTCCGCGCCTGCATTGGTTCTATCTAAAATCGCCAAAGACATTAAAGAAGGTGTTGATATTTCGAGATCTGTAATTAGCGAAGGAAAAGGGAGGAACAAGTTAAGGGATTTAATTGCTTTTTGTGGAAATAAGGATAGATTATTGGAAATTGAAAATAATTTTGATCTAAATTAAACATAGACAATAGGTAATACAAATACAGATCAAATGTCATCTTAATATTCATTCAAAAATGTGTGTTATTTATTAATGACAGAAACTCAATCTGAATATTAAATCATTTTTTCAGAATCACATTACCTGTAATTTGAGAATTTTAAAAAATGATTATAATACATTCATACAAGAAAACCCAATACATTAGATGATTTTCTTTCTGAATATAATAGAATAAAAAAAGTTTGAAAATTTTTACATTTAAAAGATAAAATCTACTATATACAATCAAATAGTTTTTCTCTAGTGCAATTCTGAAATAATGCAAATGCTTATATGAGTTCAGAAAAGTATGATACGACATTGAGCTTCCAATTCACAATATTAGAAGATAAGTTAAACTTCATGTTAAATAGGAGGGAACTAAAAATATTTTTCAAGAGTGCAGCAGGAAAAATTAGTAAAATTGAGTTAGTAAAGATGATAGCAAAAAATTTTAATGAGGATGAAAAAAAAATTTTTCCTATTTCATTAGCGGGTGAAAAAGGAAAAACTGATGTTACTGCTACCCTTTTTATCTACGAAAATGATGAAATTGCAAAAAATCATCTTCCAAAGTATCGACTATTGAGAAAATTATCAAAAGGAGATAGAAAGAAACTAATTGATGATGAAAAAGCAGCAAAATTGAAAGCCAAGCAAGCTGCTAAGGCAGATTCTAAATAATAGTGGTGAACTGAATGGTAGAAAAAAAAAACAATAAAGAGTCCCAAGTTTATAAGTTCTATAAATTAGATGGTAATTCTATCGAACGTATCAAGAGGGATTGTCCTAGGTGTGGAAAGGGAGTATTCATGGCTGCGCATAAAGACAGACTAACTTGTGGTAAATGTGGATTTACTGAATTTAACAAAAAAAAATAACCTAAAGATATTCTATGTGTATCTTTAATCTTAAAGTTTCCTTGAATTGTTAATTTTTCTTAACTAAGAATTAACAAAAATAAATTATTGAAGATCAAGAGAATATCTTATTATCTTTATGATTATCTTTGTAATTATGGAACGTTCATTTATCTCTGAGCATGTTACTTTAGTTTTAATATATCATAAAATCCTTATGCAAGTTGAACTATGATCTCGACGCAAAATATATCAGTATTAAAACTACTTGAATGCATCAAGAATCTGCTATTTGACTTTTTAGATTTTGGATAAAGGTTCAATCATATTATCATGCACGATTTTCCGAATATTATCCGATAAAAAAATAGAGCATATAAAAATCCACTCAGTGATAAGTGTAGATTGGTTTTGTATCCATAAGCAATTACACGAGCAATAATTTGAATTACTATATACTGTTTTCCTTCAAAGATTAAAATTAGATTTGTCTCCTTAATTATAGAGATATTCTAGTATTTTAATTTCTAGTAAGGAACAATGCGAGTAGAATTTATAAAAATTTGGGAATTGTCTTAGGAATTGTTTAAAGTAAAATTCTAGAGATATCTATTAGAAATTTGAATTTTAAAAGTTGTATAGCAACTTTAGCGGGTGAATGAATCTACATTTGTAATAAAAAATATTAAGATATTGAAATGTTCATAATATCGAACTTTAAACATTCACATTGATTAGAAAGTACTGATGAAATATTTGGTTCAATGAAATTTCGTCCTTCTATAAATTGCCTCAAGAAAAGACCGCTGTCACATTCTATATTAATGATCAAATGGAAAGGGTCAAGCTTTTTGAATCGGATAGAATAAATTTTTTTATATATTATTTTTGATTTGTAACAATATTTGATGATAGAATTATTTAACTTCATTAACTTGGTAAGATGAATTTTATTTATTGGGTTTGATGCTTTTATAAATATTTTATTTTTGATTCTAAAATTCCTTTTAACATTTTCTATAAAGTCATTTTTTTCTATAATTTTAAAGGAGATTCCATTATTAGTAAAAACTTTATTGATTCTTATTTTCCTATTACGAGGATTAATAAGCTGAATCAAAAATAATCGACCTTTACCTAGAACTTGACTGTTATCATCTTCGCTTCCATACCAAGTAAAAACTATTCTATCAGATCTAATATAATTTAATAAAGTCTTTTGTATTATTGTTTCAATTGATTGCTTTTTCAATATTTTCTGGTCAAGAACATCAATAGGACAACTCTTTAAATCATTTTTTTCTCTTTGAGCCATAAATTTTTTCTTGGTATACCTTCCTAGCAAAAACAATGAACGAGATAGAATCGTAATAGAATATTCATTATTACCAGAAATAAATAGATTAATTTTAATGTCTGGATTTTTAAGATTTAATTTTTTCTTTGATAAAAATTTAAATTTGTTCCTAATTTCATAATTAAAAGAAGTTTTTATATCTTCGATATCTTTTAATTTAAAAAGTGACCTTATATAATCTTCTTTATCAAACATATAATATGGTAATGATGTGCCTATTGTAAAGGAACTATAACTATATTTTTCTTGAAAATTAATCGTATCAAATATTTTATGTGCAATTTCATTAATAATGCTGAAAATACCTTTGCAAATAAAGCATTCTCCATTAGTTATTTTACTGTTATATTTTAAAGTAGGGAAATTCCTTTTCATACATGTATAACATAACGGGTATTCAGAATAGAAAGAGTTTGAATAATTGAGGTAATTTGAGTCACCCAAGATTTAACCAAAACCAAATCTTCTCAACATGCCATGCATTTGTCTTCCTTTTGCCTGTTTCATCATCGTTTTTGAATTATTATATTGTTTTATCATATCTTTTACCTCGTGTTCTGTTATTCCAGAACCACGAGAGATTCTTTTTCTTCTCGCATCATTGATAATATTAGGATCTTTTTTCTCATCTTTTGTCATTGACTGTATTATAAATCTCCATTTTTCAATTTTTCCTTGTAATACATCTAATTGCTCATCTTTTACCATTCCAGATAATCCAGGTAAATTTTCTATAACATTTCTAAATCCCATCTTATTAACATTTTCCATTTGAGAATAGAAATCCTCTATAGTCATTTTTCCTCCTAATAGTCTCTTAGCCTGAGTTTCATCTGCTTCAATCTCTAAACTCTTGGCCATATCTAAGAGTGCTTTGATGTCACCCATACCAAGCAACCGTCCAACAAACCTAGTTGGTGAAAATAATTCTAGATCGTCTATACGCTCTCCAGTACCTATAAAAGATATTTTTGCTCCTGTAACTGCGGATGCAGCTAAAGCACCACCACCTTTTGCTGTTCCATCTAATTTTGTTATTATTATTCCTCCAATAGGGGCAGCATCATGAAATGCTTTTGCCTGATTATAAGCTTGCTGACCAATTGTTCCATCTATAACTAAAAGAACGAGATCAGGACTTGTAACCTTATGTATTTCATTCATCTCTTCCAGTAATCCAGATTCTTGCTTATGTCTTCCTGCTGTATCAATTACTATTAAGTCTAAATCTTGAGATTCATAATATTTTAATCCATTTTTTACTATGGAAATTGGATTCTTATTTCCCTCTTCTCCATACACTTCAACTTTAATCTTTATACTATTCATTTTGAGCTGTGTAAGAGCGCCAGGTCTCCAAGTATCAGCGCCTATGATGGCTACTTTATACCCATGCCGTGAAAGCCATCTAGCTATTTTAACAGTACATGTAGTTTTACCACTTCCCTGGATTCCCAACATCAATATTATATTTTTTTTCCCTGGTTGGAAATTAAAAGAGTCTTCTGGAAGTGATTGAGCTTTGTCTATGTGAATAATCTGGTTGCCTGTATATCCAAGAAGAGACGAAATTTCGTTGTATAAAATTGTAATTATATGATCTTTTTTCGTTAAGCCTTTTGGTGGCTGTTCGTTTAACGCTCGTTCCTTCAGATTTTTCGTTATAGAAAGAACTTGTCTTACATTAACATCAGATTGTAATAATGATCTTTGTATATCCTTAGACAGCGAATTTATAAGTTCTTCATTAATATCAGATGCCCCAACTATTTTCTTTAAGGCACTCCTTAATCCTGTCCTCAGATTATCTAACATTTACTTGTCTAATAATATTATTTCGGATATTTCTACTATACCTCTTTGACCATCCCAATGTATTCTAGAGTCTAAAATTTCCAATCTTTTTCTGAAAATTGGACAGTCTAAAACTATTGTTTCTGCTTCGCCACCTTCAAAAGAGATATTGAACTTATATTTCATACTCAACTTAATCAATTCCTGCAACGTTGAATGATTTAATGTGATCCCAAGTAAGTTAGAGTCTAGGCCCATTGAAGATACGCTTATAATTTTAATTAGGAAATTATTTTTCAGTAGTTCATTCATATAATCATACTGATCAATTTGCCATAATGGAGAAATGAGTTTCAAGTCATATTTTTCACATATTTTGTTAAATTTATTTTTTTGATAATTCGAAGCTATTCCACCATGAACAATTCCATCAATTTTATATTTGTTATTTGCTTGATCAATTAGTTCATCTAATTTGTCGCATTCATCATTAATCGATATTGAATTGATTTGTTTCGTAATAATAGGAATTTGTAATGCTTGTGATTGGAACTGTGTTGTCCAAATATTTGGAAAATGGAATAAATAACTTTCATCAGAATGTGGAATTAGAGTTAAAAGACATTTGACTTTCAATCCCCACCGTTTAGCCAAATATAATGAATAAGTACTATCCTTTCCTCCTGAAAATAAACATGCTACTCTCAAATACAAAAATTACAATAAACTACTAGTATTTATTAAAATGCTACTAATTCAAGGGTCAAATATTCCGCTTAAGAACATTTCGATGGTTCTGCGATCTCAGGAAATAAGATTATTAATTTTTCGTGCTTTTCAAGAAAGTCTAATCCTATTTTAGTAGTTTTATATAGTCCAGTAATTTTTGAATATTCGATCAATCCTGTATTCATAACCACGGATATGTATCGAATAACTTGAGAGTGAGATATTGACGCTTTATTCATTATAGTAGTTTGATATTCCCATTTATCTTTTGCACTACGAAGAATCGATGCAATTACTTCGATATCTGCCCGATTTTTCATTTATTTTACGGTTTCCCCCATTTCAATATGTTTTACAACACTTAATTAACTAATAAAAAAACATTTGACAACTAATCAAGACCAATTTGTTTGAAAAGTTATAACAATTTCCCTATTCAATAAGTAACACCTCAGTAACTCATAATCTTCTTCATTTACAACGTATCAGACGGCTCTTCCTATACTTCATCGGCGTATGTATATTATCATTAGTAAATGTTAATAAAAACATTTTGTAATTATCTATTAATCTAAAAATTAAGTATATGAGATCCCTAGTATTATTCTAGTATTCATCTATTTAATTATTATATTAAAAGAGTTAAAGGACGGAACCTCCTAATATTGATAACCTTTCTACATAAAAACTAAAGAACTAAGTTTCGACCAGCAATAGAAGCTGCTGGAGTCTGCATTAGAAGATTGAATCTTTTGGAAGTTGTCTTTAGATAGCTAGGTAAGTTTATAAAAGTGAACCATAAGATACTCATTTTTTACTAAATGCCTATAGAGGTTTCAAGAGGAATTTCATGTTGAAGTTTAGGTATCCAACTTTCCGTTGTAATCATTAAAGTAGACAGTAATATTTTGGGATTAATGATTCAAGTTGTTATTTATAAAGAAGCAACTTAAGATTTGATCTTGTTTCTAAATTTTAAAGAAATAATCAAATGAATTTAGGGAAAATTATAACGTTTATCACTCTTACATAATAAGAATAAATTTAATTCATCTAGTTTGATTTAATTATTAATTTGACAGATGGATACACTAATGAATTTAACAATTTAGTTGTATTGGTAGTTATAAGAGTGACAAGTTCAATTTGATAGTACTAGACACAATAGTGTTGGAATCACTAGTAATGTTTTGAAAGATTTGCAAGACAATAAAAATTCAGCGAGTTATTAATCCCAAAACTTTTGTATCCCGCGAGCAGGATTTGCCCCATAATAACGAAATAGTTATTTTGTTTGAGCCTGCGACAATTCGGTTTCTGTTAATGTGAGCCTGATAGGCTGAAAATACGGTTAGCTAAATAAGCCAACTACTACAGCCGAAAGCTCTACCAGGCTGAGCTATCGCGGGATAAATCGTTTGATATATATTTATTATATATAACTGTGTCTCATCTAAAGAATTCAACACCACTGACTATATTAAAAATTTAGAAATGTTTAAAGAAGAATAAGTTATAATTTTATCAGCACCTGATCGTTTGAGGGCAGAAATTAAATTTAAGATATACATTGTTTCATCAACCAAACCAATTGTTGAAGCCGCTTTTATCATGGAATATTCCCCTGATACGATCTGCACAACTAAAGGGAGAGTACATATCTTTTTGATTCTATATATGAGATCCAGGGACGACATTGCTGGTTTAATCATAACCATATTTGACCCTTCGTGAATATCAGTTTCAATTTCTCTCAGTATTTCCCTTGGATTGTGATACGGTACTTGATATGTGGATTTATCTATTTCATTGGTTGAGTGAAAAAAAGTTTCTGATCTGAATGGCTTGTACAAGGAGGAAGATTGTTTCGCAGAAAATGATAAAATTTTTATTTTATTATAACCATTGATATCTAATTTTTCTTTAATTCTTTTAACCTGTCCATCCATCATAGATGATGGTGCAACAATATCTACCCCTGCTATGGCATGACTCAGTGCAATATTGGATAATAGTTCAATTGTCAAGTCATTATCAACTACTTTTTTAGTCTTTTTAAATAATCCACAGTGACCGGTATTATTATATTGACAAATACATACATCAGTAATAGTCGAAATTTTGTTTCCAAAATTTGATTTT
>Ga0210114_1000201_pt1 | contig 15420 bp, 15 predicted proteins | sample MayberryNW_TuleA_FD_185524 | JGI IMG/M metagenome (GOLD analysis project Ga0210114, IMG submission 185524) | Wetland microbial communities from San Francisco Bay, California, USA, that impact long-term carbon sequestration - MayberryNW_TuleA_D2... | ecosystem: Environmental > Aquatic > Marine >...
AAATACAAAGGATGGACGACTGAGGTATGGTAAATGATACTAAATCTTCCAACAGTAAAGATGTAACCGGTAGTAATGTGATAGAATTAGGAAAAGAAGGAAAAGATATGATTGAAAACAAATCAAGACTAGAGCAAAGTGGATTAAAGAATAATGATGTAAAAATAGGCATTATAGGTGTTGGTGGTTGGGGAAAAAATCATTCAAGAGTGCTTCATGATTTCGGAGTATTAACATCCATATGCGACATGGATAAAATTAAAGCAAAAAACCTGGCAACTCGATATAATGTAAATTATTATGGTTCAATAGATGATATGATAGCTACTGAAAGTTTAGATGCATGTTTGGTTTGTACTCCGACTAAGACACATTATCCAGTAGCTACAAAATTGATGGAAAAAGGAATCAATGTATTCGTTGAAAAACCATTATCATACTCCTCAAAAGAATGCGAAGAAATGATACAAATAGCAAAAAAGAATAAAATATCATTGACATGTGGCTATATTGAAAGATTTAACCCGGCTGTCCAAGAAGTAAAAAAAATCCTATCTGAAAACATGTATGGAGAGTTATTGATGATTGAATTTCACCGAGAAAATAGAATGCCTTTACATATCAAGGATGTGGGAATTATATACGATACTTCCGTTCATGATATAGATACAGCAATTTACCTTTTTGGGAGTAAACCTCAAGTTGTATTTGCGAGAGCAGGTAAGATTTTTCACTCCTTTGAAGATTTTTCTAATATTATTTTAGGGTTTGGAAAAGATAGAGTAGCAGTAATTTCTTCAAACTGGATTACACCAAAAAAGGTCAGAAATTTTAGTGCTGTTTGCACTGAAGCAATAATTAATGGTGATTTTATTAAACAGGAAATAACTATAGAAGATTCTCTTTGCACAACTACTCCCAGAAGGCAGAATTTAGTTGAACCTCTTTCCCTAGAATTAAGAAATTTTATTGAAGTTATTGAAGGGAAAAGAGACCATCCAGAGGTATCTCCCGAAGAAGCTACCAACGTAACCAAGATTGCAGAGGCAGCACTTTTATCTAGCAATACAGGAGCTCCTATTTATCTTAATTTAGGATGATATAAATGAAAAAATATATGTTGGACATACTGGCTTGCCCCATTGACAAATACTATCCTTTGGAATTAATAGAGTTAACGATAAAAAATATAGAAAAAGACAATCTAAAAGATAATGAACATTCAACAAATAATGAGGAGAATAACAATAGCATAAAAAAAATTCGGAATAATAGCGGACTCAACCATAAGAATGAAATTCATGACAAAGAGCAAGTAACAGTAGTAATTGATGGAATATTATTATGTAAAAAATGTTCTCGTTTTTATCCTATTATTGATGAGATTCCCATCATGTTACCTGATGAATTACGAGATAAACAAAAAGATCTTCAATTTTTAAAAAAATGGGAAAATTATATCCCTGAACTTATATTAAAAAATTCTAATCCGTGGCATTTATAGGGTATTCTTAACTGCTATATAATAATGAAAATTATCCAAAAAAAAATTAATCAAAAGGAGTCTAAAATAAAGAACAAAAATAAAAAGGATATTAAAAGTAATAATAATAGTCAAAACAAAAGAAAAATTGCTACAGTTAATAATTATGTATCCAAGACAGCAAAAATTGGGAAAAATGTAAAGATATGGCATTTTGCATATGTTGGTGATAAAACCATAATAGGAGACAATGTTATGGTGGGGTCTCTTTCTCATATAGATTATAATGTCAAAATTGGAGATAATACTAGAATTGAGGGCTCTGTATATATTCCACCTTTAACAGTAATAGGAAACAATGTATTCATTGCCCCTGGCGCTACATTTACTAATGATCCATATCCTATGAGCCCAAAAATGATAGGAGTTACGGTCCAAGATGGGGCTATTATAGCTGCAAGAGCTGTAATCAAACCTGGTGTTACAATTGGAAAAAATGCTGTCGTTGGTATGGGTGCTGTTGTTACAAAAGATGTGCCCTCTGAAACCGTCGTGATTGGCAATCCTGCCAGAATTAAATATTCTAGAAAGGAATATGATGAAAAAAAGGCAGTATGGGAAGACCCTGACACGTAGATTAGTTTTAAGAAGATTAAACTAACTAACTAACTAACTACCTAATCTCAGAGTAGATACCTTTCTAAAAGAGGAAAAGTGTCACTACAATTATTATTCTTGTTTTTGTTGATTTAAATGTATTATACCACTTCGCAAAAAGGATTTGCCTTTATAATAATCGTTTCTGCACTATTATTTTTTGATAAAGAATGAAAATCTGTTTTAGAGCCGGCAATAGATATAGTAGTCTTATCACTCGGATAATTGTCAAGCGTATTTTTTCCTCTTCTCTCCACATCTCCTATATAATCTCTTAACCTTGATTCTAACAGTGTGTATACATCTATCTTGTCTCCTCTCATCTCGTTAACATCTAACGTCCATGAAATTGAAATTTTGGTTTTACTTGCTTTGAGATCTCTTTTTTTGAGAATATATCTTACTTTGTCGATAAGATTTTTAGTGTAACCTTCTATGCTTTTGATCGTACCGTTAACAAGATAGACAAGAGGATTAGAACCATGTAAAGAAGACTGAATTATTCTTAGGTCATGTAATCCATTTGTAATGTCATCTAAATAAAGATCTTTGTGGAAATTATCAACGATTCGATTATCTATACCATACCCAGTTGCAAATTTGCAAACTTCTAGTACACTTGCAATTCCCGAATAATGACGTAAAATTCTGGAAACATAAGCCAATTCGGCAGATAAAACATCAACAAAATTAATTTCCTGATTAGTAAATTTTTTTAATATCTCCTCTAAAAAAATATCTCTCTTAGAGTTGAAGTTACCCAAAAGAGTAGTAGTAGACAGAATAGGACCTGAACTAAGAGGCATATAATAATAATTTAACTTCTCGCCAACTGTCATACCTGTTGTGTGTTCTAAAATATCTATATTCTCTTCATTCCCCGCTATCCCCGTTGGAAGCGGATAGACAATAGATGTATTATTATTGATAGGTTTAATGGCATCGATAAATTTTGAAGATATATCAATTTTAACTTCGTGACCAATCTTTCTTATTTTAGGAAAAAAGAATAGATATGATGCAGAAGATATTACGTTATCCATTGACTCTACTTCAAGTAATGGTTGGTCTTCGATAAGGTCCGATGCATTAGAATATGTTCTAGTAATATCTTTATTTAATAATATTCCCATTTTCGAAGATTCATCAATAATTGAGACTTTGTGCCCTGCAGATACAATAGATGAAGCGAAGTTATATCCTTCTGTACTTAAACCATAGACTGCAATATTTGGAGAAGATGGCACTTTAACAATCAGATATAGAAAAGAGCTCCTTAGTAAAGTTATTCATTTCTTTTAGCTAATAATTATATAGTAAAAAACTCAATTCTTATTTTATTCATTACAAGGCTCGGAAAAAGCACCCTAACTAAAAAAGAAAAGTATATTCAATGATGATATTACGTATTTATACTATTGAGAATTTGGTTTGATATACTTACTCCAAAGCAAATAATGTTTTTTAAATATTTTGTAGATATGTTAAAAGAAAATGATCATGAAATACTGTGTACTGGAAGAGAATATAGAGAAGCGAAAGAATTAGCAAAAATAAAGAAAATCAACATACAAGCAGTGGGTAAACACGGTGGAGTTAACAAATATGAAAAATTAAATACAAGTACTGAAAGGGCTTTCCTTCTTTCCAGTTTAATAAATTCCTTCAACCCAGATTTGACAGTCTCTTTTTCTTCTCCTGAGGCATCAAGAGTAGCTTTTGGATTGGGAATAAAACATTATATATTTAATGATTCACCACACGCTACTGCAGTTGCTAAACTAACTGTACCGCTAGCTGATAGATTATTTTGTCCTTGGATAATTCCTTTGGGAGAATGGACAAAACTTGGTTTAGAAAAAAATAGGGTAACACAATATAGAGCACTTGACCCTATAGTTTGGTTAAGAAAAGAATTACAATATTATAATATGCAAAATATTTCAAAGTTACAAAAGATATTAAAAATTGATAAAGACAAAAAGACTATACTCATTAGACCTGAAGAAATAAAAGCATCCTATATTGCAGATAAAAAAGTAAAGAGTTCTATAGGCTTAATAGATGGGATAGTTAGAAAATTCTCTCATAGATATAATATTTTAATTCTTGCAAGATATCTTGATCAGGTTGATTTTTACAAGAGTAGATTTGAAAAAATAGATGGAACCAAAATAATAGAAACGGTTATGGAGGGTAATCTATTATTAAGACTTGCAGATCTCTTTATAGGGGCTGGAGGTACAATGAGCGCTGAAGCAGCATTAATGGGCAAGCCTGTTATTTCAATAACTCCTATAAATTTTTATGTTGAAAAATACCTTATTAAGGTAGGGTTAATTAAAAAGATAAGAAATTCGGTCACCTTAACCAAATATATCAAAAGTATTCTTTCTAAAGATGCATTAATAAAAAACAAAGATAATACTCTTAATAACAATAAAAAATTGTTTAACCAGAGCACCGTAAAGGAGACATCTTTAAAAATTCAATCAGAAATGGAAGATCCCATAGAAATATTCAAAAAATTTCTCTTTATTCCATAACATTATAATTCTAGTAAATTACACGACATTATGCCCGGAAGCCCGGTGGAGGAAATATATTGTTTTCCGCCGAGTGTAGCGGCCAAGCATAAAGGCCTTTGGAGCCTTTGACCCCAGTTCGAATCTGGGCCGGGCTATAAATTTTTTATTAAATTCAATAATTAATTATTTTAATTTTCTTATGATAGAAACAAAAAAAATAGAAACAAAAAATATAATAGAATTTGAGTTCAGAAATTTTGCTAATTCTATTATTTATTTTTATCTTCAACGAAAGTATGTAAAATAACCTCTTTCTCCAAGTTATGAAATGCTGCATACAGCATTTCTTTTCTTTCTGATACTTCTTTACTGTAAAACAAGAGTGATTTATCGATTGAATTTACCATTTCATTCTGCTGGAGTGGGTTTGGAGATCCGGAGGATTTGCGGAACAATATTGATTTTTCAGGAGTTGTGTCCTTTATAATCAACATAAGATCATCTACATCTATTTTTATTTTTAAAAGATTTAAAATCTTATTCAGATCCTGTTTAGAAAGTTGACTTAATGAAATATTCTCACATTTTACAGCTTGTTGTACTAATGCACCGACTAATTTGTGTACTTTTCTAAATGGAATATGGTATTTGATTACAATTTGTTCAGCTATATCTAAAGATACACCATAGCTTTTGTTAGCAGAATTAATGGTATTTTTTTTGTTCACTTTTAAAGTATCAATAACACCTTTCATTATAAGTAAAGATTCTTTGACTATTTTTGACGAGTTTGACAAAAGAGGTTTAAGATCCTGTAAATCTCTATGATATCCAGATGGAAGATTCTTTATTATAGATAGTGACGCTATTAACATTCCATGAACTATTGAAGTACGTGATCGAAGTATTTCAAGAGGATCAGGATTCTTCTTTTGTGGCATAACGCTTGAGGTAGAGCTGTACCTGTCTGATAGTTCAATATAATTAAATTCTGAAGTAGACCATAAAATAAAATCTTCAGCGATTCTACTGAGCGTACTCATCAAGATTGAAAGAAAAGACATATACTCCATCAACGAATCTCTCGAACTAGTGGCGTCAATGGAATTCTCCAATAGGCCTCGAAATCCCAAAAAGGAGGCGGTATAGTTTCTATCTATTGGAATTCCTGTTCCTCCAATAGCACAAGATCCAAGCGGTGATAGGTTAATTCTATCAAAGGAGGAACTTATTCTCTCCAGATCTCTTAATAGGCTAAATGAATAGGATAAAAGATAATGAGATACCGTTCCAATTTGAGCTTGTTGTAGATGAGTATAGAGAGATATTATTGTATTCGTGTGTTCTTTGGATTTTTCAACTAGAGATTTAATAATATTCATAATAAATTCACAAATATCAATAATATCATCTCTCAATTTCATTCTTACATCCAGAATGACCTGATCATTTCTAGATCGACCGGTGTGCATTTTTCCTCCGATATCTAGTCCTATATCTTGAATGACTATGGATTCGACTAATTCATGTATATCTTCTGATAAAAATAGTTCATTTGGAAGTATATTCTGGCTATTTGTTGAGTCAAATCTTATTTTACTCAAGGAAGAAAGAATTTTAGATAATTCAGCTGATGTTAAAATTCCAATCTTGTTTAGCATAAGACAATGAGCCTGAGTTCCCAAAATATCATAGATGAGTATATTAGTATCTTCATGAAGAGATGAAAGAAAATTTAATACATCTTTATCTAAATTTTCTTTTTGCCTCGAGCGATACAAAATACTACATAATAAAGTGAAAAAAGATATAATATATTCATTTATTCTTCAAAGATAACCATTGCTACCACCAATCTGAATATAAAATAATGGAGTCAATTCAATAAATAGTTAAATATGGTTTTTCATAACCTTATATAATGTCTCAAGATATGCAACAAACTCGTAGACTAATTTTTGATGAGTTGTCAAAAATTGTAGATCCTGAAATAGGTGTTTCGATTATGGAATTAGAATTAATTGATAAAGTAGATATTGCAGAAAAAGATGTAAATGTTGATTTCCATTTAACAAGTCCATTTTGTCCTGCTGTTTTTGGTTTTAAGATTGCTCAAGATGTAAGAGATAATATTTATAAAATTGAAGGAATTGAAAAAGTAAAGATAAATGTAAGCAATCATTTTATGGCTGAAGCTATAAACAAGCAGGTAAATGAAAGCAAACTTCCTTCGAAGGGAGAGAAGGAAGGGAAGGAAGAGAATCAAGAAAATACATAATAGTACTATCCTGTTTTCTTGTATCTAATAGATTACTATATTAAATAAATTAATTAATGAGTTAATTAAACAATTTTCTTATTTTATATTTCCCTTTTTTTATTTCATCTTCGTTTATTTATAGCACATGTAGCATCTTAAATAAAGCTAGTCAGGTTAGAGCATCATCAAAGGCTTGGTTATTTTTTCATTTATCATAATTCTCATTTTTTTCTGTATATCCTTTTCCTTCTCCTTCTCCTTCTTCTTCTGCGGTATAGGAATTAGATGATGATCTGTCTTGAAGTTTTGCAATTTTTTTTTCACTATTTGAGAACCCCAATAGATGACTCCTAAGAAGCTGTATACCCAAAGCTGGATCTACTCCTTTCGGACAAACATTGCTGCAAGAACCTGCAAAATGACATCTTGATATCCCATGACTGGTATCAATTACTTTTAATCTATTTGATTTGTCTGTATCGCGTGAATCAGCGAAATAACGGTACGCTTGGGATAAGGCTTGAGGGCCAGGAAATTTGAGATCAGTAGCGACAGTTGGGCATGCAGAATAACATAAACCACACTTTATACAATATGAAAATTGAAGAAATTTATCTAAATCTTCTGGAGTCTGCTCATATTCTGTAAGTTCATTGACATCTGGAATATCAGCTTTTTTATTTTGAATATACGGCATGACACTACTATGATGATTAAAGAATTGTGAAAAATCAGTAACTAAATCTCGAATATACGGAAAGTTAGGTAGAGGTTCACAAGTAATTGTGTTTGTAGCAAGCTCTGAAATCTTTGTATAACACGCTAGCCGTGGAATCCCATTTATTTTCATTCCACAAGAACCACAAGAAGCCATTCTACAGGAATAACGAATGGCAATACTACTATCCTGATAACTTTTGGCATCCAATAATGCATCTAATACAGTAGTCCATCTCTTTACTGGAATCTGAAATTCATCAAAATGATGGCCATCTTTAGGATCTTGGATTGCATTAATTCTAAAAACACGTAATTTTACAGAACTTTGTGTATTGTCGGTAGTGTTTGATGTTTCTATAGATTCATTATTTTTTATATCTCTTCTTTTCTCTTTTTTAAATATTTTCATATTACCAGATCACCCTCAAATTCAACCTACTGAAAATCCATTTGCGATGATTATTGTTCGAGTTCCATATGCAATTATTCCTATCATTGCAACTATCACTAATATATTGACTGCCTTTTCCCAAATTAGAGTCTGTCGTATTTCGAGTAAAATGACCCTTAGGCCATTGAAGCCGTGTATAGCTATTAGTACCAAAATAGATTCCAACAATAGTGCATAAAAAATATTTTTATAATTTAATATAACATTTTCAAATTCTAGCGACATATTGAATGGCATTATCAATCTCATAAGGATATGAATAGCAACTACAAATAATGCACTTACTCCAGTAATGTAGTGAATCTTCGTTATCTGGCTCTCTCTTAAAATAGTGATATTTGAAAACCATCTAGTTGTTTGCCTATTTTTATTGATATTATTTTTGGAATCAGAGGATGTCATTTCTTTACTCACTCTCCACTAAAAAGAACATTAGCCCCATATAGCATTGCAACGGCTGCTAGAATAAACGCAATCCACAATCCAGAACGTTGTTTATTGTTGACCGATGTTGGATCATATGGATAGTCGGGTCTTCCCGGTTTTCCAAGACCTTGGCCAGCCTGGGTAAATATCAATCTGATTCCATTGATTGTATGAAATGTACTTGCTCCTATTACGAGAATTAGAAATAAATGGCCTCCTACAGTCTGGGTCATCTCTAACATTGCAGCCCATGCATCTGGACCGCTCACTAAAGAACTAGTTTCATAAACATGACCAATAAAATATACTAATAGAAAGATTCCAGTTAATCTCTGAAACCAGTAAGAAACTCGTTCCCATCCATATATTATTGGATTAAGCCATCCTCTAATGCCTGCTCTATTTGTTCGGTCATTTTTATTGTTGTCATCAATTCGTTTCGCTGATGTAGTGGATGTCATATCAATATTTCCTCTCCACAGGTGCATATCTTGTAAATGTGACTGGATGCCAAGTTAATCTTGGTTCATCTTCAGAATTATAATAGGCTAACGTATGTTTTAGAAAATTTATATCATCCCTATTTGAATAATCAACTCTTGCATGTGCCCCTCTGGATTCTTTTCTATTTATAGCACCCATCAATACTACTTCCGCTGTCCTAAACATAGCATCAATCTCCATCACATTAGTAAAATTAGTATTATATTCTTTTGATTTATCATCAACATGTTTCCAAGTTGATGCTTTGAGCTCTCTTATTCGTTTCAAGCCAGAAACTAGAGTTTCCTCTCTTCTGAAAACATATGCTTTGTCATCCATAGTGTCAGTTAATTCCTTTCTCACTTCGTATGGATTAACTTGTCCTCTTCCTCTAAAAATCCCATCGAAAATTCTTTTTTCTTCGGATAGGACTTGATCATGTGATATTTCGATTGTAGAACCTTTTCTATCTAATGCAAATTGTGCTGCTTGCTCTCCAGTCATTTTTCCCCAAACTATACATTCTGAGGTTGAATTTGCACCTAATCTGTTTGCTCCGTGTGTGCTATTACATGCAGCTTCTCCTGCCGCCCATAAACCTCCCAGTTCTGTTTTCCCATCAATATCGGTATGAATTCCTCCCATCATATAATGACAGACAGGTCTAATTTCAATAGGAGCCTCTATTACATCAATACCTGAAAATTTTATTCCGATTTCTCTGATTCCGGATAGCTTTTCTTTAATCTTTTCGTCTCCCAAATGTGTCAAATCCAATTTTAAACAATCATAACCTGATTCGTGTTTGAAACCTTTTCCTTCTTGAATTTCCCTTATCATTGATCTTGATACAACATCTCTAGGGGCAAGCTCTAATTTTTCTGGAGCATATTTCTTCATAAATCGCTCATTCTGATTATTAATGAGATAACCACCTTCTCCTCTAGCTCCTTCTGTTATTAGAATTCCTGAGGGCAAGATACCTGTTGGATGAAATTGAACAAATTCCATGTCTTTCATGGCTAGTCCGGCACGGTAAGCCATATCAATACCATCGGGGGTGGATGAATAAGCATATGTAGAAAAGCTGTAAATCCTACCTGCACCTCCTGTACATATAATTCCAGCTGGAGACTTTATTTTGACAAAATTTCCGTTTTTCATTTCAATTGCTGTTAAACCCCGGAATAAATTATTCTCCTTAAGTATACTCGTGCAATACCATTCATTATAAAAATTGATGTTATCATACTTTTGACATGTATCATATAAGGTTTGCATTTCATAAAAGCCAACTTTATCTTGAGCATATGTAGCACGAGGGAAAGAATATCCACCAAATTTCCTCTGTCCGATCCTTCCATCTTTTCTCCTAGACCACGGCATACCCCAATGGTCCAATTGATAAATTTCATGAGGTATTGTATTTACTAGCCTTTCCGCAACATCTTGATCGGCTAAAAAATCACTTCCTTTTATTGTATCGTAAATATGAGATTCTATATTATCTCCTTCATCTTCAAATAAAACTGCTGCAGTCCCTCCTTCAGCAGAGACAGAATGAGATCGCATTACTTGAACTTTGGAAAAGACACCTATACTCATATCACCTTTCCCATATGCTGCTGCAGCAATTGCAGCTCTCAAGCCAGCTAGGCCTGATCCAATAATAACAACATCATGTTGAATCGAATCCGTCACTAATTATATCCCAAAAACGTGTATTCTTATAATACAAATATACTTTATGATTAATTCATGAGAAGATTTCATGATGATAGATACTTGTATATTAATATTGTCTATTTTCCATTTTAAAAACTACGAAAAAAAAGGATAAGCATAGAACCAAACAGATCTAGATTAATAATAAGTAAATTTTGTTGATTACTAGTATAATTTTCAAGTTTTACATTTATTACTAGTAAGTAATTTGTAATTTTTATTATGATTATAGAATATCGTAAGAGGGTATTCTTTGCACCAAATACATCAGACAAAGATATAGTTGATAGAGCAATCAAAATTCTTAGTGAGAATGGTATAAATGACAAAGACATCGAAATTAACTATAATACAAATGATTTAGAGGAAGGAGATCTTTATATCAGTTATGACCCTCCAGATCTTGTGATACGAACTGTTTACCAAAAGAAACCTAGTGGAATCATAAAGATGAAAAGTATTGCAATGATAAATCTATAGGAATAATAAATCTATAGTAATAACTGATGAATATTTTTATCTAATGATTCTATATTTTCAATCATCTCTGTTCCATCCTTCATATTTTTAATTATTACATTGTTCTTTGAAATTTCATCTGGAGCAATTATTAGAGTAAGAGCTACCCCCTTTGAAGAAGCGTCAGAAAGTTGCTTTCGAAGTGATCTATTAGATAAATCATATTCTACACTATAGCCTTTTCGTCTTAAACTGCTTAAAATTGAAAGAGCCTTATTTCTTACTAATTCATTACTATTAGCAATATATACTATTTTGTTTATCTTTTTTGGAAGTTTTTTATTGTATTGCAATGCTAAAATTATTCTTTCTACACCGCCTGCTGCACCTGCTGCGCCAATATCAGGACGTCCAAATACATTAGTAAGTTTATCGTACCTCCCACCTCCTACTAAGGAACCAATATTAGAGAGCTTGTCGAATACCTCAAAAACAATTCCAGAATAATAGTCTAATCCTCTCACTATACCTAGATTTACTCTTATATTCTGGATATTTCTTGATTCTAATGAAAAAAACAAGTCTTTTAAATATCTAGTACTTTTTAAATTCTTTAACTTTTCATGGGAGTTAAGATCCAAAATACTTCCTTTGAAAGAAGAAATTTCCAATAGATCGCGAAGAATTTGTTCATCAAGAACATCCTTATATTCTATACATACTTGTCTGATTCCTTTTTTTGGCACTTTATCTATAGCTCTAAAAAGGTTTCCGATGGAATATTCATCGTCAAGTCCGTACCTGAGTTTAATATATTCTTCAAGAATTCTTCGATCACTTATTTCAATCATTATTTCAAGATTAAGTTTAGTAAAAAAAGTAGAAACAAATTCAATTATTTCTGCTTCTGAATCGATATTAAAATTATCATAAATTTCAATGTCCCATTGGTGAAAATAGCGATAACGACCGGCTTGAGGTTCGTCATATCTGAAAACTCCACCAAAATTTGCTAATTTTATAGGCATAGGTATATCTCGTTTTGAGACAGCAAATCTGGTTATACCTATTGTAAGGTCATAACGTAAGGCGATATCTCGTCCACCTTTGTCCTTGAAACCATAAACCTCGTTTATTATTGATTCCCCGCTTTTTGCTTCTAGTGTTGATAATAATTCAATTGGTGATGGTTCGATAACTTGAAAATTATAGGTTGAAATCGTTTCATAAAATTTTTCTCTAATATAATTGATGTAAAAGGCATCTTCTTGGGAGATATCTCTCATCCCTCTTGGTAAATCCAACTTCACAATAAAAATTCAAAAATCTTGGAATTTAGATTTTCCGTTTTTTCATTATTTTTATAATATGGTTTAAATCAGTTCATTGAGGCATGGAAGAAAAATTTAGATATCTAGACCATATGACAGATCTCATAGTAGAAGCTTATGGTAATACTTTACCAGAATTATTTGAGAACTCAGCTTTAGGAATGATAAATGCCATGTTCGACATTTCCAATATAAAATTAAATCATTCATTCAAGTTAATTGCTCAAGGACACGATTTTAAAAGCTTACTCTATGATTGGATTGAAAAAATCATATTATCGATATATATTGACAGTATGATTGTCGTAAAGTTTGATTCTTTTTCATTCTCAAAAATTATTATAAATGATGATTTGAAGAATAATAATGATTATAAAAACGTAATTAATACAACAAACTTAACAGAAATGGAATTTGTAGATGCTCTAGGTTTGAATAATTCTACTGAGAACTCGGATTCAAAAGTTTCAGAAAAATGTAATTGGGTTTTTAAAATGGAATGTACCGGATATGGGGATAGAATTGATTTACATAAACATGAGTACAAGATAGAAGTAAAATCTATAACATATCATGAAATGAAAATAACAAGAAACAGGGATGGTCATTATACTTCGAGATTCTTGGTAGATCTATGACAATTATACTAAATTACACACGAGCTATTCATTCTCCAAAAATCTTAAATAATTTTATAAACTTTAGTTATGATCAAGGGGTATTCACATGAATTCCAATCCAAACAGTAATGATGAACTCATAATAGAATTGTCTGAAGCGAACTTTGAAGAATCAATAAATGGTAATAAACCCATTCTTGTTGACTTTTGGGCCACATGGTGTGGTCCATGTAAATTTATGGTGCCTGTATTTGATAAAATGGCAAAAAAATATTCATCAAAGATTGATTTTGGTAGACTCAATGTAGACGACTCTCAATCAATCGCTGTAAAATATGACGTCTATGCAATTCCCACATTTATAATATTTTATAAAGGAGATACAATCGAACGCGCAGTCGGTGCTGTTGGGGAGAAAGGGTTAGAAAATATCATTGGAAAAATTCATTAAATCATTCTTTGACGTGCCATTTTAGTGACAAAAGACCATCCTTTACGTTCTTACTACCTAACCTAATTATCTGAGAATAATAACTGGGATTATTTTCTGGTTAGGTGAGTGACGAATCCTACAGACAATGCCTATTGATTTAACTTGATTTGATTTTACTGTTCTGTTTGATGAGTTATTTAATTTAATTCTATGTCATTGAAGGAAAGAAGGAATAAAGGAAAGAAGGAAGAACTATACGCTGAAATTCCAACAAGTCTAAAATATTTTCTTAAACGAAATCAAATATATCCATAGGCCGGATCAGATTTTCTTTTTAAATTCAAGATAAATTCAAATATTTCTTTTTCTTCCTCGTTGAGTCTATGACTAAATTTTTCAATCAATAGCTTTGCCTGTCTACTATTTAGATCAGTATAAAAAAAATCTCCTTCATTGATTTGTCTCCCAATTGTAGGGCCTCTTATAGATACAGCAACCTGCATACCTTTTCGTGCTTCGTCGATATTTTTTCCTTTATCTTGAATTTGATGGATTGTTCCTACCTTTGATCCTTGTTCATTTATAACATGATTTTTTTGTTTGATTTTTCCGACAAGTATTTCTGCTCCGAAAACAGCTGGATCATTCCTTCTAAATACAAAACCCTTTAAAAACTGGATTTTACAAATCGGTGGAATTTCCTCATACATGATGGAATCGGCATGTTCCTTCTGATATTTTACCCAATCAGTATACGTTCTTACTAGATTATAGATAATTTTTTCATTAAATATTGGAACTTCTCGTTCCGCAGATTCCTTTTCAGCATCATCTAAAACTTTAACATTGAAACCCAATATTACTCCAAGATATCTTTCTTTATCTTTAACTGCATGAGCTGCCAAAACATCTCTTCTAGTTATGTGACCAATATCAGCAGTTTGAATAGATATGTTTTCTTTTTTCAACATATCAATTATAGCTTCAAGTGATCCAATTGTATCACATCTAAGAATAACGCCTAAGGAATTGGTATTATTAATAAAAGTGCTTTTGACTTCTGACTCAATAAGCTGTCGAATCTCTTTCTCTTCTTGTTGGGTTCTTACTACATACAAAGGACTTCCTGCCAATACACCTCCCAAATCCGGCGATACTATTCTTAAACCTGCTGCTGAATTTACTTCAGTTACTGACCTAAATTTATCTCGGGGATCACGCATTTCATCGAGAGGTTTTGGAAGGAGTAACGCTTTAACTTTAGTTACTACTATCTCCTCTCTCTTTGCAACCATGATCATATCCCCTTGCTTAATAGTTCCATCTAATAATATCATATTTGCAGAAGGACCAAGACCGAGTTCTTCGTTAATTTCTAGGATTATACCTCTAACATAGTCGTAACGTCTCTCCAACCGTTTTTTCATATACTGCTGTGCTAAGCCGACCAGCACCGCCATCAATTCTGGGATTCCTATTCCTGAAACAGCACTAATTGGTACTATAGCCAACTCTTTATCAAATTCTTTTATACGCCAAAAAGCTTCAGAATTAAAGCCCATCCGTGAGAGTGATCCTACAACAGTGTAAATTTTTTCATCTAAAAGAGTAAGAACATTAGAATCCTGTTTCTTTATTTCTTCAGATATAAATCCTAAATTAATTGTATTTTCCTTTCGGCTCCGACTTGTAACTCCCTTTTTTTTCCCTTTCCAACCTGATACCATATCCACTTTATTTAATGCCACCACAAATGGAACCTTTCTCTTTTTTAGTATCTCTATGCTCTCTATTGTCTGCGGCTCGAATCCTTTGTTTACATCTGCAACTACTATTGCTATATC
>Ga0210114_1000202_pt1 | contig 15402 bp, 13 predicted proteins | sample MayberryNW_TuleA_FD_185524 | JGI IMG/M metagenome (GOLD analysis project Ga0210114, IMG submission 185524) | Wetland microbial communities from San Francisco Bay, California, USA, that impact long-term carbon sequestration - MayberryNW_TuleA_D2... | ecosystem: Environmental > Aquatic > Marine >...
TATACATTAGAATAGTACTATGACATCTATGATAAAATAATAAAAGAATAATTAAAAAAATTATTTTCATTAATCATCCAAGTTATCTTATAATTTATTATGAAGATATAAATTTAGCAAAGAAACAATTATGGACACATTTTTCAGAATTATATTCACCAAAATAGATAGTCAGAGAAATTTGATTCTCATCCACTAATCTGTTATATGAAATATATTAGTCTCATATCGTGATATCTATTCATAGTAGCGAGTTATAGTTCTTTTTTACTGGCATTATAAAGATTAGAGTTTATCATCATGTGAAAGAGAATTTGATATACTTTCATTTACAGCATTAATTAATCTAGATATTGATACACGTTTTTTTAGAATGTTGAATTTGTAATTGTATTTGAAATCCTTGAAATTACTTAATAGTATTACATTCAATTTTGGATTTACTTCTAAGAGTTTGGTACTAAGATATAACGCATTTATTTTAGGCATTTTGTCATTAATAATTAATAATGAATATTCATTAGAGTTTTCCTTAATTTGTTGATATGCCAAACTAGGGTCACTGAAACTAGAAACATTATACCCGCTCATTTGTAATGCCTCGCTAAATAGATTTAATAAATCTGGATCATCATCGATTATGGCAATAGATTTAGTAAACATCTCTATACATTCACTGTAAAAAATATATTTAAGGTAAGTTGTATTCTGTTTTGAAATTTGCTTGTAAAAGATTTAAAGTAGTTAAAAAACGCCATAAATAACCATAATAAAGATTAATTGAGCCTAATATAATATTACTGTATATATATCTGGTTTAATCTTTTATTCAAAAGGACTTCAAACATATTCTTTAAATAAACTAAATACATAAAGTTAAAACTAAATAATAATAATAAAAATTATTAAATTAAGAATTATCAATTGTTGATTTAAATTATCACCTATTGATATAAATCTCAACGCAGGTTTCCAATTATTGATAAATATAATATGCAAAATTATTGAAGATTCTAACCCCTAAAAAGATCTCCACGAATATGGAAAAATCATCTTTCATATTCTGGAAATGTCTAATTTAGTATCATTTAACACTCTAGGTTTGTTTATTCAGGTAATCTCAGTGTATTAACACTACTCGATTAACTAGGGTTACCGATTTTTTAATTTATTAATAATTAAAACATATTACTATCATATTACTATTCTTAATCACAAATAAGATTGCATGAGAATTTTCATAGTTTATAATTATACCGGATCTGTATGGCCCAATCCAGGTTAGAACTATTCTATAAAAAATATTATAGATCAAATCATTATATATTATTATTAATATAGTATATTACAAATAATCCTGCCAACAAGGATCCATGACGATAAGCCTACTACTCTATTGTAATTGCTCCGAAATAAATGAATTAGCAGGCTATGGTGATGAATAAATTATTTATTAAAAAGAAAGGTTTTAGTAATTACTCTTATAATATATGTCGGAAAAAAGGATTTAATAATTTTAGAAGATAATGATGTGAAAGACAAAAGTTAAGGAACACAATAAATCACTAAAAAAATAGACATTACATCATGAAGGAATGAAAATAATTGATTAAATGATTATATGATTCTCTTCATGATCTATTTATCATAATATCCTATTTATAATTGCTAAAATTATAATGAATTATTAGCTAACCATTACCGTTTTCAACTTTGTATTCTAGATTTTATTCATATTAATATATCATCTATGCTATCTATTGTATAAAAATATGAAAGGAATAATTTTCGATATGGATGGTGTTTTAATAGATGCAATGCCCTTCCACGCTGAAGCAATGAAAATAGCTATAAAAGAGGAAACTGACTATGAAATAGACAAAAAAATAGTTTATAAATTAGAGGGTATGCCTTCGAACCACTTGGTAAAGGAGATATTCAAAACAAATAATATAAACAAAGAACTCGATCACAAATTAATAGAAAAAATTAGTGAACGAAAGAAGCAGATATTTAGAGATATTGAAGATACCCGTCTTATTGAAGGAGTTTACGACCTCATTAAAGTTTTAAACAACTGTAATTGTTTAAAAGCAATTGTGACTGGTGCAGCAAAGAAAGAGATAGAGCTAACTATTGATAAAATGATCGGGTTAAAAAATTTTGACGTAGTAATTTCCGGAGAAGATGTTAAAGCGGGAAAACCTGATGCTACACCATTTGTTTTAGCATTACAAAAAATGAAGATAAAATCATCAGATTGTATAGTAGTAGAAAATGCCCCTTTAGGAGTTGAAGCAGCGAACAAAGCTGGTATAATGTGCATAATAACACTCAATAATACTCCTTTGGAAGTTTCGTCTGATTTTCATGACCTTATATCAAAAAAAACAAAAATCTTTCGAGATACTAAATCTACGATCGATTTCTTAAGGAAATGGTGTTGTAATGAATAATGATTGTTCATAAAAATTTCTTTATAAGAATTTATATGTATCAATTCCATGGATTTTACTAAACAGATTATCTGTAAATGCCAGTATTTTAACAACGATTTTGATAAATTAAGCGGACTCAGTAAGCAAGTAAAGATAGGAGAATACATTACTACAACAGGGACGTTTATTACCTCTGATCTACTATATTATTAGAATTGTTAGTTCAATTTCATCTTATTTTCATTATTTCTTTAACTAATACAATTTGCAATTAAAAGTGAATAGTAAAATATAGCATTGTTAATATTGATAGCTATTAGTTCGATAAGGTTTTGTCATCTCAACTACAATATCATAACAACTTTTGCATACGACTTTATTTTTAAATATATTCTTTAATAGCTTATTTTCATTTTTTTCATTACAATAGATGCATACAAGAAATTCAATAGGTTTGTTAATATTTTCCATGCTGGATGTTTGTAATAATATAGCCTGCTATTTAAAATCATTATTTTATTTTATTAATTTGAATTTAATATTTTTCTTATTCTATGCTTAGTATAGTTTATATATTATTATTTTAAAGCTGTATAACGTTAATTTGTGAACAAGTTTATTGGTTTGATAGAATTCATTTCAAAAATGGATAAACTAATTTGAACTAATAATACCTTACTATAATTCATTTCTTCTTATTACAGTATACAAATCTCTCAACTAATTTCGCAAAAGGTTTTGGCTACACTAACTTATTATAAGAAATTATTGTTTCTACATGTTGTTTACTGAACTGTTGATATCTATTTTCCAAACTATTCAGGATTTACTTAGTGTATCAGATACTTTTCAGAATGATATAATTACTTCTGTCATAGCATTATTCGTAGTTATTGATCCCATCGGCAACATCCCTTTATTCATAGCATTCACAAAAAAATTAGAAAAAGCAGAACATAAAACTGTATCCAAAACTGCTATAATAACAGCAGCAGCATTATTGCTTCTTTTTGGAATAGCAGGAACTCAGATTTTAGGACTATTTGGTATTACTATATTCAGCTTCATGATAGCTGGAGGCACATTATTATTTATAATTGCGATAGAATTATTGACATATGGAGAATGGAGATTTGTAAGCAAAGTTAAAGAAGATATAGGAGTAGTTCCTATAGCTTTTCCTTTATTAGCAGGACCTGGATCTATCACGGCTGTAATAATCTCGTATCAAACTTCAGGATTTTTAATAACTTTTTTATCTATTATAATAGTAATGATAATAACATATGTTATTTTGCGTATGGTTAATCCAATTTACAAAATACTTGGTAACCGAGGCTCAATGATAGTTTCAAGGGTATTTGCAGTTATAATAGCTGCAATCGCAGTAGAGTATATAGTTGAGGGAATAAAAAATCTTTTTGTAACCTAAGCTGCCATTACCTAAAATATATTATTTTAATATATGTTACAATATTTTACAAATTAAATTGTAGTTAATCCATTAATTTTATTAAATCCAATAAATGAAAAAGAATAAAAACTATCTAGGATAATATATTTTAAAATTTACATGAGATAAAATAAAATTTAATTTCTAAATAATATCAAATCAAATAAGTAGTTAACTCTAAAATAACAGATGTTATTTTTGAATATCTCTTTTATGCTTTTGTGAGTGAAGATGTGAAATTAACAGAGTCAATTTTTGATGATTGTCCCTCATTGGACTTGTTATCTGCATTCTCAATTCTAGAAGGAAGATCAGTATTAAGAATATTATTTGAACTTTTACTTGGTAATATTTTATCTATCACAATTGTCAAATTTCCATTATAATCTCCAAATTCAACATTTTGAGTTGCCCTACCTTCTGTTGCAGATTGTGAAGTTTTTTTCCATAATTCATTACCTTTTGCATCGTAAATAACGATATCATAACTTTGTATTGGAACTACTCTCTCTAATGTAGAAGGGACTGAAAGACCTGTTGAACTGAAAGTGTCACCAGTATTATTTGATTCTAAATTAGGTACTGTTTGAGGAGTTTGTTTAGGCAAAGTTGAATTTAAAAAAACAATTTCGAGAGGAAAATTATAGCGATCATGTGTAAGGGAGGATTTTAGTTGTATTAACAAATTACCTTTTTCTGAAGTTTTTTCAGAGAGGAGAGAATCGAGTTTCCAGTTTTCAAGATTTTCTGGTTGTGAGAAGACTTGGTTACTAATAAATATAGGAACTATACTGCATATTATTAAAAATATTATAGAAGTATGTATCTGCATAATGGATTACATTCAACATTTAATATAAATATATCTTTGATCAAATATTAATTCATAACGAAATGGACTTTATACAAAACAATAGTTTATCATCAAATGTTATAATAGGATGAGTGAGATGATAATGTTGTTACTTTCTCAACTTGTATAATACTTATTTAAAGTTTGAAAGGTTTATTTTATAAAATTTATCAAAAAAAGTAAAATATCTGTATAAATTTTAAATATTTCTATATTTTTCCGAAAAATAATGATGAAAGAAATTAGAGTATGAAAAAACTTTAATTATTCTAGAATTTATTTATCTATATATATAGTATAAAATACTTCTATTTGTATATGTCCAAAGTAATTGATAAAGAGGCTAAACAACTAATTCTCTGTATTGTTGTTACAACAATTTCCATAGCATCTATGGGTTCATACCTTAGTGCTATAGCACAAGAAGGAAATATAATTAAGTTATCTGATATTTCGGATAATTTCAAAGCCCTCCTCGTCAATAATCAATCTCAGATAACTAATCAAACTGCAATAGCAATAGAATCTCTCCAGAATGAAGAAAGAACACTTTCAGTTAATGCTTTAGAAAACCTTCCACGAGGAAGTACCCTCATAAATACTATTGTTAATGCCCCTATGAAGATTTACCAACTAGAACAAATTGGAAGAATAGTTGAAAATGGCTTGATGGTTAACCAAACTTCTTAATTTTATATTTACTAAAAAATATAGTTTTACTTGTAGAAACACTAAATCACTATTTTTATTATTCACTTAATTTTATGTGATAATCTTTTTGTATTTTGTTGTTACAAATATATATTTGATAATTTGAAACTTTAATTATGATGGGTGTTACAATAGTTAAACATATCATTTTTTTTATTAAATGGTAAAAAATACAAGGATCACATTGTGACGGTGTATCTTACATAATCATTAACGATCAATGATGATCAAAATTTCAAATGCGGCAAAATGGATTATTTTTAAATATCCAACTTAATAACCTAATAAAATTAACTCATCAAAGAGTATATATTCAATATGGAATTTCAATATTTTTTAACTTAATACAAATTATTAATAAATAAAAAATATAAGTTAAAATTAGTTAATATCATTATTTTTTATATTATTTTAAACTTTAAATTTATTTCATTAGTATGATTTATAATAATGTATTACTTAACTATTATAAAATGTGCTAATCAAGCAACATTTCCATTTAAAGATTTATGGCCGAAAATTAATAAAAATAGTTATTCTCATTATCAATAAAATTGTATACATTTCTATAACAAATCTAAAAAATTTACTAAAAATAATTTTACAGAATATTTATAGAATTAAGAATCCTGCATTAGAACGAACATTTGATAAGATATTTGTAATAAATTCATGTTATGCTGAAGATAATAAAATGGAAATATAAATCCAAAAATGTAATTGCAAGAAAAAGTCGAATTTGTAATAAATTGCAATTAATTACAATTTTGAGTGGCATTGATTATACAAACTAAACAAATCGCCAAGTTCATAGTTCTTTTTATAACGATAAATTTGTTGTTATATTTACAAATTAGTAAATAATATACGATATTCATTAAACGATATTGTTTGGAAGAATTTCTATAATTTAGTTAACTACAAAAGTAACTCTGTATAAATAAAAATATGAGTGCAGTTAGCGAAATAATGTCTAAAAAACATGTAGTTAGTATAGAATCAAATTTTGAAGTAACTGCATTGGATATTACTAAATTAATGGTAAAAAATAAAGTAGGCTCAGTTCTTGTCATCGACTCCAAAAATTTTGTAATTGGAATAATAACAGAAAGAGATATTATAAAAAAGGTTTGTGTCACAAATACCCTTCCTAATGAGGTGAATTTAGATAAATTAATGTCTTCTCCAGTAATTACAATAATGTCATATGATTCGATTGAGACTGCTGCACAGAAAATGACCAAGTACAAAATAAAACGGCTGCCGGTATTAGAGCAAGATCAGCAAATTGTTAGTATTCTAAGTTTAACAGATATAACTACTCATTTATCTAAAATTCTGGTTAATGACTACAATAGATTTGGATTTTTGAAGTCTATTGTAGAATCTGGTTAAACATTATAATCAACTCTAAGTTAAAATTTTCGTATCTCTTAGAAACTACAATATACTATCACGAATTAGTACCGATGAAATTACATTTCATTTTTAACATGAATTTATTAAATTTGTTAATATAAAAATAAATTTGTGTTTTTTGTTATATATTTTAAATTTTTTTAATGATAGATAATAAATATGATTAAGAATATTAAGTTTATAAAAACCACTTAGTGATCAGAAAGCAGAACGCACCAATATCACCAGTTAACATAAATCTAAATTAAACAATTTTGAATGACTCTGTTACAAATATCCTAAATACTATAGAAATACAACAACAAATATTTCTAAAATTTTCATGCATTTATGGTTGTCATATTATTCAGTTGTTTCAATCGGCACTCATATATCTTCCTTTTTCGAGTAAATTATATGAGATGTTATCTATGTAAAATTCAGGATTTTCTTTTTAAATGTAATTATTGTAAAGAATCTTTTTGTACTGATCATCGTCTTCCGATCAATCATTTTTGTAGCGGTATTGACATATTTTCTGAAAAAAGAAAAAAGAACATGTTCCACGATAGTTTCATAAATAGTAGTTTCCTTAATAAATTTAGTAAAACTATCAGTATTCGGTTCTCTAAAACAGAAATAAAACATCTCCTTATAGCAACTTTTTTGGTTTTGTTAGTAGGGATGTCATTAAATAATTATAGGTATATTTCCGTTGAATTTTTGGTTATTTTTATAATAGCATTTTTATTTCATGAACTAGCACACAAATTTTTGGCAAATTTTTATGGAAGTTGGGCTGAGTTTCGAGCAGAGCTATATGGTCTAATAGTTACAGCAATATCTGCTATTCCTCTCATCCCCTTCAAATTTATTGCCCCAGGAGCAGTTATTGTAGGTATTTCTGATAAAGAAAAGCTTGGAAAAGTTGCTCTGATAGGACCTATGACAAATTTAGTAATGGGATTTTTATTTCTTTTTCTTTCATACCTATATCCTTATTCACTCTATTTTGGTATCGGAGCAAGTTTTAACGCATGGATATCTATGTTTAATTTATTACCATTTGGAGTATTAGATGGACAAAAAATTTTTAATTGGAATAAAGTAGTTTGGTTCTTCACAATGGCCATAACCATGACTTTATTTGTAATCTCATATAGGTAATTAATTGACGGTATTTTCTTAATAATATTAATTGTCAATATCTATTTTAATATGGTATAAATTACATTCCAGAAGATACAGGTACAAGTTGATATTTTTTCCAATGTACATTTACAATTAGATTAGAATAAAATGTAAAGGAGTGAATATTTTAACATATTTAAATTGAACAATATCTTTCATATTTTATATTATTGAAGATACAAGGGTTATAAAACATTTATAGAAAAAATGGGCTCATAAATAAGGGATCACTACGCTCGTCATGCGTGATGTAGAACAGCAGATTTTTTGTTCTGATTTAAGTTTATTCTTATAAATAAATTACATGGTAATATTATGTACCAAGAAAAGAAAACTTTCATACCATACATATATTTATTAGAAGAAATCAAAAATTAATGGAAAAAATTTAAAATATTGGTTTTCTATAGCAGATTATTAATTACTCAGTGAAAAGAAGGTTAATACATTTTGACTTAATTTAGATATATAATATAAAAATAAAAAGGAATTATTTTTAATTCTAGTTATCTAAAACTGGTAAAAGTTCGAATTTGCATCGAGAGCATTTGTAATTCTTTGGATTTTTTTCATCCATATTGATTACAGTATATTCTTTACAAGTTCTACAATACATTATAGATCCTATAGAAGAAAAATCCATACATTCTATAGGTTAAACAAGCTATTAAATATGTCTATTTTAGATTTATTTACTTAAGTCCCATCATTACACTATCAAATTTCTATTAACTAAAACGAAGAAAGGTTATACAGACTAGTGTATCCCACTTAATCATATTAAAACATCTCCTGCAACTATAAGAATAGCAGATCTCAACATATTACAAGTGTTTTTCTGTATTTTAGAGCTTTTCAGTCTTCTATCAGATAACATATAGAAAAATTTCATTTAATAATTAGAGAATTCATTATGAAATCATTCCAATATTGTCTGATTGTACTATAAAAAGCCGTTCTAAAAATAACGTATTTTTTTTACATTTTTTGTATTATTTATACATCAAACTTGCATTTGGTAAACTGTCATTCCAAGAGGTTATAATATTTATTTATATAATGTTCTAAACATCTATTTCAAAAATGGGCTATACGTCCTTCTAACAGTCTATTTACTTTTCTTGTGTTTCCAAATATTTAACATTGAGATGATTTGATTTCTAATCAAAACCTTTTTTATGTTATATTGTAGACATAATTTACCTGTCAACTATTTGTAATCTAGCAAGGTGAATATAATGGATAGAAAGGTCAAAACTAAGACATTTTTATCCTTAAAAAGTCATAATATATCTTTTCAATTCTTCATCATTTAACCTGGTATTGAAATCTCTTAATTACGTTATTGCTGAAAGTCAGAACGTTGCTGCGGTATCTACTTCTTGTTTTTGGAATTCTTTATCATTATTTACATATGCTTGGGTTAAAATTTTCTTTAATTCCTCTTCTTCTGACATCCCGAGTATAATCTATCAATTTAGTAATGGTGTTTTATATTTCATTTGTGAATTCTTTGATATGATTTCACCTGAATTCAAAAATGTTTCTATAATTTAAAGCTATTTTTTAGATGTTATTTTGTATTTTGTATAATTGTCATCCACTAACCATTACCTTAAATTTTATTATTTTACTTCTCTTCTCTAGTTTGACCACTCCAATATTCATGTTAAAATTATTGTTAACAGTTTAGAAATATAAGTTTCAAGGTGACATAATCGGATTTTTTTATATTCTTATATTTTTCTTTTGTAGTTTATCACCTTTTCCTACAATTGTCATATTAAAAATTGAATGATCTAGAATAAATCAAAGAGTAATAATCTATATGTATATCCTCTTGTTTTTATTCCTTCACACGTTTTTGATTCTTTTGCGTTAGCTTATTTTTTAAACTATCCTTCATCTGGTCAAAAATTGTAGCCAAATCTGAACCTTCATTTCTATAACTATATCTATTAGTTGGTGTGAATATACTAACTTCAATCTCATATTTTTTAGTTCTACCTCGGACAGTTGACAGTCTTATTCTACATCTCGCTTCTTCTAAATCTGGCATTGTCTTTTTTAGTAACTTTACAAGTGAATTGAATTTTGTTTTGGCTAGTTCAGCTGCAAATGGATCATCAGGTAACCCAATTATATAGGATGGGACGTCTTCTTCTACCTTTTCTCCCAGTAATGAAATTATATCTCTATGTGTTATTATACCTTGAATTTCATTGCCTAATGTAACAATAGAGTAAGTTGAATTATTGGCATTGAGTAATTGAACTACATGGGAAACTGAGTGGTCTATACTCGATGTAGTTGCATTCCTTTCAGCAATACCCTTAACTGGAAATTCAAGCGGTCTTGTATGTTCCGAAATACCAAGACGAACGTTATCCAAATTATCTGCAGTAAGAAGTATTTTCGCTATATCAAATGAGGTAATAATTCCTTTCAAGTTTTCTTCTACAATAGGTATATGATCAATTCTATGTCGTATCATTAGATTTTTAGCTGTTAATACTAAATCATTCTCACGTATGTTAACTGGATTCGCAGTCATTATTTTAGTAGATTTAATCTTAATATCTTTATGGTCCATAGCTTTAACTATTGAATTTGTAGTTATTTGTCCTATTATTTCTCCATCTTCAATTACTGGAAGAGATCGCAATCTGAAAAGGCTCATAAGACCAGCAGCACTCGCAATATTGCTACCTTCTTCAATTATAGGAGTACTTTTTGCAATAGAATTTAATTTTTGAGAATGAACATCTCTTGCGGAAAGAATATCTCTTAAATTAACAGCTGTTATTTTATTTCCATTTTTAAAATAAACACTATAATTATTAATTTTTATAAGATTACCAAGGATCTTAGAGACACTTTCATTTGAGTGAATTATATTGGCAGATTCAATAAAATCTGAAACTTTATTTTTGCCAATTCTACTCAGGATTTGATTCGAATCAAATTTCATTTATTATCTAATTTGAGGTGTAAATATTAATAGATTTTTATTTAGATTAATAATGTATAGTATACTTTTTTACTTAAATATGTAATTTAAGATTTCTTAAATAAGCCAAATTGGTACTATGTATAGATATATTTTGGAAGATTCTACTTAAAATTATAGATAAAATAGCTTTAATGTGTACTTGTGAATTACCTTAATTAATACATCAATTAGTTTTCTGAACCTGTTGATTGAATTTGTATATATTTAATCAATTTTGGTTTCGAGCTGTAATATGGGGTTATCTGTAAGTTCATCTTCACATAAGATTTACATTCCATATGCTCACTATTTATATAATTTATGGTGTTTTTGCTGAAAAGAATAAATGAAGCATATTCAAATTATTAAATTAAGTGGCTAGGTAATTGAACAATTTTTGTTCAACATTTGAAGACCATCAATCCATAGTAAAATAAAGACTGCTTTTTTTAAAGTAAGCAAAGCGGTTATTAAAGTTCTTATCGTCCATTTATTATCAGTGGCAAATAGTAGACAGAAACAGTTGACTAAATACACAAAAAAAGTATAAAATGAGGTATTTGTCCCAAAGTTATATTGTATATCGAGGATTAGTATCTAACCTTAAATTAAGGGCTCGAGGATACAAATAGTGAAGCCAAGTAATATCGTAACTAATAATTAAGAATCACTTATTTATTTGTAATTCTGATCAGGTTATAGCAGAGATTATTTGGAACTATATTTTTGGCCAAAATTGATATAATACTCTTAAATTTGATAAATTATTAAATTTACACTTCTGCAAATCGCTTTATTTGATTAAGATTAAATATTTACTATTTAACTTTAAAATGAATGTCTTGTATTCTTCTCCCAAAATCTGAAAAATCATATCAATTAGCAACTAAATATAATTTTAAGGAATGGATGATTGCAAGATATCTTACTATCGTTCCAAATACAGAAAAATTTCTTGATTATATCAGTAATAGAGCATCGAATCAATATATTCGTATAAATTCATTAAAAATTGATATAGATACTTTAAAACAAAAACTATTAGAAAAAGATTTTAAATTGGAGAAAACTGTATTATCTGAAGTTTTTCTTATCAAAGAATCAAAGTTTCCTATTGGAGCTACGATGGAATATTTATCTGGATATTATTATATTCAAGACCTTAGCTCATGTCTAGCTGTAGAATCCTTAGATATCGAAGAGGATGATGTAGTCTTGGATATGGCAGCTTCACCAGGAGGCAAAACCTCATTCATTGCTCAAAAAATGAAAAATAGAGGCATGATCCTTGCTCTTGAATCAGAAAGAAAAAGATTAAGAAAAATGATGTTTAATCTATCCAGATGTGGAGTTATCAACACGGTCCTATGGAATCTCAAAGGGGAAAAAATAATAAATTATAATTTTAAATTCGATAAAGTTTTACTTGATGCTCCATGTTCCTGTGATGGAATAATGCAGAAAGATCCCGCAAGAAAACTCACTTATACAAAGGAAACGATCAGATATTGTAGTATCAGGCAATCTCAATTGATTGAATCCGCTCTTAAGGTCGTTAAGCCTAACGGATTACTAGTATATTCTACATGTTCCTTGGCCCCAGAAGAAAATGAGTTTGTAATAAATTCTATGATAGGCAAATATGATATTACTGTTGAGTCTATTAATTATGGTGCGGATTCTCTGTTAAAATTTGGAGATAAGATTATGAATAAATCTATCAAATTTACAAAAAGACTCTATCCTCACATTCATAATACAGCCGGTTTTTTTATCGCAAAGATTAGATTAAACAATATCAATAAATGATATGTTTAGAATTTTAACAAGGAAAGAAAAAACTATAATACTTAGAGAATTCAACAAATGGGGAATTTTTAATTATCTTCAAGATAAACTAATTGTAGTGAAAGAGTGTGAAGACTCTATTAAATATCTATTTCTCATATCATCAGTATTAGAAAATTTTATATTTTATCCTTGTACTTTTTATGGAGGATTACCAATAGGTAACCTTCATAAAAAAAAATTTTTACCTTCGATAACTTTCTTTGATGTTGTAGCTAAATATAGTAATAATTTTTTATATGTTATTGTAAATAGTAATGGAGAAAAATTAATTCTATATGGTAGAGATGTTTTCGGAAACTCTATTGAGTATGCATCCCTTGGTATTGAGGAAAATTCAGTAATTTTACTATTAAATAAATCAAAGGAAGTGTTAGGAGTTGGTAGAGCTAGATTTTCGACAACAAAAATCAAAGAAAACGGAAAAGTAACAATAAATACTTTACTAGATCTAGGTACTTATTTAAGATTAGAAAACGATCCACTATAGGCACTGAACTTTATATCAGACAAATTAACTACCTATAATTAGACATAGGTATATATTACAAATTAAAATAAATTCATGAATTTTATATTTCACCTCAAAAAGACATAATAATCAAAAAATTCTCATATATACGTAACCTTAATCAAAATTATTTTTCTATCATAAAATAAATTATAACTTTTGTCCTTGAAGGAATTTTTAAGAGGGTAGAAGTAACATATTTTAGATCTTCAATTGAGTTTCAGGAGGTAATTTAATTATTAATATAGAATTTTAGAATTGTTTTAATCATTTTCTATTATTTTATCGTTTTAAATATATTTATTAAAATACTGATTCATAAATTGAGACTTACTGACTAGTATCAAATAAGTTTATTACTTTTAAAAAAATTAATAATTTTTTCACTTGATAAACATGTTGTCGATTTTATTAAAAAGTTTTTAATATTAGTAAAAATTAGTAAAAACATGGAATTTTATTCAGTTTTTATCATAGATGAATATATTCCTCCTATTCCATACGCTACAGATATTAAGATTCTAGCTAAAAAATCACCAGAGGATTTATCAATTACATTTTCATTATATAATAGAATAATTATTCCGATAGAAATTATTGAAGTTAATCCTACTATAAATTGATCCATATTTTTAAGTTTATTGTTTATCATAAAAATCATGAATGTAGATAGATTCCCTAAACCTATTCCTGCCAAAATTAAATATTCATGAATAGAAGGAATTAATGCTCCTAAACCGAAAGGAGTTGCCCAGCAAAGTCCATTTATTAACTTCAAAGATGGTGACCATGATGTACTTTTTCTTATTTTATTTCGTATGATATGAAGGGATTGTATTATTTTACCTCTAAATAAAATAAAAAACATTAAAAAACAACCTACCCATATTATAATATCCAGAAAAAAATAATTAAACTTTAAGTGTATAATATGGCTTAATATAGTGGCTGTAAAAACGGATAAAGAAATAAATATAAATAAAATACCGTTATTAGATTTCTCAATATTCTCATTATTCACAAAAATCTTGCTAGACTATCTACCTATAAAAGTATATTTTCCTGTATAGAAATTAATTTTTCGTTTGAAAATGTTAAAAAAGAATTATAAGTATTTATAAAGCCACTCGATAAAATAAAAAGATTTTTCTTATTGTGGATATAATATTTATTGTTGTCGCCTTTTTTCAATATTTTTAAAAAGAAATCTGAAAAAGAGAAAATAAATCCCAAAAATCATAATAAAATAGATCATTTAAAAACAATAAAAACAGGAGAAGGAACAACTATTACAATAGTTGAAGCTAAAGACATAGTCAAAAAAATTGATCTAACTCAAACTAAAATCCTGACAGGGAGAATTGATAAAATAAGACATTTGACTCAAAAGCCTATTGACAACATTAAATCTATAACTAGAGATTTAGAATCCGCCAAAATTGATGTTCATGAAGCCAGCTTTGAATCAGTAGTAGTAAATTCGAAAAAAATGGTAATCAATTCCATCAGAAAAGAACTTTCTTCAAATATATCTTCCCCTTCCACTCTTGATGATGTTATCAAATTACACGAAAGATTGGATTCAATGGTTAATAGATTTTCAGAAGTTAGTAAGTCCCATAAAAAAGTGTTCAATTTTTTTATAAGTAAATATGCTGATAAACTCAAAACAGAGTTTGAAAATATTTCATCATTATCGATGCAATGCAAGTATGAAATAGATAATTTCGAAAAAGAAAGACAACCGCTTCAAAATTGTTTTGATAATATCGACGCGTTAATACAGAAAATTGAATCGATTAAAATGGAGAAAGAAAAATTAAAAACAAAACAAGTTCAATTAGATGAATTGAAACTCAAGTTAAAAAAAATGAATACAGAAATAAATGATTTAATTAATTCAAAAAAATATCTAGAATCAAAAGACATATCAAAAAAAATACAATTACTCGATATAGAAAAGGATAATTTCCATAAAGAGTTGATTAATGCTTTTAGTAAAGTGAG
>Ga0210114_1000203_pt1 | contig 15386 bp, 13 predicted proteins | sample MayberryNW_TuleA_FD_185524 | JGI IMG/M metagenome (GOLD analysis project Ga0210114, IMG submission 185524) | Wetland microbial communities from San Francisco Bay, California, USA, that impact long-term carbon sequestration - MayberryNW_TuleA_D2... | ecosystem: Environmental > Aquatic > Marine >...
CCTGAGCGTGATGTGGATGGAGATCGAGAGCCTGCAGGCCGAGCTGGTGCGCGCGGCGCACTACGACGCGCTCACCGGCCTGCATAACCGCGGCACGTTCCTCGAGGAATTCGAGCGCGAAGTCTCGCGCTGCGCGCGCGGCGGCCCGGCGTTCAGCCTGGCGGTGTTCGACCTGGACCGCTTCAAGCGACTGAACGACCAGTACGGCCACCCGTTCGGCGACCGCGCGCTCAAGGCGTTCGCCGAGGTGCTGCGCGCCGACATCCGCAAGCACGACACGGTGGGCCGCTACGGCGGGGAGGAATTCGCGCTTCTCATGCCGAGCACGGGCAAGGACACCGCATTGCGGGTCGCCGAGCGCGTGCGCCGCGACCTCGAGGCCCGGGGCATCGTCGTCAACGGCAAGCGCGTGGAGCTGACGGTGAGCGGCGGGGTCGCCACCTACGGCGTGGACGGCGAAGACTGGGACACGCTGCTCTCGGCCGCCGACCGTGCGCTGTATGCGGCGAAGAACAGCGGTCGCAATCGCATTATCGCGGTCGGCGCGACTCCCGCCGAGGCAGTCACCGCCTAGCGCCGTCAGGCGAATGCGTACCGGGCCTGCAACGCATCGACGGGGCCCGAGGCGACGATGCGGCCGCGCTCCAGCAAGCAGGCGCGGTCCGCCACCTGGCGGGCAAAGCGCAAGTTCTGCTCGCAGAGCACGATGCACAGTCCCTGCGCCTTGAGTTCGCGCACCGCCGCCGCGACCTGCTCCACGATGATCGGCGCGAGGCCTTCGGCAGGCTCGTCCAGCAGAATGGCGCGCGGGTTGCCCGCCAGCGTACGGGCGAGGGCGAGCATCTGCTGCTCGCCGCCCGACATGCGCCCGGCCGGGCGGTCCTGCATGCGCGCGAGGTGCGGAAACAGCTCGCAAAGCCGACCGAAGGTCCAATGCTCGGCGTCCGCCCGCCGCGGCAGCCGGCCTGCTTCCAGGTTCTCGCGCACCGTAAGCTCGGAGAAAATGCGCCGGTCTTCGGGCACGTAGCCCAGCCCCAGGCGCGCGATGCGGTAGGGCGGAAGCGCATCGATGCGCGCGCCGCCGAAGCGGATCACGCCGGATTTCCCCGGTATCAGCCCCATGATGCGCTTCAGCGTCGTCGACTTGCCGGCGCCATTGCGTCCGAGGAGCGCCACCACCTCGCCGGCGCGTGCGTCGAAATCGAGCCCGAACAGGATCTGCGCCCTGCCGTAGGCCGCGCTCAGGCCGCGGACCTCAAGCATCGCCGGTTCCCAGATACACCTCCCGCACGCGCGCATCGGCACGCACTGCCGCGGGCACGCCCTGGGCGATCAGCTCGCCTTGCGCGAGGACGAGCACGCGATCGGCGTGCGTGAACACCACCTCCATGTCGTGCTCGGTGAACAGCACCGCGGCGCCGTCCTCCCGCGCCAGGCTCGCTGCGAGGCGCATCAGCGCGCCGCGCTCCTGCGGGGCCATGCCCGCCGTGGGCTCGTCCATGAGCAGGAGCCGCGGCCGGCCGGCGAGCGCGATGGCCAGCTCCACGCGCTTCAGGTCGCCGTAGGCGAGCTCGGCGCAAGGCCGCCGCGCCTGCTCGAGGATGCCGGCGCGCGCGAGCAGCGCGTCGGCTTCATCCGTGTATGCCCGCGTCGCCAGGCTCGCGAGCGACCACAGACGGCGCCGGTACGAGAGCAGCGCCATCTGCACGTTCTCGCGCACCGACATCGAGCCGAACGTCGCGGTGATCTGAAACGTGCGACCGACCCCCAGGCGCCAGATCCGGCGCGGCGTCAGGCCCAGAAGGCTGCGCCCGTCGAGCTCGACCGCGCCGCCGTCGGCCGTCGTCTGTCCGCCGAGGATGTCGAAGCAGGTCGTCTTGCCCGCGCCGTTCGGACCGATCATGGCCACGATTTCGCCCGCGGCCACGCGAAACCCCACGCCGCGCAGGGCCTGTACGCCGCCGTAGGATTTTTCCAGGCCGCGCACCGAAAGCACCGTCACCGCGCGGACCTCGCCTTCAGCAATCCGCCCAGGCCGCCGGGCGCCGCGACCACCAGCAGCACGATCACCGCGCCGATCGCCGCCCGCCAGTAGTCGAAGCCGCGCGACAGCGAATCCTGGAGCCAGATGAAGAGCGCGGCGCCCCAGACCGGTCCGGTCAGCGTGTGCAGGCCGCCAAGCAGCACCATCACCAAGCCGTCCACCGAGCGCGGCACGGACAGCGTCTCGGGGGAAATGGAGCCCTTGGAGAACGCGTACAGAGCGCCCGCGATGCCGGCGAACAGGCCGGCGAAGACGAACCCGGCCCACTGCTGCGCACGCACGTCGATGCCGATGGCGTCGGCGCGAAGCGGGGAATCGCGGCCGGCGCGCAGTGCGTAGCCGAACGGCGCGTACAGGACGCGCCACATCGCGGCAATGCCGGCGACGCACGCGCCCAGCGTCACGTAATAGTAGGCGGTCCTGCCGGCGAGCCAGCCGTCGGGCCAGATGCCGATGAGCCCGTTGGAGCCGCCCGTGAACGCGCTCCACTGATGCACGACCGACCAGGCGATCTGCGCGAACGCCAGCGTCAGCATCGCCAGGTAGACCCCCGAAAGGCGCACGCAGAACCAGCCGAAGACCAGCGCGGCCAGCAGCGCCAGCAGGGGCGCCGCCAGCAGCGCCGCCGCCATCGGCGCGCCGCCCTTGAGCAGCAGGAGCCCGGCACCGTAGGCGCCCAGTCCGAAATAGGCCGCGTGACCGAACGACAGCATGCCGCCCGGGCCCATGAGGAAATGCAGGCTCACGGCGAACAGCGCGAACAGCAGGATGTCGGTGAGCAGCACCAGCGCGTAGCCGCCCGAAAGCAGCGGCACGGCGCAGAGCCCCAGGGCAACCGCGGCGAGGGCACCCAGCGCGCTGCGCGAGGGTAGCGCGAGCGGCGGCTCGTGGGCGCCGGGACCGCGCACCGGCGCCGGCGCCCGGCCGAGCAGTCCCCACGGACGCAGGACCAGGACGACCGCCATGACGACGAATTCCACCGCGAGCGTGAACTCCGAGTAGCCCAAGCCGATGCAAAAGGCCTTGATCTCGCCGATCAGCAGCGCCGCGAGAAAGGCGCCGGGAATCGAGCCCAGCCCGCCGACCACCACCACGACGAAGGCGTCGGAAATGACCTGCAGGTCGACGGCCAGGGTCGCGGGTTCGCGCGGGATCTGCAGCGCGCCGCCGAGGCCGGCGAGCAGCGCGCCGAGCGCGAATACGCCGCCGAACAGGCGACGGGCGTCGACGCCCAGAGCGCCGGCCATCTCGCGGTCCTGCGTCGCCGCGCGCACCAGCGTGCCCCAGCGCGTGCGCCGCAGCAGCAACCACAGCGCGCCCAGCACCAGGGGCCCGCAGCCGATAATGAACAGATCGTATGCAGGGAAGCGGCTGCCGGCGATGCGCACCGCGCCGTCCAGGCCAGGCGCCCTGGGTCCGAGGAGGTCTTCGGGGCCCCAGGCCCAGAGTGCGGCATCCCTGAGTATGAGGACGAGCGCGAACGTGGCGAGGAGCTGCATCAGCTCCGGCGCCGCGTACAGGCGGCGCAGGAGGAGGGCCTCGATCAGGGCGCCGAGCGCGCCCACCGCCAGCGCCGCGAGCGGCACGCTCCACCAGAATCCCGCGTGTGGCGCGAGCGCCACCGCGAGATACATGCCCAGCATGAAGAGCGAGCCGTGGGCGAAGTTGACGATGCGCGTGACGCCGAAGATGAGCGACAGGCCCGCGGCGACGAGGAACAGCGACGAGGCGCTCGCCAGGCCGTTCAGGAACTGCAGCAGGACCGCGGAGCCGCTCACTCCTTGCGCAAGGCGCGTACCACGTCGTCGGCAGGAAGGTAATCGGCGCCGTCGGCGAAGTGCCAGTTGACCATCACGCCTTCACCGTTGCGCTGCGCGAGCTGGCCTACATAGGCGCCCATCGTCGACTGGTGGTCGAGCGCACGGTATTCGATCGGGCCGAACGGCGTGCTCATGCGCAGGCCTTCGAGCGCGGCGATCAGCTTCTCGCCGTCGGTGCCGCCGGCGCGCCGCAATGCATTCGCGACCGTATGCAGGGCAGCGTAACCGACCACCGAGCCGAGCCGGGGGTCCTCGTGCCAGCGCGCGCGGTAGGCGGCAAGGAAGGCGCGATGCGCCGGCGTATCGATCTGGCGCCAGGGATAGCCGGTGACCCACCAGCCGGCGGGTGTCTCCGCATGGAGCGTGTCGAGATACTCGGGCTCGCCGGCGAGCAGATTGAACACGGCGGTGCCGCGGAACAGGCCGCGGAGGTTTCCTTCGCGCACGAATTTCTGCAGATCGGCGGCGAACAGCGCGCTGAAGATCGCGTCGGGCCGCGCGTCGGCGAGCGCCTGCACCACGGCGCCCGCATCGATCTTACCGAGCGCCGGCGCCTGCTCCGCCACGAACTGCGCGTCGGGCTGCGCGGCGCGCAGCAGCTTGCGGAACGAGTCGGCCGCGGACTGGCCGTACTCGTAGTTCGGGACCACGATCGCCCAGCGGCGCTTCTTCAGCCGCGCCGCTTCCGGGACCAGCATGGCGACCTGCATGTAGGTCGACGGCCGCAGGCGGAACGTATAGCGGTTGCCGTTTTCCCAGACGATCTTGTCGGTGAGCGGCTCGGCGGCGACGAACACCACCTTGCGCCGAGCGGCGAGATTGGCGACGGCGAGACCGACGTGCGAGGCGAACGTGCCCATCAGCATCGCGACCCGCTCGCGGGCGAGGAGTTCCTCGGCGACGCGCACCGCTTCGCCCGGGGTACCGCCGTCCTCGCGCGAGATCACTTCCAGGGGCCGGCCGTTCACGCCGCCCGCGGCGTTCACCTCCTCGAGCGCCAGCTGCCAGCCTTTCTTGTACGGCTCGAGGAACGCGGGGAAGGTCTTGTAGCTGTTGAGCTCGCCGATCCTGACGGCCTGCGCCTGCGCCTGGGCCGCGCCGCACAGCAGCGCGGCGGCGCAGGCCACCAGTCGTGCGGGTCTCATCGCTCTGCCTCCACTTTCGCGCCCCGGTCCGGGCGCACCCTGTCGGTGCCGCCCGGAAACACGCGCCAGAACTCGCGGCGCACCAGGCTGGCGAGCGTGGCGCTCTTGTTGAGGCCGTGATAGCGCGCCACCGCCTCCAGCATCGCGAGGTCGCGCGGGGTGGCGGAGAACGTGCTGACCCTGGCCTTGCTCATATATAAATCATATATAACTTTTAAACTCCGGGCAAGCCGCGCCGTGCAAGCAGGCCGTGCTGCGGTGCGTCAAGGACCCGGCGGGAGTGGTTCGCGGACTGCATCTCGGGCATACTCGCCAAACTCGCCGTGCGCAGGCTGGTCAAAGCACAGTGCTGCCGCTGGAGATGCCCAAAGAGAGAAAGGCCGGGCGCGGCGCCGTAACGTGATCACCCATAGGAGGAGGAGACGATGCAACCTGCATTCAAGCGATACACGCGTGCCATCTGCGCGGCAGCGGTCGCGCTGGCTTTTGCGGCGCCCGCGGCGGCGAAGGTCGAGGGCGACAAGATCATCCTCGGCTCGGCGATCTCGATCACCGGCAAGTATTCGCAGGAGGGCAAGAACGCGAGCGACGGCTACAACTTCGCGGTCGACGCGATCAACCGCCGCGGCGGCGTGAAGGTCAACGGCAAGTCCTACAAGCTCGAGATCAAGTACTACGACGACGAGTCGACGCCCGCGCGCACCGCGCAGCTGCTCGAGCGCATCATCAACCAGGACGGCATCAAGTACACCCTGGGACCGTATGCCTCGGGTCCGACGAAGGCGGCGCTGCCGGTCATCGAGAAGTACAAGATCCCGATGGTCGAGGCCGAGGGTGCGTCGCGCTCCCTGTTCACGCAGGGCTACCGCTACGTGTTCGCGGCCCTGTCGACCTCGGACCAGTACCTCGCGCCGGCGATGGACCTCGCCGCCGAGCTCGCGGAGAAGCACGGCAAGAAGGCAAGCAGTCTGAAGGTGGCGATGTCGTTCGAGAACGACCCGTTCTCGCTCGACGTGCGCGACGGCGCGGTCGAGAAGATCAAGGAGCACGGCATGAAGATCGTGGTCGACGACAAGATGCCGCGCGACCTGTCCGACATCTCGGCGACGCTGACCAAGATGAAGGCGCTCAAGCCGGACATCATCCTCGTTTCGGGCCACACCAAGGGCGCGACCACCGCGACGCGCCAGATGAAGGAGATGGGCGTCAATGCGCCGATCGTGGCCATGACGCACTGCGAGTCGGCCAAGCTCACCACCCAGTTCGGGGCGGCCTCCGAGGGCATCCTGTGCCCGACGCAGTGGGCCGAGACGCTCAAGTACAAGGACGACCTGTTCGGCACCGCGAAGGATTACTACAACGCCTTCCTCAAGGCGCACCCGGAGTACAAGATCGTCCCCTACCAGACGGCGCAGGCGAGCGCGGTGATCCAGATCTGGGCCAACGCCTTCGAGCGGGCACAGAGCTTCGACACCGAGAAGCTGCGCGACACGCTCGCCGCGACCGAAATGGAGACGTTCTACGGGCACATCAAGTTCAGCAAGGCCGGCAACAACGTCGCCAAGCCGATGGTGCTGCGCCAGATCCAGGGCGGCAATTACGTGGTCGTCGCGCCGACCAAGTATGCGTCGGATCCGGTGGAGTATCCGCGCAAGGCGCCCCAGTAGCACGCACCATGTCTTCGGAAGGAGGACCGCGCCGGGCCTGAAGGCCCGGTGCGGCAGTCAGCATGTGGGATAGCCTTCAAATCCTCGCCGTCGCGGCGCCGGTCTTCAACGTCCAGCTGCTGCTGAATGGCATTACCGTGGGCGCCATCTTCGGCCTCGTGGCCTACGGGCTGGCGCTGGTATGGGGCGTGACCAGCGTCAAGAACCTGTCGCAGGGCGACCTGGTGATGATGGGTGGCTACCTCGCCTACGAGTTCGCGAAGCACGGACTGCACCCGATTCTCGCGCTGGTGCCGGTGTCCCTGCTGATGTTCGGATTCGGCTGGCTGCTCTACAGGCTGATCATCCGGCGCGTCATTCAGCTCGACCTGTTTACCTCGCTGCTCGCGACATTCGGCCTGGCGATCACGATCCAGCAGCTGCTCAACATCGCCTTCGGCCCCGACGTGCGCACGGTGCGATCGGGCTTCGGCAATTTCGAGCTGTTCGACGGCATGGTCGAGATCACGCAGATCAAGCTCATCGCCTTCGGCCTGTGCGTGCTGCTGGCGATCGCCATGGTGCTGTTCCTGAAGAAGAGCCGCATGGGACAGGCGATCCGCGCCACGGCGCAGGACCCGCGCGCGGCGCGCGTGGTCGGCGTGAATACCGACACCGTCTACGCGATGACGTTCTCGATCAACGCCGCCATCTGCGGCGCGGCGGGCGTGCTGATCGCCATGATCTGGGTGATCCAGCCGTTCTACGGCATCGCCTACTCGGTGCGCGCGTTCGTCATCGTCACCGCCGCGGGGCTGGGCAACCTGCCCGGCGTGATCGTCACGGCGCTCGGGCTCGGCGTGATCGAGCAGTACAGCGGCTTCGTGCTCGGCGCGCAGTTCCAGCAGGCCACCATCGTCGGCCTGCTGCTCGCCATCCTCATCTGGCGGCAGCTGGCGCTGCTGCGCCATCGCAAGGCGCTGCAATGAGCGCGCTGACCTCGTCGTTCGCCATGACGCGGCGCTCGCTCGCCCTGCATCTGGCGCTGCTCGCAGCCGGCGTCGCCGCGCCGTTCGTGTTTCCGGGCCACACCATCCAGATCGCGATATTCTGGGTGTTCGTGCTGTTCGCCCTCACCTGGGACATCATGGGCGGGCAGATGGGCTACAACTCGCTGGGCAACATCCTGTTCTTCGGTCTCGGCATGTATGTCTGCGCGGTGGCGCAGATCGCGATCGTCTACGACGTCGCCCAGTACACCGCAGCCAACGGCGCCGTCCGGGTCGATTTCTCGCCCAAGGAATATTTCCAGGGCCTGGCGCTCGGCATCGTCCTGTCGGCCCTGGTACCGGTCCTGTTTGCGGTCGTGCTGAGTTGGGTGCTGTTCGGGCTGCGCGGGCCCTACTACGCCATCGGCACGCTCGGCGTCGCGATCGCGGCGGCCGAGCTGACCAATTCCTGGAACTACGTCGGCGGCGGCATGGGCATCGCCATGCCGGTATTCCCGGGCGGGCCGGGCATGCGCGAGCGCTTCTTCTACGCCGCCTGCATGCTCGCGACGGTGCTGTGCTATCTCTTCCTGCGCTGGCTGTACAGCAAGCGCTTCAGCCTCGCCGTCAACGCCATCCGCGACGACGAGGACAAGGCGGAGGCGCTCGGTCTGCACACGTCGCGCTACAAGATGGTGGCCTGGGCGGTGTCGGCGTTCTTCCTCGGCATCGCCGGCGCGCTGTTCGGCAACATGACGGGCTTCATCGAGCCGATGGAAACTGCCTTCCCGACTCTCACCTTCGGCATCTTCATGGTCGCCATGACGCTGCTCGGCGGCAAGGGCACGTTGTGGGGGCCGATCGTCGGCTCGACGCTGTTCTACGCATTGCGCGAAGTGACCTGGACCTACCTTCTGGGCTGGCAGTACGTCGCGCTCGGCGTCCTGATCATCATCAACGTGGTGTACTTCCAGCAGGGCATCATGGGCTGGCTGCGGCAGCGCCGGCCGCAGTGGTTCGCCTCCCGGGCCGAGACGCCGGCGAGCAAGGCGCTCGAGACCGGCGGCAAGGCATGAGCGCGCCGGTCGTCGAGGTCCAGGGGGTCACCAAGGCCTTCGGCGGCGTCGTCGCCAACCGCAACGTCAGCCTCAAGGTGGCGGAGGGCAGCATCACCGGGCTGATCGGCCCGAACGGCTCGGGCAAGACCACGCTGTTCAACTCCATCGTCGGCCAGCACCCGGTCGACGCCGGCTCGATCCGCTTCTCGGGCGAGGAGATTTCCCGCCTGAGCGTGCAGCAGATCGCCCGCCTGGGGATGCTGCGCACCTTCCAGCAGACGCGCATCTTCTCGAAGATGGATTGCGTGCGCAATCTCCTCATTTCGCTATCGCACCGCGGCAGCGAGTGGGGGGACATGTTCCGGCGCTACAACGCGCAGGACATGGAGCGCGCTGACCGCCTGCTGGAGTTCGTCGGCCTGTACTCCAAGCGCCTGCAGATCGCGGGCTCGCTGTCGTTCGGCCAGCAGAAGCTGCTCGAATTCGCCATGGCGCTGATGAACGAGCCGCGCGTGCTGCTGCTCGACGAGCCGACCGCGGGGATCAACCCCACTCTGATCAACGGGCTCATCGACCGCCTCAAGCGCGCCAACGCCGAGTTCGGCATCACGCTGTTCGTCATCGAGCACAATATGCGGGTGATCATGAACCTGGCCTCGCACATCTACTGCATGTCGCGGGGCGAGCTGCTAGCCGAAGGCCCGCCCGCCCGCATCCAGGACGACCAGCGCGTGATCGACGCCTACCTGGGAGCGCACTGATGAGCGCGCCGCTGGGCGGCGAGCGCGCGAGCGGCTATCACCTCGGCGGCGTCGACACGGTCATCTCGGTCGACGACGTCGCCCGCCAGGCGGAAGCGCTGCGCGAGGCGGTGCCCCCCGAGCGGCTGCGCACGCTCGCCAAAGGCCGGCCGTTCGTCGCCATCGACGGGCTGCGCGCGGGCTACGGCAACATGGAGATCCTGCACGACTTCAGCCTGTACGTGGCCAAGGGCCAGTCGCTGTGCCTGATCGGCCCGAACGGGGCGGGCAAGTCCACGGTGCTGCACTCGATCTTCGGCTTCACGAACATCTTCGGCGGCCGCGTGCGCGTCGGGGAGGGCGAGGGCGCCCGCGACGTCACGCGCATGCCCGCCGACCACAAGCTGAAGGACGCGCGCATCGCCTACATCCTCCAGGACAAGTCGGTGTTCCCCGACATGAGCGTGGAGGAGAACCTGTGGATGGGCGGCTTTCTTCTGCCCTCGCGCGCGGCGGCGCGCGCGGCCGCGGAGCGCGTCTTCGCCAAGTACGACCGCCTCGCCGCGCGCCGCACGCACAAGGCGCGCGTCCTGTCCGGCGGCGAGCGGCGCCTGCTGGAGATATCGCGCGCCCTGGTCATGGAGCCCGACGTGCTGCTCGTCGACGAGCCGTCGATCGGCCTCGAGCCGCGCTTCATCGACATGGTGTTCGAGATCCTCGGCGACCTGCAGAAGAAGGACGGCAAGACCATCATCATGGTCGAGCAGAACGCGAAGAAGGGGCTGGAGTTCGCCGACCTGGGCTACGTGCTCGTGTCCGGCCAGCTCGCGCTCGCCGGGCCGGGGGACGAGTTGCTGCAGAATCCAGAGGTCGGGCGGCTGTTCCTCGGCGGCTAGGCCGCCTTGCGCTCGGCCGGCGGCGGCAGGAGCTCGAGGCAGCGTTCGATCCACAGCGCCGTCAGCTTCTCCTGCACGCCGTTCTGCGCGAGGCGCTGGGCGAGGGCGGGGAAATCGACCTGGTCGAGGGGTTGATCCTGGTTGAAGCAGGAGAACACGAAGCTCTTCTCGCCCGTCTTCGGATCCACGTGCGGCTGCAGGCACTGGGCGCAGATCTCTTTCATCATGCACTGCATCGGGCTGTTGATGGAGCCGATGGCGACGTGGCCGGGCTTGAGGAACTCGCTCAGCACGCCGTGCCGCGCCCGGGCGACGGCCGCCATCATGCTGTCCGAACCGATGGCGACGATGCGATCGGCAGAGGAAAGCGGAACCGGCTGCGCGCCGAGCCTGCCCGAAGCATAGGCCCGCATCGCTTCGACGATGTTGCCGACGAAGGCGCGATCCTGCTTCCGCCGAGGATTGAACCCCGGCGCCTCGTCGCAGCACCATACGACGACGTCGGAGGCCGCCTCGATGTCCTCGATGCGGTAGCGATCCCCTAGGCGCTTGTAACCGGCGAAATAGACCACTTTCGACCCGGCGGCGCGCAACGCCCGCCCGATCGAGAACAGCACCGCGTTGCCCAGCCCGCCGCCGGCGAGGACCACGGTCTGGCCGCGCGGAATCTCCGTAGGCGTACCGGTGGGGCCCATCAGGATCACGGGCTCGCCGGGCCGCAGGTAGGCCAGCAGGTCCGCCGAGCCACCCATCTCCAGCGCAATCACCGAAATCAGCCCCTGGTCAGGATCCACCCACGCACCGGTGAGCGCCAGGCCCTCCATCGCCAACGTGGTCCCCGGAACCTTCATCGCCAGAGTCTCGAAGTTCTGCATGCGGTAGAACTGGCCCGGCTGGAAGCGGCGCGCCGCGATCGGCGCGCGCAGCACCACTTCCACGATCGTCGGCGTGAGGCGCCGCACGTCGTGCACCACGGCGCGCAGATCCCGGTTCAGCCGGACGAGGAACGCCTCGTCGTCGAGCGGGGACGCCGGCGCCTGGCGCGCGAGCACGCCGCTCACGACCGGATAGCCCTGCTTTGCGCTCCCCATCGCCTTCACGACGTTGCCGAAATAGGACGGATGCAGGTCGCCGAAGAAGCTCATGAAGCGCCCGCCCGCGGTACGGTGCAGCAGCACCTGCGGATCGCGCGGCTTCGCCGCGTGGCGCTCCGGCTTCACCGGCGCGCCGGTCTCGTCGCAGGCCATGAAGTACTTGCCGTCGAGCGCCAGGCTCACGCCTTCCTCCCGCGCGAGCACGGTGTTCGGCTGGGTGCCCGCGGCGATCAGCACCGACCTGGCCCGGAGCGTGGTCCCGCCCTGGAAAACGACCGCCGTGGCGTGCCCGTAGGCATCCACTTCGATCCGCTCGGGCGTCAGCTCCTCGCGGAACACGATGCCTTCTTCGAGCGCCTTCGCCACCTCTTCATGGTTCAGGGTGTAGGAGGGGCTGTCGACCATGCGCCGGCGATAGGCGATGGTCGAGCCGCCCCAGGACTGGAGCAGGGCGAGGCGCTGTTCCGGCTTCGCCTTGCGCAGCGCCCGGGCGTGGGCGATGAACTCCTGCGCAATTTCATGCTCCTCGGCGGTCCATCCGGGCTTGCGCTCCAGCGCCTCGTAGCGCGCCACGAACTTCTCCACCTGCACCGCGTAGTAGGCGAGGGCCTCGGTCGCGGTATCGATCGCCGTCAGGCCGCCGCCGATGACCACGATCGGCAGGCGGATCTGCAGGTTGGCGATCGATTCGCGCTTTGCGGCGCCAGTGAGCTGCAGCGCCATGAGGAAGTCGGAGGCTGCGCGCACGCCGCGCGCGAAGCCGTTGGGAATCGTCTCCAGCACGGTGGGCCGCCCGGCGCCGGCGCACAGCGCGATGTGGTCGAAGCCGTCGGCGAAGGCCTCGTCGATGGTCAGCGTGCCGCCGAAGCGTACGCCGCCGAACATCGCGAACTGCCGGCGGCGCTCGAGCAGCAGGCGGATGATCTTGAGGAAGTTCTTGTCCCAGCGCACCGTGATGCCGTACTCGGCGACGCCGCCGAAGCCCGCCATCACGCGGCTCTCGAGCGGCTCATGCAGCTCGCGCACGTCGCGCACCGGGCGGAACGGCACGCGCTCGCCCAGCGGGTCGACGCCCGAGAGCGACGCTTCCAGCGGCTCGATCTTCAGCCCGTCGATGCCGACCACCGTGTGACCGTCGTTCATCAGGTGATGGGCGATCGAGAATCCAGCCGGGCCCAGGCCCACCACGAGGACGCGCCGCCCGCTCGGCGCCCTCGGATAGGGGCGGCGCAGGTCGAGCGGGTTCCAGCGCGTCAGCAGCGAATAGATCTCGAAGCCCCACGGCAGCTCGAGCGCGTCCTTCAACGTCCGCGTCTCCGCCTGGGGAATATCGACCGGATCCTGCTTCTGGTAAATGCAGGCCTTCATGCAGTCGTTGCAGATGCGGTGTCCGGTAGCCGCGGCGAGCGGGTTGTCAACGGCGATCATGGCGAGCGCGCCGAGCGGCTGGCCGCGCGCCTTCACCAGGTGGAATTCCGAAATCTTCTCTTCCAGCGGGCAACCTGCCAGCTCGACGCCGAATACGGTCTTGCGGAATCCGGCGGCGGGCGTCTTTTCCTTCAGGCCCTTCGAGCACGAGTCCTTGCCCTGCTCGTGGCACCAGATGCAGTAGTTCGCCTGGTCGAGCGCCCCTGTGAGGTCGGTGCCCGGGTCGGTGAGCGCGAAGCCCTGGCGGTGGCGGATTTCAGGCTGCGCCGGGATCAGGCGCATGAAGTCGAGCTTGTGCGGCGCCTTGAACAGCACGCCCGCCTTGTGCTTCGCGCGACCCTCCGGCGTCGTCGCCGCCCAGGCCGCATAGCGGGCGGCGTTCTCGAGCTGTGCCGCATGCGCGGCTTCGTCCTTCTGCCACTCGGTGACCTGCCGCGCGAAGTCGATCTCGGTGGTGAAGGCGAAGCCGTCGGGCGGCGCCTCCCCGGCCGCCACCTTGTGCAGCGCGCGCCGCTGCACGAACAGGCGCTTGACGCTGTACAGGGGCGCGAGCTCGTGATGTCGTGCTGCGAGCGCCTGCACGTCGGCCTCGATGCCGAACAGGCGCGCGAGGAAGTCCTCGACATGCGGCGCGAGCGCGACCAGCAGCCCGGATTCGTCTTTCGCCGCGGGCGGAGCGGCCCGCGCGGCCTGCAGACGGTCGCGCAGCGCTGCGTCCGCTTCTGCAAGAAATTGCAGGAATGCCGCGTCGAGCCGCAGCAGGCCGTCCCTGGAGTAGAGATCCTCGAACGCGAGACCGAAGCGCAGACGCAGCGTCATCAAGGGCGTGAATTATAATCGCCGCTCTCCACGCACCGAGGCGCATATGCTTATCAAGAACAGCGTGTTTCTGGTCACCGGCGGGGCTTCGGGTCTGGGCGCCGCCACCGCGCGCATGGCCGCGGAGAACGGCGGCAAGATCGTGATTGCGGACATGCAGGCCGATGCCGGCGAAAAGCTGGCCAGGGAGCTCGGCGGGCGCTTCGTGAAATGCGACGTGACCGCCGAGGCCGACGGCAAGGCGGCCGTGTCGCTGGCGGTGAAGGAGTACGGCGGACTGCAGGTGCTGGTGAACTGCGCGGGCATCGCGCTCGCGGAACGCACGATCGGCAAGGAGGCGCCGCACGACCTGGGGCGCTTCACGCGCGTCATTACGGTCAACCTGATCGGCACGTTCAACATGATCCGCCTCGCGGCCGACGCCATGGCCAAGGCCGGCCCCAACGCCGCCGGCGAGCGCGGCGTGATCGTCAATACGGCGTCGGTGGCGGCCTACGACGGCCAGATCGGGCAGGCGGCCTACTCCGCCTCGAAAGGCGGCGTGGTCGGCATGACCCTGCCCATCGCGCGCGATCTCTCGCGCAACGGCATCCGCGTGTGCACCATCGCACCGGGCATCTTCGAGACGCCGATGCTGCTCGGGCTGCCGAAGGAGGCGCAGGACTCGCTCGGCAAGCAGGTGCCGTTTCCCTCGCGTCTCGGCAGGCCCGCGGAATACGCGCAGCTGGCGCGCGCCATCATCGAGAACGAGATGCTGAACGGCGAGACCATCCGCCTGGACGGCGCCATCCGCATGGCGCCAAAATGAATCAGCGCGCCGCCGGCGGCAGCGGCTGCTCGCGCAATTCGGTGCGGTAGCGCTGCGCGCGCGCCACGTAGCCGTCGGCGATTCGCAGCAGATTGGCGCGCTCCTCGGGCTTGAGCGCGCGCGCAATCCGGCCGGGCGACCCGAGGACCAGCACGCCGTCGGGGATCTCCTTGCCTTCCGCGATCAGCGTGTTGGCGCCGATCAGGGAGCCGCGGCCGATGCGGGCACCGTTCATGACCACGCTGTTGATGCCGATCAGGCTGCCTTCGCCGATGGTGCAGCCATGCAGCATCGCCTTGTGCCCGACGGTGACGCGCTCGCCGAGCGTCAGAGGGAAACCGGGATCGACGTGCAGCACCGAGCCGTCCTGAATATTGGACGCGGCGCCGATGCGCACGGTGTCGTTCTCCGCGCGGATCACCACCTGGAACCAGACGTTGGCGTCCGCTTCGAGCGTGATGGCGCCCACCAGCGTCGCATCGTGCGCGATGAAGTGGCGCGCGCCGAGCAGCTCGACGCGCTTGTCGCCGATCGAGAAGATGGGCATGGCGGCCCGCTATGATACCGGCTGGAGCGCCATCTTGAGAGTCGTGGTCCTGGGAGCGGGCGTGATCGGCGTGGCCGGCGCGTGGTTCCTCGCGCGCGCGGGGCACGAGGTGACGCTCGTCGACCGGCAGTCCGGCGCCGGCATGGAGACCTCGTTCGCCAACGGCGGGCAGATTGCCGCCGGGCACGCGGAGCCGTGGGCCCGGCCGGCGGTGGTGCCGAAGGTGCTGCACTGGCTGGGGCGCGAGGACGCACCGATGTTGTTCCGGCCGCGCGCCGACCTGCAGCAGTGGGCATGGGGTCTGCGCTTCGCCTTCGAGTGCCTGCCGGGACGCTTCGAGCGCAATACCGCG
>Ga0210114_1000204_pt1 | contig 15327 bp, 10 predicted proteins | sample MayberryNW_TuleA_FD_185524 | JGI IMG/M metagenome (GOLD analysis project Ga0210114, IMG submission 185524) | Wetland microbial communities from San Francisco Bay, California, USA, that impact long-term carbon sequestration - MayberryNW_TuleA_D2... | ecosystem: Environmental > Aquatic > Marine >...
CACAGGCAGCTGTATCTGCCCGACACCAACCTGCTGCTCACCAGATTCCTGGCTCCCGAGGGCGTGGTCGAGATCTCCGACTTCATGCCGGTGCACCCCCGCGAGCACGCGAGCCGCGTCGTGCGCAGAGTCAAGACCGTGCGGGGCGAGATCAGGTATCGGGTTCGGTGCGCACCCCGCTTCGACTACGCCCGCTCGGCGCACACGGCCGAGCCCGCCGAGCACGGCGTCGCATTCACCGGGGCGGACGGCACGGTTCTGCGGCTGACATCCACGGTACCGCTTCGGATCGAGAGCGCCGACGCGGTCGGCGAATTCATGCTGCCCGCGGGGCAGACTGCCACTTTCATCCTGGAGCAGGTGGCGAGAGACTCGGAGTACCCCACCGATCTCGACGCGTACGTCACGGAGTCCTTCAAGGCCACCATGAATTTCTGGCGCGAGTGGATCAGCCACTCCACATATAGAGGACGCTGGCGAGACGAGGTCCACCGCTCCGCGCTGACCCTGAAGCTGCTCAACGCCAGGTGGAGCGGCTCGATCGTCGCCGCCGCGACCTTCGGGCTCCCCGAGACGATCGGCGGCGTGCGCAACTGGGACTACCGGTACTCCTGGATCAGGGACGCCTCGTTCACGCTGTACGCGCTGAGCCGTCTGGGCATGACCGAGGAGACCGGGAATTTCATTGCCTGGCTCGCCAATCGCTTCGAGTCCTGTCGTCCGGAGAGCCTCCGGAGCCTCTATACCATCGGAGGCGGCAACGAGCTGGCCGAGCAGACGCTGGACCATCTCGAGGGCTACCGGGGCTCACGCCCGGTGCGGATCGGGAACGCCGCGTTCGACCAGCTGCAGCTCGACATCTATGGCGAGCTGCTGGACGCCATCTATCTGTTCGACAAGTACCGCGAGTCCACCAGCTACACCCTGTGGACTCGGATCGCCGGCTTGGTGGATTGGGTCGCCGAGAACTGGCGACAGCCCGACGACGGGGTGTGGGAGGTGCGCAGCGGCCGGCGCGAGTTCCTCTATTCCCGGATTCTCTGCTGGGTCGCGATCGACCGAGGGATCCGGATGGCCGTAAAGCGGTCGCTCCCGGGGCCCGTGCGGCGCTGGCGCGAGGCCCGGGACGCCATCTACCACGAGGTGCACGGGGAGTTCTGGGACCCCGGGCTCGAGGCCTTCGTGGGGGTGAAAGGCACCAGGCGGCTGGACGCGTCTTGCCTGGTCATGCCGCTGGTGCGCTTCATCTCGGCGACCGACCCACGATGGCTCTCCACCTTGCGGGCGATCGAACAGCGGCTGGTGGAGGACTCGCTGGTGTACCGCTACGAGATCGACGGACCCGAAGTGGACGGACTCGAGGGTGCCGAGGGAAGCTTCTCGATCTGCTCCTTCTGGTACATCGAGTGCCTATCCCGCTCGGGCGATCTGCAGAAGGCCCGTTTCCTGTTCGAGAAGATGCTGGGCTATTCCAGCCACGTCGGGTTGTATGGGGAGGAGATCGGGCCGGCAGGAGAGCATCTGGGCAACTACCCCCAGGCCTTCACCCATCTGGCCCTCATCAGTGCGGCCTACGACCTCGATCGCAGGCTGTCGCGGGCGGGCTATGGGTCCTGAGTCGGCTAGTAGTCCACCGGCCGCAGGTAGTACTCGCCGATCGCCGTTGCGCTGAGCATCGCCACGGTGGGCAGGCGTCGCTTCCAGTGGGTGGAATCCAGCCGCCGGCGCACCAGGGCGATCTCTTCCTCGGTGAATCCGAGGGGCACGATCTCCCGGTCCCGGTAGCCGAGCAGGATCCAATGGAGAATGGCGTCGGCACGGGGGTAGGAGATGCCGAAGTCGCCCTCGTCGGTCTGGCCCTGGATGAGGTCGGCGCTAGCCGGCTTGGAGACGATCACCTCCGGCACCTGCAGATGTCTCGCGAGCGTCCACACCTGGGTCTTGAACAGGTCGCCGATCGGATTCACCGGGGGCGAGTCGTCGGCGTGCCAGGTGAAGTAGCCCAGCAGCCGCTCGGTCTTGTTGCCGGTGCCGACAGGGAGGGCCCGTTCGGCCGCGGAGAGATCGAAGAGGGTGATCATGCGGGCCCGCGCCATGATGTTGCCCAGTCGTCCGGGCTCGTGTTCCCCGCCGATGGCGGAAGCCAGTCCCTCCACCGCCGCAGTGATGTCCACCGTCCGGCCCTCGATCCCGAGCCGATCGATCACCATCTGGGCGTGTTCCAGGCTCTCGGGACTCGAGGTCCGGTACGGCATCCGCACCCCGATGACGTCACCGGCGCCCAACGCCTCCGCCGCCAGGTACGCTACCAGCGAGCTGTCCACACCGCCGGATAGCCCGATCACGACCTTCTCGAACCCCCGGCGGCGCTGGACCTCGTCGCGGAGGAACTCGACGAGCCAGCGGCGGGTCAGCTCGGGGTCGATCTCGAGGGGGGCGGCGGACGGGCGGACAGGCGGACGGGCGGACGGGCGGACCGGATGGGCTGCCGCGGAGCCCCGGGCGGGCTCAGGCGGTTTCGCCTCCCTGGCCCAGGCAGTCTCTCCTGCCACGTTCCGCCCGTCCGCCCGTCCGCCCGTCCGCCCCTTCTCCCGCCTCGCCGCATGCAGCGATCCCAACAGGTGGGGCAGGCGCATCTCCAGATCGGCCAGCAGCGGCAAGTCCGCGCGGGCCCGAGTGATCTCCTCGAAGTCCAGGTGCGCCGGGACGAGCGCTTCCTCGAAGATCGGCCCCTCGGCGATCACCTCCCCCCGAGGGGTAGCCACGAGCGAGCCACCGGGGAACGCCTTGCCGCCCTCGAAGCCCACCAGCTGGGCGAGGGCGACGAAGACCCCGTGCTCACCGGCGATGTCCTGGATGATCCGGCTCCAGCGGGCCAGGCTCGCGGGCCGTCCCGCGCCGTCTTCGCCGGGTACCGGTCCCCGCGCCGGGCTCGCGCTCGGGATCATGATGAGCTGGGCTCCGTCCAGGGCGGCGAGCATCGGGGTGAACGAGTGCCACGCGTCCTCACAGATGAGAATGGCGGCGCGTCCCCAGGACGTGTCGAACGCCTGCACGCTCCGGCCGGCCTCGACGAACCGTTCCTCGTCGAAGACGCCGTAGGTCGGGAGGAACACCTTGCGGTGGATGTGGCGGATGCCGGCGTCGCCGTCTCCCAGTCGGGCGTAGAGCGCCGAGTTGTAGAGCCGGTTCTGGTGCAGCTCGTAGAAGCCGAGGGCGACGTCGAGCGGCGGGGCCTTGGCATCGCGGTGCTGGCGCGACAGATCCTCGAACAACCGCTCCGCCGGCACGGCGAGATCCCGCACGCCACCCTCGAGGAAGTAGCCGGTGAGCGCCGCCTCCGGGGCCACGACCAGGTCGGGCGGCTCCGCCCACCCTGCCGCTTCCCGGAAGTACGCTCCGAGCCGGCAGAGATTCTCCTCGTAGGCGCCCTTGTGGGGCCGAAGCTGCGCGATGGCAAGGCGAAGCACGGGCGAAATCTAGACTCCTGTTGGCGGTCTCCGCCAATTGTTGTGGCGCGCGAATGACATGGGATTCGTACGCGCAGGCAGGACATGGCGGTGCAGCAGGTCCAACTCTTGCACCAAGGGCTTTTCACTCACGCGACATCCTCGGGTCCTACCTCCTGCCGGACGCGATCGTGCCCTCAGACATCGAACCGCCCCCAGTGATCCTGGTCGTGGACGACGAGGCGGCCGTGAACCGCGTGGTCACGCGGTACCTCACGCATGTAGGGTATCGGGTCCTCGAGGCGCGCTCGGCGGAGGAAGCCCTCGAGCGGGTTCGGCGGCAGGATCCCCGGATCGACCTGGTCCTCGCCGATGTGGTCATGCCGGGTGCAGGCGGGATCGAGCTGGCCGCCGCGCTGCTCTCGAGAGCACCCGGACCCAGTGTCGTCCTGATGACGGGTGTTCTGCCTGAGGATGTCGAGCAGCTCGACGTGAACGGTCAGGTCGTGCGGGTGCTCAGAAAGCCGCTGGACCTCGACGAAGTCCAGCAGGTGCTTCGGGTCATGCTCGAGGGCTATCCCTCGGAGGGCGAGTCCGACACGGTGCACCGGACCGGGTAGCCGCGGGCCTCATGGTCCGCCGGGCCCAGGGCTGATAGTTTTTCGGCATGCCGAGCGCGTTCCAAGCTCTCCAGCAGGTCCCCAACGCCTGTCAGATCCTTCCGAACGTCATCACTGGCGGCCAGCCGACCACGGCGGACCTCGAGGCCTTCCGGGCAGCCGGGGGGCGGGTCGTCCTGGACCTGCGCGACCCCATGGAGCCGAGGCCGCTCGATGAACCCGCGATTACCCAGCGGCTCGGCCTGGCGCACGTCGTGATCCCTGTGACCGCCGGAACCATGACCGATGCGACACTGGAGCGAATTCACGAAGTGCTCTGCCGAGCTGACGAGACTCCCGTGTTCGTCCACTGTGGCAGCGGGAGCCGGGTTGGCGGCGCGCTGCTCCCGCATCTCATGCTGGAGCACGGCCTGACCGAGGATGACGCGACCGCTCAGGCGATGCGGATAGGACTGCGCAGCGCGGATCTGCTGGAATGGGGGCTCGACTACGCCCGGCGAAAGTCTCCCCCCGCTACCGAATAAACTCGAGAGGGGCCACCCGAATGCTCCGGAGGCCCCTCTCGACTCGTCAGCGTGAACCCGACTTAGTGGCGTCGCCCACCACCAGAAGACGAGGCGCCGCCTCCACCGCCTCCACCGCCTCCACCGCCCCAGCTGCCACCTCCACCCCGACGACCGCCGTCTCCGCCACCGCCCCAGCCGCCCCCACCACCGGATGGGCGGGATCCACCCCAGCTACCGCCCCCGCCGGAGGAGCGCGGCTCGCTGCGGGGCTCCGGCCTCGGCTCGACGCGGGTGCCCCGCGGCAACTCATCGCTGCCCGATCGGCGAGCGGTGCGACCATTCCCATCATCCTGGCCCGACCGCCGCGGCGAGATATCCACCGGCATACGATCCTGCTGAGTCCTGTTGCCGGAGGTACGCGGGCTGTCCGCGGGCCGGGCCCGACGCGCCTCGATGGTACCGAGCTCCGCCGGACGCTCGCTCCCGTCCGAGCCCGACCGTCGCGGGGAAACATCCACGGGCATCGACTCGTGCCGGCTCCGGGTATCCGGGGTTCGCGGGCTCCCGGCCGGACGCGCGCGACGAGCGTCGGTCGTTCCGGCATCGGTGGAGCGCTCGCCTCCGCCGTTCGAGCCCGAGCGTCGGGGCGACACATCCACCGGCATCGGGTCGCGCCGGGTCTTGGTATCGGAGCCGCGCGACGTCTCGGCGGGCCGAGCCCGGCGCGCCTCTATCGGACCGCCCTCGGTGCCCCGCTCCCCTGTACCCGCAACCCGTCTCCTCAGGATGGGCTCACTGCTGGCGACGGCGTCGCGATCCAGTGTCCGGCGCAGAGGGGACGAGGTCTCCGACTCGGTAAAGCGCCTGGGCGGCACGTACACCGTATTCACCGCACTGCCGAAGGTGTAACGGCGATCCCGGAAATCCGTGTTCGCGACCGTGGCGCCCCGGAACCGATAGGGATTGTAAGGCTGGTTCCCGTAGTTCGGGCCATTGACCCGCGATCGGTAGCGGTATGGGTAGCCGCCGCCCCCGTAGTAGGGATACCCGTATCCGTAACCGTAGTAGGGCCGGCCGTAGTACGGGTAATACGGGTAGTAGTGCACCGGCCGATAGTAATACGGGTAATAAGGCGAGAACGGATAGTACGTCGGGTAGTATCCGTAATACGGGTAGTAGTATGGCCTGTAGTAGTAGGACGGGAAGTAGTACGGCGCCCCAAAGGCCAGACTGAATGAAAACCCGCTGCCGCAGCCCCAGTAGCCACAGCCGTAGCTGTAGCCGACCGACGGAGCGTAGTAAGAGTCGCTCGCGTAGGTGACGCTCTCGACCACGTAGTAGTTCATCAGGTCGTAGTCGAAACTTCCCTGGGCCATCTTCCGGACCAGCTCGGTCAGATCCGATTCAGGATCCTCGGGCAATTGCTGAGGCTCCAGCGCCCGGTAGTCCCAATGATTGCCGACCACGAACTGGTCGAAGCGGAAGGGAGCGCGAGAGACGGCGGCGTAGATGGTGCCGTGGCCGGTGCGGGGTCCCACGTCGAACGCATCACGCCCGCCACGGCTCTTCACTTCGTACTTCTTACCGCCGCGGAGGAAGCTGTCGTCGGCAGGATCGATCGGGAACAGGACCTTGAGATGACCCTCGGTGTCGGCCTGGAGAACGACGAGGTAGCCGTCGTCCTCGGCCCACACGTGAATCCTGGCGCGATCACCCCTGAGAAAGCGCCCATCGTTGCTGATCCAGATACGGAGGGGGGGCTCATCCGCCGCGGCAGCCGCCGGCTTGGCCGGCTCGGCCGCGAGGAGAAGGGGAAGTAGCAGGGTGAGGGACATGGCGCCTCCCGAACCTTCAAACTATCGCCGAAAATTGAAACGGGGCACCGCGTTAGCTGACTGTCCCGACTGGTGCGAACCGCGTGCCATCGCCTACCTGCAAGGAACTGAACCACTTAGCTGGGGAGATCGTTCCCGGAGCGTCCTCCGGCGAGGGCTCTATGCCATTAGGACGAGGACACTTGGAGGGCGTTAACGGTCAGCGCGCGGTTCCGCGGTGAGATGCGCGAGCGCTTCCCGCGCCTCGGAGACGCGGCCCTGGAACTCGGGGTCGGCCTTGTCCCAGAGCCGGAGGAAGCGGCTGTAGGCGATCGCGGCGGAGTCGGGCTTGTCGGCGGCTTCGTAGGTTCGGGCCAGGGCCATACTGGCAAGCGGGAGTAGCTGAACCCCGGTACCGTTAAAACCGTAACGCAGGTGGCTGATCCCCTCCGGGCGGGTGCGCGGATCGGCCGACAATGCGAGAGCGAGCTGGAAGCGCAGGAACGCGTTCTCACCGTCCTGAGGTGCGCCGGTCACCGACAGACCAGTACGCAGATCGGAGATGCCGCCTGCGGTGTCGCCCTCGACCAGTCGGGCCCAGCCGATCGCCGCGCGCAGCATTCCGCGGGATCTCGTGGAGTCGGCTGTGGCAGCGGGAGCCCGGATCGCCTCCGTCGCCCGTTTCATGCCTTCCTCAGTGCGCCCCTCGATCACTGCCCGGATGACGTCCAGGTAGGCCGCCATCTGGGGGCTTTCGATCTCCGCCTTGTGCCGCTGCACCAGTGAGTCGACTCGCCCTCCACCGGGCGACGGAGGGACCAGGCCGAGCGCCAGAGGCCAGCCGAGCAGGCCGGCGGCCGCACCAGGTGAGATCGCCGCCACGGTATCCACGAGGGCCTGCGCCTCGCGGAGTCGCCCGAATCCCAGCAACATGAATCCGCGGTCCACCGGCTCGAACCGGTGCGCCGGCGAGCCGGCAGGGAGCGCCGCGAGCACTCGTCGGCGGAGGTCGAGGATGCTGTCCGAAGTCGCGGCCTCGTCCCGATACGCCGCGACCGTAGCGTGGAAGGCGATGTGCGGCACGGCGGCGATGGCGGCGCGAAGCTCACCCTCGGACGGTGGCGGTCCCCAGACCAGCCTGGCGGCCACCTTCATCGCCGCGACCCGGCTCCGCGGCGCGGTCCGGGCGAACACGCGGAGGTAGCGGTCGAAGCGGGCGCTGTCCCGGAAGACCATCGCGATCTCCAGCGGATGGACCACCGCAGGCGTGCTGGTTGAGTCGCCCGCGATGACCCGATCGAAGGCGGCAATGACAGTGTCCGGGCTTCGGGGCTCGATCTCGCCGAGATGGTTGAGGGCTTCGCCGTAGAAGTACCAGCCCTCGAGGTCAGCGGGGTAGTCGTTCACGTAAGCCCGCATCGAGTCGATGGCCCGGGTCTGCCCCTCCTGAAAGGCCTGGTAGCCTTCCAGCAGCCGGCGGCTTCGCGGCGGCAAGCGCTCGGCGAACCGGAACCCCGCGTCCGCCGCCTGGACCGACGGCGGGCTTCCGTACCCCCCGGTCCAACCGAAGACCAGCGCGCGGCGGAGATGGGCCAGGGCGAAGGTCGAGTCCACTTCCACGGCTCTGGTGTACTGGGCGAGCGCCGAGTCCAGGGCGAAGCGCCGATAGTAGCGCTCGCCCTGGAGGTAGGCCCGCAGGGCGGCGATGGAGTCGGTGGTGAGCGAGCCGAGGTCGAGGCTGGGGAGCGGCTCACGCGACCGCCACACGTCGCGCAGCAGCGCCACGCTGAGTCGATCCACCAGCGGGAGGATACTGTCGGCGGGGCCGTCCACCTGGGCGCGGCCAAGGCGCTCACCGCCGGCGACTGCGTGCAGGTCCGCGGCGAGTCGCACGCGTCCGCCGGCCGATACCGCGCTGCCGGTCACCACCGAGCCGGCGTCGAGCTCGCGTCCGAGATCGAGGGCCTCCTCCACACCACTCTCCTCGTCCGGGTCCTTCCGCCCCCACCGCCTGAGCACCAGCCGGGGGTCCACCACCTGGATGCCGCCGACACCCTGCAGGTTGGTCGTGAGCAGGTCCACCATCCCTTCTCCGAGCACCTCCACGCCCGGCCCCGAGGCGCTGAAGGGCAGCACCGCGATCCGCTCGGCTTGTTCGGTCACCGCGACGGCGGTGGGCCTGGTGGCGAGCCAGGCGACCGCACCCGCCGCGCCCGCGGCGATGGCGGCCGCCGCGATCACGGCCACGACGGTCTTCCGCCGAGGCCGTGCGCTTTCCCGGGATTGGCGCAGTGCGGCGGCGAGGGCTGCCATGTCGGGAAAGCGGTTCGCGGGCTCGATCGCCATCGCGCGGATGATGACGTCCTCCAGCGGGTCGGGCACCTCGCGCCGGACCTTGCCCACGTGGGGGCGCGGAGCCGTCATGTTGCGCGCCACCACCGACTGCGCGCTTCCGCCGGCGAACGGCGCTGTCCCGGCGAGCATCTCGTAGAGCACGCAGCCGAGGCTGTACTGGTCGGCTCGGGCGTCCGCTTCATCCCGGCCGGTGGCCTGCTCGGGCGCCATGTAGTTCGGCGTGCCGATGGCGAGACCGACCTGGGTCAGCGCGGATGGGTCACCGGCAGGGGAGGACTCGGGCCGCTGCCCCGTCGCGAGCGCCTTGGCCACGCCGAAGTCCGCCACCACGGCGTGTCCGCCGCTCAGCAGGATGTTCTCCGGCTTGATGTCGCGGTGGACGACGCCGTTCGCGTGGGCCTCGGCCAGGGCATCGGCCACCTCGGTGGCGAGCGTGATCGCGTCCTCCACCGGCAGCTGTCGCTCCCGCCCCAGTCGAGCCCGCAACGTCTCGCCTTGCACGAAGGGCATGACGAAGTACGGCGTCCTGCCTCCGCTGCCGTCATCGATGGCGCCGGAGTCGAAGACCGGAAGGATGTGGGGATGCTGGAGCCGGGCGGCGAGCTCGATCTCACGGAGGAAGCGCGCGATGCCTTCGGCGCCGCTGAGCTCGGGACGGACCACCTTGATGGCGACGGGACGGCCGTGGCGCAGGTCGCGGGCGAGATAGACCGTGGCCATTCCCCCGGCGCCGATCTCGCGCTCGAGGGCGTAGCGATCGCCGAGCGCGGAGGTCAGGCGCTGAAGAGTGTCGCTCATGGAATGACCCAATCTACCGGGAGAGATAGGTCTCGAAGAACCCCTGCCCGCGGTCCTGCAGCGATTCTCCCAACACCCTGCCCTCGAGCTCGAAACGGCCACGCATCTGGAGAAATGTGCGGCGGTACGTCGACGCGCTCGCCTCGCTCGCAAGGGCATGGTCCACCTGCACCGACAGCCTCACGGTGTCGGCCTCCCAGGAGCCCAGCAGGGTGAACCCCTCGGGAGCGCGGGCGCCCGGCAGGCCGTCCGCGACGCGCCCGCCGCGGTAGTCGATCCGTCCGAACCGCAGCACCCGGCGCACGCCGAGCGAGTCCACGAGGGTGAGAAAGAAAGGTGAGCTGCCCGCCTCGCCAGGACCGTACACGCCGCCATAAAGGAAGCTCACGCTCTGGCCTTGCGCGGCGCCCCACTCCCAGGTGACATCGCGCCAGACGCCCCAGTTGTGGTCATGGTACGCCGGTGCGTCGCGCACTTCGACGCAGCGACCCGCCGAGCAGGCACGACCCGATGCCGTCGCGGCCAGCGCGGGCACCACGTACCCCGAGAGGAAGTCGTCCTCGCGAAGCTCCACCGGTGGGAAGTACCGGTTCGGCTTCGGTCGCACGAGGAGATCGAGCCGTGCCCGACCACGGGCGCCGCGCGCGGCAACGTGGAGGCGATAGGTGCCGTCGCGCTGGCGCACCCAGCTCTCGCCGATGGCGAGGTCCGCACGGCTGGTATCCATGCTGACCCGGGCCGCGGGAACCTCCGCCGTGTAGCGATCGTGGCGGCCGTCGGGCCGGCGGTGCGTCACCAGCATCCTGCCACCCCAGCGATCTCCGCGATCGGCGAGGCTCACCTCGCCACCCACCAGAAAGGTGATGTACCACCACTCGTCCGGACTGGTCACCAGGTTGAAGTAATGCCACTCGCCCCAGGTCGAGTCACGCGTGCGCGGGAGATGGAAGCGATCCAGGTCGTCGTAGAGCTGCTGCGGGGTCGGCGCGACGTACGCGGAATCGGCGGGCGAGTCGGCCCAGCGCCCGTGCAGCACGGCGAGGCCGGCGCCGAGAGCGGCGGCGCGGCTGGGGATCTCGCCACCTGCCCGCACCGCGGTCGGCCGGCACGCGCCGGTTGCCGGGCAGAGGTAGACGAGCTTGCCCTCGATCGCGGGCGCGACGATGCGGACGAGGTCGCGATTCCGCTCCCCGCCCAGCGCCTGCCGCGTGAGGAACCGCGCCCGCTCGATGGTGAAGAACATCCCGCCCAGCCCGCCGGTCCGCATCGCCTCGATATCGATGCCCTGCGGCAACACCGTCACCTCGCCCCCGCCGACCAGCGAGACGTCGCGCGACTGGTCCAGCATCGCCTCGCCCACCGAGAGCAGCACGATCATGACGCCGACGCCGATGGAGAAACCCAGCAGGAGGAAGAGCGAGCGCGCCTTCTTCACCAGGAGGTGGCGAAAGGCAAGCGTGCCGATCATACGGGCCCCGACCCGTCCTGGGCCACGATTCGACCGTCCAGCATGTGGACGATGCGGCCGGCCTCCGCGGCCAGGCGCTCGTCGTGGGTCACGACGAGGAGGGTCGTGCCATCCCGATTGAGCCGGCGAAAGAGGTCGAGGATCTCGCGACCGGTGGCGGCGTCGAGCTCACCGGTCGGTTCGTCGGCGAGCAGGATCGCCGGCCGGTTGGCGAGCGCGCGGGCGATCGCCACCCGCTGCATCTCTCCACCGGAGAGCTGGGTCGCACGGTGCCCCTCGCGGTGGCGGAGCCCGACGTACTCCAGCAGCTCCCGGGCACGCTCCCGCCGCCGGGGAGCGGTCACGCCGGCTTCGGCCATCGGGAGCTCGACGTTCTCCCGCGCGGTGAGCACGGGCAGAAGATGAAAGCGCTGGAAGACGAAGCCGAGCCGAGTCAATCGGAGACGAGTGAGCTCACGGTCGCCGAGGGACTCGAGCCGGGTTCCCAACAGCTCCACGCTTCCGCCGCTTGGCGTGTCGATCCCGCCCGTGAGCTGGAGCAGCGTGGACTTCCCGCTGCCGGACGGTCCGGCGATGGCCACGTACTCCCCCGCCTGCACCGAGAGGGAGACGCCGCGAAGCGCGTGCACCGTCTCCCCGTTCATCGGATAGTCCTTGCGCAGCTCGCGGGCGACCAACAGCGGCGGGCTCACGTCGCCTCGGCGCGGAGCGTGGCGGCGATCGGCGCCTTCGACGCCAGCCAGGCCGGGTAGAGGCCCGCAAGCGAGCCGGTGAGCAGCAGCACCGCCGCGGCCACCGCCAGCGTGTTCGCGCGAGGCACGAAGAAGGAGAACGCCTGCGGCAGTCCGGGGAAGCTGGTCAGGATCGCGTCGAGATACTCCGCGGTGACCAGTCCCAGCAGTATGCCCGCGCCGCCGCCGACCACCGTCAGTGCCGCGCCCTCGGCGAGAACCTGGCGCACGATGGTGCCGCGCCCGACGCCGATCGCGCGCAGGGTCGCGATCTCGCCCAGGCGCTCGTTCACGGTGATGGTGAGCAACGTGCCGACCAGCAGCACCGCGACCACCAGGCTCATGCCGCCGAGCACATAGGAGAGCTGGGTGAAGTAGACCAGACGCCGCTTGGCCTCCACCACGAGGTCCGCGACGCTGTTCACCGCGAGCTCGGGGAAGCGCTCGCGCAGATGCGCGGCGAGGGTCGCCACGGACCGGTCGTCGGTGGCCTTCACGAGCAGGAGTGAGGCCGGGTCGGCGGCCGCGCGCCCATCGAGTCGCTGCATGACGGGCAGCACGGTGCCCACCGAGGGCTGGCCGCGGGAGTCGTAGATCCAGCGGACCACGCCGCGCACCGCGAGCCGCCGGTCGGTGCTCGCCTGCGCCATCTGCGGGTCCAGGCGGCCCGCGAGCGCGACCGTATCGCCGACCCCCGCGTGCAGCAGCCGGGCGGCGGGCTCGCTCAGCAGAACACCGAGCGTGTCGCCGGGCCCGAGGTCGGCGCCGGCGGTCACGAGGTACAGCCCCTGAGCCTCGGGTTGCACGCCGTAGCCGACCAGGGTCACGAGTGAATCGGCCGTGCGGCCGTACACCGAAGTGCCGAGCACCGCGCCGGCGGCCCGCACCCCGGGCTCGGCGCGGAGGGCGCGCACCAGGCCGGTCGCACGGGGGATGGCGGCTTCGGTGTCGAACGGAAACGTGCCCTTCGGGGTGATGCGAATGTGATAGCCGCGCGCGAGGAGCAGCTCGCTGAACGACTTCTCGATCCCCCCGCTCAGCATCACCATATCGAGCAGCATGGCAGCGGCTACGGCGATACCGGCGAGCGCGAGCGCGGTGCGGAGGGGGTGGCGACCGAGATTGCGCAGGCCCCAGCCGAGCCCCGTCATGCCCTGCCCCACAACACCATCGGGGGCGTGCGCACCAGTCGCCAGGCCGCCAGGGCGCCGGCCGCGAGGCCCAACAGCAGGGAGAGGCAGACGCTGAAGAGCACGATCCTCGGCGTGATGAGGCTGAAGATCAGCTCGGTGTCGAAGTACCGGCGGTAGTACGAGTTGGTGGCGGCTCCAGCGAGCCAGGCGAGGCCGGCGCCCAGGATCGAGCCGAGCACCGATACCAGCGCGGCCTCGAGGACCAGCGCCCCGAAGATGGTGCGCCGACGCACACCCACGAAGCGCATCACCGCCGCGTCCATCCGGCGTTCCTCGACCTTGAGGAGCATGATGCACAGCAGGAAGACCGCGCTGGCGACGATGGTGATGAAGCCGATCGCCCGGTGGAATCGGCTCACCACCTTGAAGGTCTGAGACGACTCCGAGGCGATCGCAGCGGAGGGATGGGCCCGGAAGCCGAACGCGTAGCGGTTGAGCGCCGCGGCCGCGCTCTCGGCCGTGACGCCGGGAGCGAGGCCGATGCCGAACCGATCCACGCGATCCGGCGCATCCAGCAGTGCGGCCAGATCCGGGAGGTGCATCCGCACCCGCTTTCCCTGCCGCGACAGCTCCGCCGGATCGGGGCGGGGCTCGTAGATCGCCGCCACGACTGCGAGCCGAGTCATCGAGTCAGGTGCAGCACCGAGCCGGACCGTGTCGCCTACTCGAAGCTCGAGCCGCTCCGCCAGCCCACGCTCGAGGGCGATCTCGGTTGGCCTCGGGCCGGGCTCCTGGATCATGGCGGCCATCAGAAGAAGTACGGGTATCACGCTGGACCACCACAGCGGCAGGAGGACGTGGGGAGAACTGAAGAGGGAAAAGTAGTCCCTCGGTAGGGCTAGCGGCTGAAGGGGTGCTCGAGGCTGAGATACAGGAAGAAGGCGTCGGAGGCGGCGGAGGTCAGGGCGATAGTGTAGGCGAGCCCCGGCACGATCTGGAGGCTTCCGGCGTCGATGGCCCACCGTACACCGGGGTTGAGGAGAACGACGTCCTCGTCGCTTCCCCAGACCGTCTCCAGCAGGACGTTGAAACAGGGCCGCACCCGCACGATGCCGCTCGCGCCGAGCCGGGCGTCGAGCGCCCCGGACTCGCCATCCAAGACGAAGCCGGTGTTGGAGTGGACCACGAGGGCATTGTTGACCTCGTAGCTCACGGGGAGATTGCCCTGGATCCCGACCGAGCCGCTGCCCCGGCCGTTCTCCTCGCTGCCCGTCGGCAGCGACAGCGAGAGCCGCGGCGCCACGTAGAGCGCGCCCTCCCCATCTCCGACCGCCTGATAGCGGTAGTTCAGGAGAATGTCGCCGAGACCGGTACCGAAGCCCTCGGGGCTGACCAGGGGCACGGTGTAGCTCAGCTGATGTCGCATGCCGCCGAGCGGCCATTCCTGAGTAAAGACGTACACCCAGCTGTCACCGGCCTCGTCGCGAACGAAGTTGCTGATGTGCTGCACCACCCCAGCTTCCTGGTTGTAGGCCTCCTCGATCAGGAAGCTGTTGTCGGCGATGTTCTCGAGCTCCTGGGCCGCCGCCGGGGAGGCGAGGAGGAGGAACAGTGTCACCCTGAACGGAGTGAAGGGGACCATTCCGGCACGCTCCCCTTCGCTGCGCTCAGGGTGACAAGGGGCGATCATGCCGTCACCAGCAGCCCGGTCGCGTACATCACCAGCATGCCCGCCAGCACTCCGGCGGCGTTGAGCGGAGCGAGGAGTCCGGCCGGAGAGCGGCGAGCGAACAGCCTCCAGAGCTCGTAGATCACCAGCCCGATCGCCCCGGCGCCCACCGCGAAGAAGAGCGTGGTCCACACCGGCGAATAGGTGAACCCACCGATCCAGGCGCCGAGCACGGTCGGCAGGCCCGCGAGGGCACCGAGGAGCACGAGCGTCAGCGTGCGCGGACGCTCGCCGGCCAGTGGCGTCACGATGCCCAATCCCTCGGTCGTGTTGTGAAGCAGGAAGCCCACCACGAGAAACGTGCCGAGGGCGATCTCACCGGTGGCGTATGAGGTACCGATGGCGAGTCCTTCGCCGAGGTTGTGGAGCCCGATCCCGAAGGCGATGAGTGCGGCCACCCACAGCGGTGAGCGCTCGCCCCTGGCCCGCTTGCGCCACTCGCCGATCGCCCCGATCACCAGCGGGGTTCCGAGCAGGCCGAAGACGACCAGTGCGACCCCCTGGTAGGCACCCGGCACGGATCCGGCGGTCTCGAGCGCCTCCTCGAGTGCGTCCACGCCGAGGAAGAGCAGCAGCCCTATCGTGAGACTGAGGAAGAAATCGACCCACTTGCGGTCCACCGCGCGCACGAACGGCAGCCAGAGCAGCCCGATGAACACCGGGATCACGCCGGCATAGACCCCGAGCAGGGCGAAGGTGCCAAGGTAGCGTCCGTCCACCGGCG
>Ga0210114_1000205_pt1 | contig 15322 bp, 14 predicted proteins | sample MayberryNW_TuleA_FD_185524 | JGI IMG/M metagenome (GOLD analysis project Ga0210114, IMG submission 185524) | Wetland microbial communities from San Francisco Bay, California, USA, that impact long-term carbon sequestration - MayberryNW_TuleA_D2... | ecosystem: Environmental > Aquatic > Marine >...
GCGCACCCACACCAACGCGCGCACCAAGAAGGGGCCGCGTCGGGCCATCGCCGGCAAGAAGAAAGTGACCAAGAAGTAAATGACCGCTCCTACGACGCCTCCCGCTGCCGCCCCGACCGCGCCCGCCAAGGCGCCCGCCGCCAAGCGCGGCAAGAAGGTCGTCGAGTCCGAGGGCATCGCCCACATCTCGGCGACGTTCAACAACCTGCTCATCACCATCACCGACATGCGCGGCAACGCGCTCGCGTGGGGGTCGGCGGGCAAGGCCGGGTTCAAGGGCTCCAAGAAGTCCACCCCGTTCGCCGCCACCGTCGCCGCCGAGAACTGCGGCCGCGAGGCCATGAACCTCGGTCTCCGCCGGGTGCATGTGCGGGTCCAGGGCCCGGGCAGCGGCCGCGAGTCGGCCATCCAGGCGCTGGCCTCCGTCGGGCTCCGCGTGGTGTCCATTCGCGACGTCACGCCGATCCCGCACAACGGCTGCCGCCCGCCCAAGAAGCGCCGGGTCTAACCACACCTTGACTGACGGTACCATGACCATTGATCTGACCGGGTTGGTGCGCCCGCATCTCGTCGAGATGACGAAGCGCGACGACAACCCCAATGCCGCCGAGTTCCGCCTCCAGCCGCTGGAGCGGGGCTTCGGCTACACCCTCGGCAACTCGCTTCGCCGGCTGCTCCTGTCCTCCCTACGCGGCAGCGCGGTCTGGGGCTTCCGCCTCGACGGCGTGGTGCACGAGCACCAGACCGTGCAGGGCGTGCTGGAGGACGTCCACCAGATCGTGCAGCGGCTCAAGTCGCTCACCCTGGTGCTCGCCCCCGACGTGGACGACGCGGTCCTCCACATCCGGCGCGAGGGCGCGGGCCCGGTGTACGCCCGCGACATCCAGGAGCACGGCTCCGTTTCCATCAAGAACCCGGACCACCTCCTGTTCACGCTCCAGGACGACCGCGAGGTCAGCATGGAGCTGTACGTGAACAAGGGCCGCGGCTACGTGGAGGCCGAGATGCACCCGGCCGACCGGTCGCTCCCGGTGGACCTGGTCCGCATCGACGCGATCTACAATCCGGTCCGCCGCGCGAACTTCGCGGTGGCCGAGACCCGTGTCGGCCAGCGCACCGACTACGACCGGCTCACGGTCCAGGTCGAGACCAATGGCACCATCACCCCTGAAGACGCGATCGCCTACGCGGCCGCGCTCGCCCAGGTCCACTTCCAGTACTTCGTGGACTTCGGCAAGGTGCCCACCGTGCGTGATAGCGGCACCGCGCAGCCGGCGGCCGGCGGCGGCAACCTGCGCCAGCGGCTCAGCCGGCCGATCGACGACTTCGGGCTCTCGGTCCGCTCGCTCAACTCGCTGAAGAACTCGAACATTCGGACCCTCAAGGATCTGGTCGAGTTCTCCGAGGACGACCTGCTCAAGGTCAAGAACGTGGGCGAGAAGGCGCTCAGCGAGATCGCCGAGCTGCTCCAGCGGGAAGGACTCAACTTCGGGATGGGCTTCGAAGAGACCGACGGCGAGCTGCGCGTGGTGCGGCCCGGCGTCCCCCCGATGGCACAGCCTTCCGCGGGCACCGGGGAGGTCTGACGTGCGCCACCGCGCCAAGGGCCGCCAGCTCTCCCGCACCTCCAGCCACAAGCGGGCGCTGCTGAACAACATGGCGGCGAGCCTGTTCGAGCACGGCCGGGTGGTCACCACCGAGGCCAAGGCCAAGGAGCTGCGGCCGTTTGCCGAGAAGCTGATCACCCTGGCGCGCCGCGGCGATCTGCACGCGCGGCGGCTGGTCGAGCGACGCATCAAGGACCGTGACACCCTGGGCAAGCTGTTCAGCGAGATCGGCCCGCGCTTCGCCGCGCGGCCCGGCGGCTACACCCGCATCCTCAAGATGGGGCACCGTCCCGGTGACGGGGCGGACATCGCCCGGATCGAGCTGCTGTCCGAGTGACCTGGACCATCGGTGGCGCCGAAACGACGAAGGGGACCCGAGAGGGTCCCTTTTTTCTGAGTGTCAGTGTCACCCTGAACGAAGTGAAGGGGACCATATCGAGCATGGCCCCCTTCGCTGCGCTCAGGGTGACACGGGTGCGTCAGGCTGACATCCCTGCCGCAGGCGCCCGGGGGGCCTTCACCACCCGGTTACTCTTCAGGCACTGCGTGCATACCCGCACTCGCTTCGGCGACCCCTCCACCAGGACGCGGACGGTCTGCAGATTCGGGTACCAGCGGCGCTTGGTTCGGTTGTTGGCGTGGCTGACGTTGTTGCCGGTGACCGGCCCCTTGCCGCACACGGTGCAGACCCGCGCCATAACTCCATCCTTACGTTGTGCGTTGCGGCGTGCGTGGCGTCGTGCTGCGATACGCCGGAAACCGCCAAATGTAATCAGGCCAGGAGCATGAGACAACCCGAAACGCTACGCGCCCCATGCCCAAAGCTCTGATCACCGGCGTCACCGGCCAGGACGGCTCGTATCTCGCCGAGTTCCTGCTGGACAAGGGATACGAGGTGGTCGGAATGGTCCGTCGTACCAGCCACCACAGCTACGAGCGGATCGACCACCTCCTCGACCGCATCGAGATCGTGGCGGCCGACCTGCTGGATCAACACTCCCTCACCGTGGTCCTCCAGGACTTCCGACCCGACGAGGTGTACAACCTCGCGGCGCAGTCGTTCGTGCCCACGTCGTGGACCCAGCCGGTGCTCACCGGCGAGTTCACCGCGCTGGGCGTGACGCGGATCCTCGAGGCGATCCGCCTGGTGCACCCGAAGGCCCGCTTCTACCAGGCCAGCTCGTCCGAGATGTTCGGCAAGGTGACCGAGACGCCGCAGCGCGAGAGTACGCCGTTCTATCCCCGGTCTCCCTACGGGGTCGCGAAGGTCTACGGCCACTGGATCACCGTGAACTACCGCGAGTCCTACGACCTCTTCGCCGTGAGCGGGATTCTCTTCAACCACGAGTCGCCCCGGCGTGGCATCGAGTTCGTGACCCGCAAGGTCAGCGACGGCGTCGCCCGCATCAAGCTGGGCCTCGCGAAGGACCTCCATCTCGGCAACCTCGACGCGCGGCGTGACTGGGGCTATGCCGGCGACTACGTCGAGGCCATGTGGCTGATGCTCCAGCAGCCCACGCCGAATGATTACGTCGTCGGCAAGGGAGAGACCCGCAGCGTGCGGGAGCTGACGGAGATCGCGTTCCGCCATGTGGGGCTCGACTACCGGCAGCACGTGGTGAGCGATCCTCGCTACTACCGCCCGGCGGAGGTGGAGCTGCTCCTCGCCGATCCGACCAAGGCACGGCGGGAGCTCGGCTGGCAGCCCAAGGTGAGCTTCGAGCAGCTGGTCACCATGATGGTGGACGCGGACCTGGCGCGACTGTCGGCGGCGCGGCGGCCGTGAGGCTGCTGGTCACCGGCGCGGATGGGTTCGTGGGCCGGCACCTGGTCCGCCGCCTCGCGCGCGACGGCCATCGGATCGGGGCAGCGTGCCGGCAGGGTGCGGCGCCGATGGACTGGGGTGGGGCGGACGTCACGGTGCTGCCGCTGGAGCTCACCGATGACCGCTCGGTCCGGGAGGCGGCGGAGTTCGGCCCCGACGCGGTGGTGCACCTCGCGGCGGTCGCCTCCAATCCCGAGGCTCTGGCCGACCCCGGGCTCGCCTGGACCGTGAACGCGGCCGGCACCGCTCGACTGGCCGAGGCGCTGGTGCGGCAACGGGAGAAAGCAGGCGTCGAGGGGCGCCTCCTGGTGGTCTCCAGCGGCGAGGTATACGGCGCTGGCGCTGCGGCCGCGAGACGGGAGACCGACGCCGTCGCACCGGCAACCCCCTACGCCGCGAGCAAGGTGGGCGCGGAGCTCGCGGGGCTGGAGGTGTGGCGCCGCACCGGCCTGCCGGTGATCGTCACCCGATCGTTCACCCATACGGGGCCGGGGCAGGATGGAAGGTTCGTCCTCCCTTCGTTCGCCGCGCGGCTGCTGGAGGCCCGGGCCACGGGTGCGCGCCGGGTGCGGACGGGGAACCTCGCTCCCGTGCGGGACCTGCTCGACGTGCGGGACGTCGTGGAGGCCTATGTCCTCCTGCTCCGCTCGGGTGAGCCGGGCGAGATATACAACGTGTCCCGGGGCGAGGGGGTGCCCGTAGGGGAGCTGTTCCGCATGCTCGCCGAGCTGATCGGAGTTCGGGCCGAGCCGGAGCCGGATCCCGCACTGGCCCGCAGGAACGACATCCCCCACCTTGTCGGGGATTCGACCAAGTTGCGGCGCGCCACCGGTTGGGCGCCCGCGCGCACCCTGCAGCAGACACTACGGGGATTGGTGGATGCCGAAGCGGACTGACCTGGAGACGATCCTCCTGATCGGCTCGGGCCCGATCGTGATCGGGCAGGGAGCCGAGTTCGACTACTCCGGCACCCAGGCGGTGCGCGCGCTCAAGGAGGAAGGCTACCGGGTCGTCCTGGTGAACTCCAATCCCGCGACCATCATGACCGACCCGGAGCTGGCCGACCGCACCTACATCGAGCCGGTCACTCCGGAGTGGGTCGCCAAGGTCATCGAGCGGGAGCGGCCCGACGCCCTTCTGCCGACCATGGGCGGGCAGACCGCGCTCAACGTGGCGATGGCGCTCGAGCGGGACGGCACGCTGGCCCGGTTCGGCGTGGAGCTGATCGGGGCCAACGAGCGCGCCATCCGGACCGCGGAGGATCGCGAGGAGTTCGCCGCCGCCATGCGGCGTATCGGTCTCGCCACGCCCCAGGGCCGTACCGTGCGAACCGTGAAGGAAGGGCTCGCCACGGTGGAGGAGATCGGCTATCCGGCGATCCTCCGGCCCTCGTTCACCCTGGGCGGCACCGGGGGCGGCATCGCGTACAATCTGGACGACTTCGAGACGATGCTGCAGCGCGCGCTGGAGCTGTCTCCGGTGCACTCGGTGCTGGTGGAGCGGAGCGTCATCGGCTGGAAGGAGTACGAGCTCGAGGTGATGCGCGACGGGGCCGACAACGTGGTGATCGTCTGCTCCATCGAGAACCTCGACCCCATGGGGGTGCACACCGGCGACTCGATCACGGTGGCGCCGGCGATGACGCTGACCGATCGCGAGTACCAGACCATGCGCGACTCGGCGATCCGAATCATCCGGGAGATCGGCGTCGCGGCTGGAGGCTGCAACATCCAGTTCGCGGTGGACCCCGCCACCGGCGAGCAGCTGGTGATCGAGATGAACCCCCGGGTCTCACGGTCCTCGGCGCTCGCGTCCAAGGCAACCGGCTTCCCCATCGCGCGCATCGGCACCAAGGTCGCGGTGGGCTACCGGCTGGACGAACTGCCCAACGACATCACCGGCACCACGCCGGCTTCCTTCGAGCCGGTGCTGGACTACGTGGTCGTGAAGATCCCGCGCTTCGCCTTCGAGAAGTTCCCCGCCGCCGACCCGACGCTCACGACCCAGATGAAGTCGGTCGGCGAGGTGATGGCGATCGGCCGGACGTTCAAGGAGGCGTTCCAGAAGGGACTCCGCGGACTGGAAGCCGACCGCTCGGGGTGGACCCTCGGACTCACGCCGGCCGACGACCGGCTGGAGGACGACTCGCTCGAGAGCGCCCTGGTCGCGGTCCGGACGCCCACGCCGGAGCGGATCTTCCAGATCAAGCGCGCGCTGCGCCTGGGCGGCTCGGTGGATGCGATCGCCGAGCGCAGCGGGATCGATCCCTGGTTCCTGCACCAGATGCGGGAGCTGGTCGAGGCGGAAGAGGAGTGGACGGACCGACGGACCGACGGACCGGCGGACCGCAACGGTGAGGGGCAGGCCTCTCCCCTGCGAAGGATGAAGCGGCTCGGGTTCTCGGATCGCCAGCTCGCCGAGCTGCGCGGCACGACCGAAGGGGAGGTCCGCGCGCTGCGGCATGGGCTCGGCGTGCGCCCGGCGTACAAGGTGGTGGACACCTGCGCGGGCGAGTTCCCCTCGTCCACGCCCTATCTCTACTCGTCCTACGACGAGGAGAACGAGGCGCGGGGCGCCGGTGACCGGACGGTCGTGATCCTCGGCAGCGGGCCCAACCGGATCGGGCAGGGGGTGGAGTTCGACTACCTCTGCGTCCGCGCGGCGATGGCGTTCCGGGAGATGGGTTTCCGTACCGTGATGGTGAACTCCAATCCCGAGACCGTCTCCACCGACTTCGACATCTCCGACGTGCTCTACTTCGAGCCGCTCACGCTGGAGGACGTGCTGGAGATCGTGCACGTCGAGCGGCCCTACGGGGTCGTGGTGCAGCTCGGCGGGCAGACGCCGCTCCGGCTGGCGCGGGCGCTGGAGAAGGAAGGCGTCCGGATCCTCGGCACCTCACCCGAGGCCATCGACCTGGCGGAGGACCGCGGCCGCTTCGAGGCGCTCACCCGTGAGCTCGGCGTGGCCCAGCCGCCCAGCGGCATCGCCTACTCGGTGGGCGAGGCGCTCGCCGTGGCGGGTCGGATCGGCTACCCGGTGCTGGTCCGGCCCTCCTACGTGCTGGGCGGCCGGGCCATGGAGATCGTGTACGACGACGGCTCGCTCCGGAGCTACTTCGCCCGCGCCGCGCGAGTCGCTCCCGAGCACCCGGTGCTGATCGACAGCTTCCTCGAAGACGCCTTCGAGGCCGACGTGGACGCGATCGCGGACGGCACCCGGTGCGTCATCGGCGGCGTGATGCAGCATATCGAGGACGCCGGGATCCACTCGGGCGACTCCGCCTGCGTGCTGCCGCCCTACCTCATCACCGAGCCGCAGGTCGAGGAGATGCGCCGGCACACCCGTGCCTTCGCCGAGCGGCTGGGTGTGGTGGGACTGATCAACGTCCAATACGCCATCAAGAACGGGGTGGTGTACGTGCTGGAGGTGAACCCCCGCGGGTCGCGCACGGTGCCGTTCGTCTCCAAGACCACGGGCGTGCCGCTGGCCTCTCTCGCCGCGGCGGTCATGGCGGGCCGCAGCCTCGAGGAGCTGGGCCTCCAGGACGAGGTGCTCCACCCATACGTCGCCGTGAAGGAGGCGGTGTTCCCCTTCAACAAGCTGGCCGGGGTGGACCTGGTGCTCGGGCCGGAGATGCGCTCCACCGGGGAAGTCATGGGGATCGCGGACTCGTTCGGGATGGCGTTCGCCAAGGCCCAGATCTCCGCCGACGGCGCGCTGCCGCTCGAAGGCGGCGTGTTCCTCACGGTGAACGACCACGACAAGGCCAACCTCGTCCCGATCGCAAGGCGGTTCCACGGGCTGGGCTTCCGTCTCTACGCCACCGAGGGGACGGCGCGCTATCTCCGCGCCCGTGGGATCCCGGCGGAGCGGGTGCTCAAGGTGCACGAGGGCAGGCCCAACGCGATCGACCTGCTGGTGTCGGACCGGATCCAGCTGCTCATCAATACGCCCCTGGGCAAGCTGACCCAGCAGGACGACTACGCCATTCGCCGCGCCGCGCTGCAGCACCGAGTGCCCTATACCACGACGCTCTCCGCCGCGTCGGCGGCGTGCGACGCCATCATCGCGCTCCGCAGCCGGGCAGGAGAAGTCCGCTCCCTCCAGGAGTGGCACGTGATCGCCCGCGAGATGTCGCCCGAGTGGACCGGCTGACGGCGCGGGATCCCGGATTCGCGGCCGCGGTCCGCGGCGCGATACGGGGACTGGTCCGTGAGTCGGAGTCACTGGCTCGGTACTCCACCTACCGTATCGGTGGGCCCGCCACGGTCGTCCTCCCCGCGTCGGCGGAGGACGTCGGCATCGCGGTGCGGATGGCCCACGAGGCCGGGATCCCGTGGTTCGTCCTCGGCCTCGGGTCCAACATCCTGCTGCCCGACGAGGGGCTGGATGCGCTGGTGATCCGCCTGGGAAAGGGGCTGGACCGGCTGGACCAGGACGGCGACCGGTGGCTCATCGGGCCGGGGCTCCCCGCTCCGCTCGCCGCGCGCAAGACGGCGGCTGCCGGCTATGCCGGGCTCCACATCTTTGTCGGTGTCCCCGGAACGGTGGGCGGCGGCGTCTACATGAACGCAGGCTGCCATGGCGGTGACTGGTCCGAGGTCGTGGAGACGGTCACGGTGGTGGACCAGTCGGGACACGACGCCGTGCTGCCCAGAGCGGACGTGCCCTTCACCTATCGGTGGAGCGGGCTCGACGGAAGGGTCGTGGTGGAAACCGCGGTCCGGCTCCGGCCCGAGGAGCAGCACCGCCTCGACGAGGAGATCGCCGAGATGTTCGACTGGCGCCAGCGGGGCACGCCGTTCAACCAGCCCTGCTGCGGCAGCGTGTTCAAGAATCCCCACGGGCCCAGCTGGAAGAACGAGGCCGGCCCTCGAACCGCCGGCCAGCTGATCGAGGCGGCCGGCCTCAAGGGCTTCCGCGTCGGTGCCGCGGAGGTCTCTCCGATGCACGCCAACTACTTCGTGAACACCGGCGGCGCGACCGCGGCGGACGTGCGGGGGCTGATCGTCGGAGTCCAGCGGCGAGTGGAGCAGGAATTCGGTGCCCGACTCGAGCCGGAGGTGAAGGTCATCGGGGCTCGGGGAGAGTATCTGACGAACCTGTCACCCTGAGCGCAGCGAAGGGGGCATGAGCTGGTTTATGCCCCCTTCACTTCGTTCAGGGTGACACTGTGACACTTCAAACCACACGAGCATGGCCGACTACTTCGCCCACGAATCCTCCTATATCGACGACGGCGCCGTCATCGGCGCCGGGACGAAGATCTGGCACTTCTGCCACGTCCTCCCCCGTGCCGTCATCGGCGAGCGGTGCAACCTCGGCCAGAACGTCGTGATCATGGGGGGGACGCGCGTCGGAAACAACGTCAAGATCCAGAACAACGTCTCCATCTACGAGGGCGTGATCCTGGAGGACGACGTCTTCTGCGGGCCCAGCTGCGTGTTCACCAACGTCACCAACCCCCGCAGCCACGTCTCGCGGAAATCCGAGTACCGGCAGACCCTGGTGCGGCGGGGAAGCTCGATCGGCGCCAACGCCACCATCGTCTGCGGCGTCATCCTGGGGGAATACTCCTTCATCGGGGCGGGTGCGGTGATCCTAAGCGACGTGCCGGCCTATGCCCTGATGGTCGGGGTGCCCGCCCGGCAAGTGGGCTGGATGTGTCAATGCGGGGTCCGGCTGCACGTCCAGAACGGGCGCGCCTCTTGCGCAGTGTGCGGCGCGACTTACCGGGAGCGGGGGGGCATCCTGGAGCAGATTGACCCACCTCGGGGGGCTGGCTAAGTTACTTGGCTGCTGAGGGTTCCGCTGTCTGACGCGCCCGTGCTTCGCCCGGCTAGCCGGTGCCCGGGCGCGTTCCACATGATGTTCCGGTCCCACACCGGAGAGTGAGGGTAGGACAGGGTGAACGTACCGCTGCTCGACCTGGTGGCACAGTACGACGGCATCAAGGACGAGGTCCTTCGGGCCATGATGACCGTGGTGCAGCGCCAGGGGTTCATCATGGGGCCCGAGGTCGCGCAGTTGGAGACCGAAGTGGCCCGGCTCTCGAACGCCCGGCACGCGATTGGTTGCGCCAGCGGCACCGATGCGCTTCTGCTCCCGCTGCGCGCCCTGGATCTGAAGCCCGGCGACGAGGTCATCACGACCCCGTTCACGTTCTTCGCCACCGCCGGCGCGATCCACAACACGGGCGGCACGCCGGTCTTCGTGGACATCGATCCCTCCAGCTTCAACATCGCCCCCGAGGCCATCGAGGCGGCGATCTCGCCCCGCACCCGTGGTGTCGTGGTGGTCCACCTGTTCGGGCAGATGGCGGCCATGGAGTCGGTGCTGCCCCTGGCCCAGCGGCGTGGACTCGCCCTGATCGAGGATGCCGCCCAGGCCATCGGCGCGCGGCGGAAGGTCGGGGGCGAGTGGCGTATGGCGGGCGAGCTGGGCACGGCCGGCACCTTCTCGTTCTTCCCCAGCAAGAACCTGGGTGGGTTCGGGGATGGCGGGATGATCGTGACCCAGGACGACGCGCTTGCCGAGCGGCTCCGCAGGCTCCGGCTGCACGGCGGCGCGCGGCAGTATCATCACGACGAGGTCGGGTACAACAGCCGGCTCGACACGCTCCAGGCCGCGGTGCTCCTCGCCAAGCTTCCACATCTGGCAGGGTGGAGCCGTGCGAGGGGAGAGCGGGCGCGCCGTTACACCGAAGCTTTCCTCGGGCACGCCGACGTGTGTCCCCCGGCGGTGGACCCGGCCAACGAGCACATCTTCCACCAGTACACCATCCGGGTGCCACGGCGGAACGAGCTCCAGGCCCACCTCAAGGCCAGGGGCGTCGGCAACGCGATCTATTACCCGCTCGCGCTGCACCTGCAGCCCTGTTTCGCGCACCTGGGCTACCAGCGCGGGCAGCTGCCGGCGACCGAGGCGGCGATGGACTCGGTGATCTCCCTTCCGATCTACCCCGAGCTCACCCGGCAGCAGCAGGACACCGTCATCGAGGCGGTGCTGGAGTTCTATGGCTGAGCTACGGGCAGGTTTGCCGGACGTTGCGCAGGAGCTGATCCGGAAGGCGGAGCGCCGCGAGGCGCTCTTCGGCATCGTGGGGCTCGGCTACGTCGGGCTGCCGCTGGCGATCGAGCTGGCCAAGGCCGGCTACCGGGTGCTCGGCTTCGACATCATCCAGCGGGTGGTGGACGGTCTGAACGAGGGCCGTTCCCACGTCAAGGACATCACCGACGCCCAGCTTCAGGAGGCGCTCGCCGCCGGCCGCTTCGAGGCGACCACCGACATGTCGCGGCTGGGCGAGCCTGACGCGGTCTCCATCTGCGTGCCGACACCGCTCTCCAAGTTCAAGGATCCCGACGTCAGCTACATCGTCGCCGCGACCGACGCGGTGAAGCGCACACTGCGTCGCGGCCAGGCGATCATCCTGGAGTCCACCACCTACCCCGGGACCACCAGGGAGATCCTCCAGCCGGCGTTGGAGAGCACCGGGCTCAAGGTCGGCAGCGACTTCTTCCTCGCGTTCAGCCCCGAGCGGGTGGACCCGGGCAATTCGGTCTGGCAGACGCACAACACGCCCAAGGTGGTGGGCGGCATCACCGAGCACTGTACCCGGGTGGCGGTCGCGCTCTACCAGCCGGCGATCGAGAAACTGGTGCCCGTCTCCACGACCGAGGCGGCCGAGCTGGTCAAGCTGCTGGAGAACACCTTCCGCAGCGTGAACATCGGCCTGGTGAACGAGATGGCGATCGTCTGCGACAAGCTGGGAGTGAACGTCTGGGAGGTGATCGACGCGGCGTCCACCAAGCCGTTCGGCTTCATGAAGTTCCTGCCCGGCCCGGGGCTCGGCGGTCATTGTATCCCGATCGACCCCCATTACCTCGCCTGGAAGATGCGCGGGCTCAACTACAAGACCCGCTTCATCGATCTCGCGGGCGAGCTGAACACGGAGATGCCGCTGTTCTGGGTGCGCAAGGTGGCCCAGGCGTTGAACGACCAGGGGAAGGCGGTGAAAGGCGCCGCGGTGCTGGTCCTGGGCGTGGCCTACAAGCGGGACATCGACGATATCAGGGAGAGCCCGGCGCTGGACATCATCCGGCTGCTCGAGGGGCAGGGCGCGCGGGTCGCGTACTCCGATCCCCACGTGCCCTGCTTCTCCGAGAACGGGCAAGAATACCGCTCGGTGCCGCTCACCCAGCAGTCCGTGGCGGCGGCCGACTGCGTCATGATCGTGACCGACCACTCGGACTTCGACTATTCCCTGGTCGCGCGCCACGCCCGGGCCGTGGTCGATACTCGTAACGCGATGCCGAAAGAGGCTTGACATGCACGTTGCGGTGATGGGCAGCGGATACGTGGGTCTGGTCGCGGGCGCGTGCCTGGCGGAGACCGGGAACGACGTCGTCTGTGTGGACAAGGACGCGGAGAAGATCGCGCGTCTCCAGCGCAACGAGATCCCGATCTACGAGCCGGGCCTCGAGCCGATGGTGCAGCGCAACCAGGCCGAGGGCCGTCTCACCTTCACCACCGACCTGGGCGCGGCGGTGCGGGGAGCCCGGGTGATCTTCATCGCGGTGGGCACTCCGCCCGGCGAGGACGGCTCGGCGGACCTCCAGCACGTCCTCAGCGTCGCGCGCGAGATCGGGCGCCACATGAACGAGCCCAAGATCGTGGTCACCAAGTCCACTGTCCCCGTGGGGACGGCGGAAAAGGTTCGGGCCGCGGTCAAATCGCAGACCAGCATCTCCTTCGCGGTGTGCTCCAACCCCGAGTTCCTCAAGGAAGGGGCCGCGATCGAGGACTTCATGAAGCCGGACCGCGTCGTCATGGGAGTCGACGACGAAGAGGCCCGCGAGGTGATGGGTGAGCTGTACGGCCCGTTTACCCGCCAGGGCGGCAACCGGATCCTCTTCATGGACATCGCCTCGGCCGAGGTGACCAAGTACGCCGCCAACGCGATGCTCGCGACCCGCATCTCGTTCATGAACCAGATGGCGCTGTTCTGCGAGCTGGTGGGGGCCGACGTGAACAACGTGCGGCTCGGCATCGGCTCGGATCAGCGGATCGGGCGCGCCTTCCTGTATCCCGGCCCGGGCTACGGCGGCTCGTGCTTCCCGAAGGACGTGAAGGCCATCATCCGCACCGCCGACGATCTCGGTCTCTCGCTCGACGTGCTCAAGGCGGTCGAGAATGTGAACGAGTGCCAGAAGCTGGTGGTGCTGAACAAGGTGCAGCGGCACCTCGGGTCGGATCTGTCGGGCAAGACCGTCGGCCTGTGGGGCCTGGCGTTCAAGGCCGAGACCGATGACATGCGCGAGAGCCCGGCCATTCCGCTGATCGAGGGCCTGCTCGCGGCCGGCGCCCGGGTGCAGGCGCACGATCCCAAGGCCACCGATTCCGCCCGCCATATCTTCGAGGACCGGGTGATGTACGCCGCCGATCCCTACAGCGCGGCCCATGGTGCCGACGCCCTCTGCGTCATGACCGAGTGGCTGGTCTACCGGAACCCCGACTTCGAGCGGGTCCGCAAGCTGCTGCGGCGGCCCCTCCTGCTGGACGGCCGCAATCTGTACGATCCCGAGCGGATGAAGTCGCTGGGCTTCGAGTATCACGGGATCGGCCGGGGCGGTCGGTGACCCGAATCCTCGTCACCGGTGCGGCCGGCTTCATCGGGTCGCACCTGGTCGAGGCGCTGGTCCGCCAGGGAGACGAGGTGATCGGGATCGACAACTTCGATCCTTTCTATGCCAGGGTGATGAAGGAGCGGAACCTGGCAGACGCCCGCCGTCACCCCGGCTTCAGCTTCCACGAGGTGGACCTCCTCGACACCGACGCGCTGCGGTCCCACCTCACTCCCGACAGCGTCATCATTCACCTGGCCGCCAAGGCCGGCGTGCGGCCCTCGCTGGCGGACCCGGTAGGCTACGCCCGGGTCAACGTCACGGGGACCGCGTCGCTCGCCGAGGCGGCCCGGCAGGCGAAGGTGTCGCGGATCCTGTTCGGCTCGTCGTCGTCGGTCTACGGCGACAGCACGCCGGCGCCGTTCCGTGAGGATGCGGTGGCGATCGAGCCGGTGTCGCCGTACGCGGCGACGAAGCGGGCGGGGGAGCTGCTCCTCCGGTCGGTGGCGCCGACTTACGGTTTCCGGGTCGCGTCGCTCCGGTTCTTCACCGTCTACGGTCCCCGGCAGCGTCCCGACCTGGCAATCCACTCCTTCACCCGGAAGATGGTGGCGGGAGAGGCCATCACCCTCTTCGGCGACGGCACCCAGGCACGGGACTACACCTATTGCGACGACATCGTCGCCGGGGTGCTGGCGGCGCTCCGCTGGTCGGCGGACGCGCCGGAGGGAGTGGAGGACTTCAACCTGGGCGGGAACCGCTCAGTGCTCACCGGCGCGATGGTGGAAGAGATCTCGCGGGCGTTGGGCATCAAGCCGGTGATCCAGTGGGCCCCGATGCAACCGGGCGACGTCCAGCAGACGGCCGCCGACCTCACCAAGTCGGGAGCCGTGCTCGGCTACGCGCCCCGCACACCGTTTCCGGAGGGGATCCGGCGATTCGTCGCCTGGTTCCGGGAGAGCTATGGCCGCCCCGACTGATCGTGCGCTGGAACGGGCCCGCGAGCGGTTCGCGGTCCAGGACTACTACGGCACCGTGCACCTGCTGGAGGAGATCGTCGCCACCGGCCGCGCCTTCGCCGACGTGCACCACCTGCTCGGTGTCTCGCTCTCCCTGCTGGGGCAGCGGGAGCGCGCGCTGACCGAGCTGTCCCGCGCGCTGGAGCTGAACCCGCGCTACCTCGAGGCCCTGATCCACCTCGGTCTCGTGCTCTCCGAGCTGGGCCGGGAGGCAGAGGCCGAGGACGCATTCCGCCGCGCCGCCTCCAGCGTGTCGCCTCCGTCGAACGGACTGCCCTCGCCGGTGGCGTCGCGTCTCGCCAACCACCACGCCGAGCTGGCGGAGGCCTACGCCGAGGCCGGCGCGCTGGATCGCGCGGTGGAGCAGTACCGGCGGGCCCTCGAGCTGGGTCCCACGTTCGTGGACCTGCGCTACCGCATGGCGAGGCTCCTGCTGGAGTCGGGGCGGTCGCTCGAGGCGCGCGAAGCCCTGGAGGAAGTGATCCGGCTGCGCCCCAATTTCCTCGACGCGCTGGCGGCGCTGGGACTGGCCCACTTCCTCTCGGGCGACGCGCTCGGCGCGCGGGAGATCTGGAGATCGTGTCTCTCCCGCCGACCGGAGAACGCCCGGGTGGAAGCCTACCTCGCGATGTTGGGACGCACCGGCCCGTGACTCGGTGGGCCTTGATTGCGGCGCTGACCTGCGCCGGCTGCGGAGGCGGGGTGGACGCCGAGCGTCGGGGTGACGAGGCCTACGGCCTGGGGCAGTACGCGGAGGCGCTCAGGCAATACCGGTCACTCGCGGACGGCGACGCTTCCGCGCGGGTCTGGGCCAAGGTCGGCGCTGCCGCCCTGCGGAGCGGCGATCTGGGCGAGGCGGCGGATGCCTACCTGCACCTGGCCGGCGAAGATCCGGGGCGAACTCAGGAGGCCGCCGAAGGGCTCGAGGAGGTGGCCCGCGCCGCCCAGCGAGCCGACCGGGCGGAGGCACTCCAGCGGGCCGTCATCGGGCTGCAGACCGTAGCGCCCGACCGAGTGCCGGGGAGGTACGCGCTTCGATTGGCGCAGCAGGAGGGGGCCGAGCCCCAGGAGCTGGTGACGCTGCTTCCCCGCGCGCTCGCCGCGGCACCGGATCAGGAGGCGGTGGACTCTCTGCTGGCGCTGCACGCCCGGCTCCTCCAGCAGACCGCCGGGTGCGGACAGGCGATGTTCCAGTACCGAGCCGTCCTGCGACGGTCGCAGGACAGCTCGTTGCGCGCCAGCGCC
>Ga0210114_1000206_pt1 | contig 15321 bp, 16 predicted proteins | sample MayberryNW_TuleA_FD_185524 | JGI IMG/M metagenome (GOLD analysis project Ga0210114, IMG submission 185524) | Wetland microbial communities from San Francisco Bay, California, USA, that impact long-term carbon sequestration - MayberryNW_TuleA_D2... | ecosystem: Environmental > Aquatic > Marine >...
TAAGATCACACTCAAGCAGATAAACCAAGTACTCTTTCAGTAGGTTGTATGAAAGATATGTCTTGAATTGGATCTCCGTTTTGCATACTTTGTTACCGTGGATTACTTCAAGTATAGATGAAATTATTTCAGATCTTGATCTATGTCTGAGTTGTCTTGGCATTGTATACTATTTTATTAGTGAAGATATCTATATATATTTATGACTAATCTAACTACTAGAAGAATTTAATATTTCGTGTATCTTCGAGTTTTGTAAGTGAAAATTAGTACCGATTAGAAAAGACAGAATCGGCGGAGTTTGTCAAAGTTAAAGTCGGATCATTTACAATCTCTTTTGCCTCTTGAGTTAGTTCTTTGCCAATGTTTATCACCCTATCAAATCCACTAATCACTCCCACTGAAAAAGTCTTCCATCCTATGCCCATGACTGCGAGAACTACTACTGCAATCAACAGGAGTGTAAATAACCCCACGCTTCATTATTCAGAAAATACCACTTAAGGTTTTAGGAATCTCTTTCCTGGAACATTCTACATTCATGACGCCATCTAAAATAACAAGAATTCAATCCCGATTATAACGAAAGAGATGAATAGGACTAGAAACCCGTAACAATTTCTTTGTTATCATATATTTATGGATCAGGTATTATGGGGATACAGTTACATATGTAGGGCGTGTGATTCTAGATTTCAATTGATCAAGATACCTCCGTCACAAGACGATGCAATGTACTGTCCTTGCTGTGGACATTCAACCATTATGCCCCATCGATTCAATTTCAGTTAAGAATCTGTTATTATGACCATTTTCCATTAAGATCAAGGTTTAAGATCATCCAATGGATGGTCGACTCTGTACCAACTCGGAATCTATTTTGTCAGGTTATTGTTTAGAATCATTCTATGTCGAGTAGTTGCATAGGACAAGCGTATTCGTTCATTAGACGTAAAAAAGAAAGAGGAAAAAATAAAAAGGAAGAGTCTATTGACTCTGAGAAATTGATACGGAGTTTCCGTCACCTTGGATCTGAGAACCTGCATTCTGACACTTGGCAAACGCACAATTGTTGGACTGAGACGAACTCTGACTATTTCCTCCCTTCTTCTTCTTGTGTTTTGCAAGTGCATCATCTGTCATTGCAAGAGTTGCCGAGGTGATTAGAACTGCCGCAATTGCCGCCACCAACACGAATGTTGTTATTTTACTATACATTTCTGTAGTCATATTTTACTGGAGAAATGTATAAAGGCATTAATTATATATCGACTTATAGATACTTCTACTCTAGTGTTCCCTAATATAGATATTATACGAATCAGTTTCTAGTCATTACTCTGATAGAAGTTGAAGGATTGAAGTTGAGTCAAAAGTGCATAAAATGGATACTCAATAGATTATCTTGAGGTGCCTTGCGATTAATATCGATTTAAAATCTTTATTCTAAGTAGAACCAAATTCTCATCATCTATAGGTGAACTTGACAGGCACTACAAAGTTAATCATTTAAAGATTCCGCAGGGTACTAAATATATTCTGAAAAGTGAAAGTTTCTTTGCAGTGTGAAAGAAATCCTCCGAAGAGTTTCTCTAAGTTAATGGGAACGCCCGCGCAAAACACGGATTTACTTTGGAGTAATTTCATAATCACAAATACCTCTTTGACTTTGAACCTTTATTATACGATATTTCGTTTACGTGTTATACCCCAAGACCAGAGATACGGCGGTCAATCCCGGTAAGAGTGCACCTAAACCTTCACTTCTGGCCGCCTACCTTCTCTTTTTAAGTTGGCGAATCTGGAATTCATCGATGAGTTCTTCATTATCATCCTATAGATAGTGTGGATTATCTTTGGTCATTAACAATACCGACCATTGTACTATCCTTACTCTTCTACTTCTTCGTCTGCAGATTCATCCTCGGATTCACTTCCCTCGTCAGTACCGCCAGATTCAGTCCCCTCGTCAGTACCACCACCACCAGATTCAGTTCCCTCATTAGTCCCACCCACGGATTCAGGCCCTCCATTCTCTTCCTCGACCGTTCCAATATCTACGGCCTGATTCGTTACTGTTACAGTATCACTTGAAATAATGACGTGAACCCCTACAGGTGGAAATCCATTCATGTCTGTATCTACTGCACCTTCTGTACTGATAGTTACCGTCCCGTTGGCCGGAAGTGGTTCTGCAGGATCTATTGATATGTCTACTTCAGTTACATTTCCAGTTGAAGTGTCCTTTGTGAGAGGTTGCGCCGACACCTGTAAAGTACTTAGTAGAAATAATCCTAGGCCTGCGAACAAAACAAATTCTAGAGACATTTTCAGTATTTTCATACAGTTATGATGTTTTGCATGATTTAATACTCTTTCTAAACGATAGGTTATTTTCACATAGTTATGGTGCGTGTCCAAATAAGTATAGTCCTTAAGAGGATAAGTAGTTTTTGCGCACCAGAATTGTTCTTCCCTGGTGAATATAGAATTACATCTTGTGAAATAATTTTTGTGCGCAACAGAAATCATTCATTTACCTATTCAGAAACGTTATATTCTGAAATCATCCTAACCGGCGTGATCAATTCGCATTTCAACCCAAACTTGGAATGACGTTTTTCTATGACATCTCTGTCAGGGGCATCCACCAAACAAAACATCATACCTGACTCCATATCATAGAAAATATTGAGAGTCTTGACCCCAAACTCGCCTCGACGTTCTTGAGATCATCCTCTGAATATTTACCCATAGAATGAAAGTCAATGAATGTGGGCATCTTTGAAATTCAGAAATATGTGTTTATACTTATACCTTAAGTACTTCCATGACTTCTATTCTGATTAACGATAAGACATGACTGTGCCCTTATTTCATTTTTTGTGCGCGCAGATTTGAATCCATTCTGAAGATGCATTGTCATTGATGACAATTCCTGCGCATATCAAAGAGATTAGGCATTGTGAGCCGTTCCACATATCTATTCTCCCTGTTATCATAAGTTATATCCGTCGTAACTTGTGGCACGTACTCTTCCATCCACTCTTTCTCTTCTTCAGTTAACATACTTGAATCGACAATTTCCTGAATATGTGCGCGCTTTTTCTTTTTGTACTCTTTTAATTCTTCATGTTGATCTTGTAATTCTAATTCTTTGTCTAGGTTATACGTCCACACACAATCGCCAAGTAGTCCCAAGGTTGGAAACGATGTTCTTGGCAGCCCCATATCTGTTTGTATATTCTGGATAGTAACTGCGTATCCCAGCCTGTTTTGAAAAGATTCGCCTTTTTTAGGATTATTTGCGATCTTATATCCTAACCAGGCCTTAGACAATGCACTCCATCCCTGACCTCTTGTATAGCCACTTCGGCACGGAAAGAGATGTGTGTGAATCTGCGACTGATGCATAAAATATTAGATTTGCGCGCAAAAACATGAAAGAGATTAACTAGATAGGATAATCAATCATGTTAACTGGTATCACTTGCGATAGATCCTGAGAAAGGAACAACGTCAACGGCTATTGATCCATTAGGCCAATTTAGGATAGTGAAGGTAGCCGGCGATGAACGGTCTTAATGTAGTACATCTACTCCCAGTCCAAGCACGCCTAAGAACATTGTTGCAGCCACGATAATTAATACTAGTCCTATAACGCGTTTGAGACTTCTCTCACTGAATAAATTGGTATATCTTGCCCCTAGATATCCACCGATCATCGCACCACCTCCCATTATGATGAGGACAAAATAATCAATATTGTTATTTATGATATGTCCTACTAATCCAGATATTCCCATAATTGAAGATGCCGCCAGATTTGTTCCGACTGCAACTCTGGGTTCCATTTTTAATATTGAAATCATCGCAGGCATACGTATACTTCCGAGAACGAGGCCAACTAATCCGCCAAGAACTCCTATTCCGAACCCGATAATTGACTCTATGAAGATTAATTTCTCATGGGTGTAAACGGATATCCGATCCGTATTCTCACTACCCTCCGACCTGGGATTTTCTGAAATTTCATTCCTGTTTATGTTCTCTCGTTCAGTTCTTGAACCTTTAAGTAACACATACGATTCATACAATACAATAATACCAATCACTACAAGCAAATAGGATACGGGAACATATCCAGTTAGAAAGGATCCTATGAATGCACCAGCTGCACCGGTTAGACCCAATATGAGAAAAAGACGAAAATGAATATTTCCTAGTCGATAATGGCTTAGCGCAGCAGTTATTGCACCAAGAGTGCTTATTCCTAAGTTAGTACCTGCAGTTATGCTTGCCGAAGTCTCTACACTCATTACCACAGGAAATCTAACTACGCCCAAAACCAGTCCAACCATTCCACCAACAAATCCTATGGCGAAACCAGATATTGCAAGTACAATAGGACCTAATAGATCCACTTGCATTATAACTCAGTTAAGGTCTAATAAACCAACGTGAATAGGTGAAGGAACCGCATCTGTGAGACTATTCGCCAGTAAACAAACCCATAGAGTATCTTTCTGCCTTCATTTAGGTAATATGGTTCATTGTGACATTGAGTTCGAATTGGAGCCAAAGAAGTGACTTCAGAACCTAATAAATCGAAAGGAATCCCACTAGACGAGGAAGAAAAGGTGCATGAATAATTAGAGTGAGCATGCAATGATGTTAATGGAAGAACACAAAAAGTACATGACTGGACAGTATTGCCAATCGAAAAGATTTATGACAGATAAAGCAGGCAATGACAAAGACGAGGATTTAAGAAAGATTTGCAGAGATTTGTAAAAAGCACCCGCAACATAAGTGACAGATCCAATGCGTGTGCGACTGGAAGAACCCAATAACAGGAGAACGACCATATAGAAGGTTCAAAGGAAAGTATGGTGAAGATGACGAAGGTGAGGGTAGTAGTGATGGGAACGGCAGTCATATAGGAGACAGTGAAGGAGTTTTAGAATAAACTTGATACCCCCCCTTCATTTTTTAAGTAATATCGTCTTCGGAGAATCCCGTAGTTCTAACTAGAGCCAATCATAACTTAAGGGCCGGCTGCCGATCTTCGAGCATATTGACTAATCTGCATCATAATTCATATATCAAAGCATTACAGTAGTAATGATCAAATGACATCGCACGTAGCCAAGATAGTGGAGATAGTTGGTAGTTCTGAAAAAAGTTGGCATGATGCAGCTCAGGTTGCAGTAGACGAAGCCAAGAAGACGGTCCGTGGAATCAAGGGATTAGAAGTTCAGGATATGACTGCAAAAGTAGACCCCAACACAGGAAATATAATTCAATATCGAGTGTGTGTTAAACTAGCATTTGGTATAGAACACTAAAAGCAAATAATGAAATCACTTCCTTTTTTCTCAGGTTATGTCTGGCGGTTTGATGCCAGACCGAGAATTGAGTTAGGATCAAACTTGATGGCGCTTTCAAGTATGCAAGACCAAAACAACTACCTTTTTAACGAGTCCTTACCCGCGAAAGTTAGCAGCGGAACTAGACCATGTTGGCGCGCAAAACCTAATGAAGAATAAATAATTGAACGTCTTATATATGATACCATATGCCGAGAACAGAAGAAAAATATCTCCATATTCAGACCGGACCTCGTGATGTATGTATGCATAAATATGATACACGTGCACACCAGTGACAGTAAAAATGGAAAAAGATCAATTCCCCGAAGGTGGGAAGATAGATGAAATCCCTCTTGGGAAGATGAAACATGTAGAAATGCAAGGAAAAGAGATAGTAATTTCTAACGTTGATGGTAAATTTTATGCAATGGATGATAGATGTGGACATATGAATGCACGACTTTCGATGGGCAATATTTCCAATGAGGGTATTGTAACCTGTCCTTTCCATGGAGCAAGATTCGATGCCACTACAGGCAAGAAAATAAAGGAACCTGTTCTAACACCTTCTCAACAGATGGAACCCCTTCCAAAAACATGGCAAAAGTATCTGGAACATGCAGGTGAACTAATGTCTCACATTAAGACGTATGATCAACAGACATACGAAGTGCAAGTTGAAGATAATAAAATAAGAATCAGGATATGAAGTTTGAGTTTGTTATTATTGAGTAGTAACAATGATTGCCTTACTGGGATAGGATGTTAGTTTACTGTTTACTGTAGTCCCAAGTTGAGTAGTACTTTGGACTAATTTCAAGAATAACTGACTGCCCTCCCTTCTGCATATTCAATAGTGACTGTGCCATCGGGTGTTCTGTACTCCCCAAGTACTTGACCATAATCTTCTCCGCGATGGGAACGTTGAATTTGATGTCTTCATGAATCTTTACACCTCCTTTTCCGCGCACACCTTTGTATGGTGGGGTAGGATCATCTATACAAAAGTAAACAATCTCGTTTTTTCTAAGATTGGAAGTCTTCTTACCCTGTTTTGAAGTTTCGATATATATCCTATTGTTCGCGGTATCGTAATAGAACCATGTAGGATGAACATTTGGATGACCTTTCTCATCTAAAGTTCCTAGATGTATGTTTAGAACTTTAGTAGACAGGAAGTCCTTAGTTTCACGTTCGTTAAGTGGCGCGCCAAAACCCGCGCTAGAATCTAAGATCTTTGTCATAGAGAAGAGGGCGAGTTAACGTATTTAAGTTATTTCATGTCAGTTTCGCATATCGGAGAAAGAATTTCTGATTTGTAACAATTCAACAATTGGGACAATATGGTTATTTGGTTTTTGCGCGCCGAAATTGTGTTTTACCTGTAGATCCAGATTTCAATTGATTAGGGTCCCGCCATCATAGAATGACGAGAGGTTATGTCCATAGTGTGGGCATGCAACTGTTGAACCTCATCAATTCGTCTTCTGTTAGTATAACTATATGAACTGAGTTGTATGTGTGCGCGAAAATAAATGATGTTAAGAATACACAAGTCATTGATTCGTGAGCAACTATACCTAAAGAGAGCCACACGATTTTGGGCATAAATTCTTAATAATTCGATTATTGAAGACGTAAATATGTCGGAAGTTCTGAGTATGGCAAGCAGGCGGGTCGATGTCCCACCTGTAGAATACGTTAGAAATATCAAAGGAGGGGAACACGGAATGATGTTTTATACTTCTAAAGAAGATATGAGAAAGATTCAATTCGCTTTCATCAATTCTGGGCTTGAGAATGATTGGGGAGTCGTATATGTTGCTCCTGGGTCGTATTCTGAAGGCCTACGTAAAGAGATGCAGAAGTATGGTATAGACGTCAAAAAATATGAAGAAAGTGGGGGTCTCCTCATACAAAAGTGTGAGGAGATATACCTGGATCCTGGAAAGCCTGACTTTGAGTTCTTTAAAAAGCAAGGCAATGATGCCATAAATTATTTTTTGAATAAGGGCAAAAAAGGAGTAAGAGTTGCGACTGATGTAACATCGTTCTTTTTGCCCCATGGATTTTACACAAGTCTATTAGACGCCGAACATTTATTCAGGCCAAGAATGGACCTACCTTTAACAATAATATGCGCTTATGATGCTACGATTATACCTGCAGTAATGGATCTAGATATTGGATTCTTTTATAAGAGGATAAATAAGGAATGGCGTAAGTTTGTGGATGCTCATAGTTTTGCAATCTATACCGCGAAGGGAAAGGATATCATATTTACAATATGAGTACTATTTTTTCTGTTAATTAGGCTTTTTTCTATCTTTTATTTCCTTTAGAACGTCGTCTAGATAGTCTTTCATTTGTTCAATTGTTACGTTCTCTTCATTGGGGGCACTGGCTCTCTCAGATTCATCGATGTCTGAGGTGGCTGCGAGCATCATTCGGGCTCTTGCGTCCAAATCTATCGATTCATTTTTTTCCTTCTGCCTTCTTTCCGTACCGTCCAAAGGTGTAAATCTACTATTATCACTACTAGTATTTATGGAGACAGCCTTGAGGTTAGGAAAGATATCTGCCGAAAGATCTGATCCCCTTGTAAAGAGATGTGCGCTTATCAAAGAGATTTGGCATTATGACCCGTTCTACATATTTATTCTCATTATCATAAGTTCTTCCTGTAATAAACTGCGATGCATACTCCTCCACCCATTCTTTCTCTTGTTCAGATAACATTGATGAATTTACTATTTCCTGAACATGCGCGCGCCTCTTTTTCTTCCATTCCTTAAGAAGTAACTCAGTATCTAGATCAACTAATTCCATATGTTTTGATTCGGAATATGCAAATACATAATCCCCCTCGATCGCCAACTCGGGGAACGCACTTCTCTGTAGACCTAAATCAGATTGGATATTTTGGATTTTGATTGCCCACCCTAACCTATCTTGAAGTGATTCGCCATTCCTAGGATTCTTCGAAATTTTGTAACCCAACCATGCACGGAATAAACAGTTCCATCCTTGGCCTCGAGTGTACCCCGAAGGACAGGGAAGCCACATATCTGCGCCGAACTGACTAAGTTGTACGTTTTTGAATTTCCTTTCATAATTATCAGATGACTTTTTTCGGTAATTTTGGCGCGCAAAATGCCGCCGGTTAGATCTGCCCCACCTATTCTCTGATCTGACTGATCTCACTTTGGATCGCGCCCTGGCACTTGACATTGTATTACTTAACTCATCATGCGTGATTCTGCGATTTATACTTGAAAAATCGAATCTATCTAGTATCTAAATCTGCGCGCAATATCACTGTCTCCATATTGAATGAATAAAATGCATCTTACATACGACATAGATATCCGGAGTAACAATAAAAAAATCTGGTGCGAATTTACACCTCGCAAATTATATTGGATATTTTTTGGCCGAATAAGATCCATAGTAAGGGTTTTTTGGGCGCAGAAATACTATTAAGAATTACAACGACGGCGTCATATCCATACTATTCATATGCAATCAAATTAATTATTTCAGATCCAAAACTTCGGGCTTTAATAAGTCATCACATTGAAAAGTTTTCAAAATTGAGGATGCCTATTCGGATCAAGTTCGTACATTGAGGCGAACAAGGGGAGATCAAGATTATAAGGAATAACTGGACAAGAATCTAAAATGATTTCAGAGTCTAATGCGAGAACTTTATTGGATACCTTCAAGGATTATGTTATTGATAAAGATCTACCTACTGCAATAGATGGTAGGGCAAGTTATCTCGCCGCGTTAGGTCAAGTACATTCCTGCAAGCGCGACCACTACAGTTTACTAGTAATGTTGCATCAACCTCGTTGGCAGACATTTAAACATAATGTCCCAATACAAAATAAAAACTTATCCTGGGGAACTTCGTTCACCTATGCACCTAAGATGAGATCCGTATTATTTACAAAAATGAAGGGATGAAGTGTATTTTTGTGCGCAGAACTTTAACTCAAGGTGAAAAGTCAAAATACTATTGTATGAATATGCAAATTCGTGTTATATAGAATTGTTATTTTCATTCTGGCGAAATAACATGTTTAATTCGTCCTCAAGGTCATCTATTCCCTTATTGGTTATGGTGAATCTTGCATCTGGGGCGGATGAGGAATGATAGGGGGATTTGACAACTTTGGCATATATATTTTCAGAAAATGGTTTGTTCAGACGTATTCTGTGAGTAGAAATATGACTCAGGATGTTACCACCTGTTGAAATATCGTCATGATGAGAATCCGCAGTATCAGATGGAATTGACTGTACTTGATTCGTTATTACCACCGCAACTTTGTAAACGCGCGCCACTTTCGATAAGGTGCTCAGATATTTATTCAACCTTTGTTGCCTTTCAGGTAACACAGATCGCCAAGGATACTCTGCTCTAAAGTGTACTATAATGGAATCGATAATAATTACAGATATTGATTTGTCTTTATCAAGTAATTCACATATAAGTTTCAAACATTGTTCCTGTTCGAAGACGGTTAAACAGTAGATTACATGTATATTCCTAACAACCTTATCTTCTCTCAGTCCTCTGGCGCGCGCAATTTGCGTAACTCGTTCAGGGCGAAATGTCCCTTCTGTATCAATGTAGATCACCTTACTGAATTTTCCTACCTTGTTGTTTTTCGTAGGATACTGTAAGTCAGGACTAGTCTGAGACGTTACCGAAATAGTATGACAAAGTTGTGTTTTGCCTGATCCTGATCGACCAAATAACTCGGTTAATGCACCTACCTCTATCCCTCCTCCTAGTAAACTGTCTAGTACTTTTGATCCGGTTCTAATGTGTACCATGGAAGGGTACTGGCCTGGTAGATCTGAAAAGGCAGGCGCAGATTGAATTTCGAATTCCCTAATTTTCGTATTCGCCAAACTACAGATCCTTTGGGCATCTTTCATACTTACTCGAATATCATCAGATACTTTTTGCGCGCCCAATACCACAATCCTCTGCAAAGTGCGGTAACCGGCATCTCGTAATCGATCTATCAACTGCGAAGTGACTTCTAGGGAATCATAATGACCTGCAAGGGATTCGATAGAGTTTATTGGAATGAATATTGGAGATAAGTCTTCATGATCCAATTATTTTCCAATTGCCTCTTCTAATTTGAGACCCCTATTTCTTATGGCCTCCCCGAGAGTGACTCTCGGATACTCTTGTCTTTCTACCCTAATTCCTGATCCTAATGATACTTTACTCCCTCTATTGATTCTGCGCCCAACAATTTCTTGCATCATCATTTCCTTAGTATAGATACTCACCATGATATCCTGCGCCAGTTCCCATCTGCAATTAAATTTCTGTCCTGAATATTCATGCACAGAATCTACCCCGAAATGCCACATGGTAACAATCCAATCCATATGTCTGGGAATAGTAAGAGCGGTCGGCACAAATTCGATAGAGGATTCAATACCTGAGGCGCGCAAGTTCTCATTTTGCAATTTCAGACGATTCCAATTTTTGCGCGCATCAAAATCTACTGTATCTTTTTCTAAAAATAACAACCTTGTCAATTCCTTTTCAATAAGTGAAAGTGCATTTGACAATCTTTTAGTGCCTTCAATATCTACCACAACAGGAGTATGCGAACATCCGACGATTACACTCACTTTATCATTTTTGTGGATTCTAACTTTAATATCGAGATTATCTAATCTTACTGTGGAGAATGAAATATCCTTACTTTGACTTTCGATTTTGGGTCCTTGTAGATTGGACATCTTGATTTTAAGACCACCGTCTACTTCACTAGTAATTGCATTGGATACCTTATCCCAAATCCCAGACGCATTAAAGTTTAGTCTGATGTCATGCACACTTCGTTGTCCAAACGGAATACCCTGAATGTGTCTGTAAAGTGGGTTATTTGTAATGAGACGAGAATTCTCAACTCTCCGTGGTGTACCATCAAACATGATCTCATTGACTAGGTCATGACTCTGATACACTACCTTATCCTTAAAGAAAGGATGACTGTGTAGGTTAACCCCCGTATGGTCGTCAGTAGTGACTGAATTGAGATTTTGTTCTGATCCTTTGAGGATGTAAAATCCTTGGGGAGAATCACATACCCATTCTACCTTCCCTTTTTTCATTAAGTCTGAAACTTTATTTCTAAATGTTCCATGTTTTATACGATATGACTCTCCATCAACCTTAAATTCCCGAAAATCCAGGTAGGTAAATGCCCTTTGTTCTACCATGCATAAGTATTCAATATGTTTTCTCATTGCGTCATCAAGTTTACTCAATTTGTCATCGTCCCTGAAAAGATAAAAAGAGGCCGTAGTCGGTGCCGATACTTGTCATTGTCATTGTCATTCTCACCGCATCTACTCTCCATTTTTCTATTATCTTGTATACTATTGAAAGATTTAATCATTTAAACTTTTATAATATCGAGAGAAGTTTGTTGTAAGAATACGTTAAAAGTTGACAAGATAACCAATGTTGTAGATCATTGTTTAAAATTCTTATATAATAATCATATCTTACTGACCTCTCAGAAAAATCGAAAATGATCCTACTGGCATCGAAAGGAAGGAATAGACTTATCGTGAAGTTTCAGACAAGGTAGTCGTCATGTAATGGCACTAAGAAAGGTTACCATGAATTTTAACACTGATGAAATAGATTTCAATTGGCCCGGCGTAGTAGATTGTTGCCTTCGGTATCCTTATGAAGTCTTGCGTTAGTATGACGATTTCTTTCTCCTCTCCTTTTCCTTTCTAACCATTAAAATTTCCTCTGAAGGAACATCATATTCGATGAGATCTTGATACTCACAGTCCGTTGTACTGAATCGAAGTCTATTATCTTCACCTTTGACGAGTCTTTCGAAGACTTCCTTACCTAAGGCGGGTTTGCCATCGACACCCTCTTTGACGAGGATTGATACCAGTCTGTTTAACTTATCATCGGTGGACTTATTTTTCATACTAATAGATAGTATTTCTTGATTTTTTTCTTCTAACTTCCGTTTTAGTACGGACAAGTCGTCCTGGTTATTTTCTTTCAGTTCATTAATTTGTTTTTCCAATAATTTGGTATCTGTATTTATCGTCAATAGAGGAATCGACTTCATGTAATCTTCCATCAGTTCCTTATCGGTGGGCCTATAATACGACGAAGAGACTCCGATATTATGACCCATAGTGATTTCGACGTTGATCGGCCGCATTACTTGTTCTGCCCGAGTCTTGTAAAACTTTCTAAATCCGTGCGCGGCCTTCCAATCATGACGCCTAATGCCAGGGGCGAGTTTATGCCGCAGTCCTTGTTCCCACAATGCACGTTCCAATAGTCTCTTGATGCCACTACTCTTCAGGCGTTTTGGATGAGTTGCCAGTCCTAATTTCGCCCCGTAAGTAATATTGGTGGTCTGCCATATGTCGCGCATAACCCAAGATTCGCCCGTTATCTGTTCTCCATAACTCTTACGAAAATCCATCCATTCTTTCAGATTTTTGTATGCCTCTGGAGTGACGAATCCAGTATACTGTTCAGGATCTCCCGCGTACACCACTAACTTGGCAACGAGGACTTCGCCATTTTTACTATATGTTGGAATCACATGTTTCCATTTTAGATAATCCCATGCACCAATTCTAATTCCTGAAGAGACCATTGTATAAACAATGGCCTTTATCCTTCTGTCGGGATAATCAATTATCCTTCCTATTTCCTCCAAGGTAGGCGCCCTATCATTTGCGGCCTTACTTACGCGCGGCAAACCACGAGATATTTTTTTCCAATTTAATTGGAAATCATTCATTTCGCAAAATAATTTGGTTGCCCTATAATAATTCGGGATAGTGTTTTCAGATATTTCCCCTCTTCTGGCCCTTTCCTTTTGGTAATCTATGAACGCCATCAGATTTTGTTCGCACCATTGGGGGTCGTCTCTGGCCTTCACTAAAAAATGTTCTGCCTGTTCTTCTAGAGAACCTTGTATTTTCAAATAGTCAAGTAATACTTTGAACCTTCCTGGGTACTGTCTTTTAGATTCAGGTGCCTTTAATGCATAAGTGAATGCCGACAGTGGATTTACTTTTAATGTCTCTTCAGAATTAATGTACATTTATTCTCTGTACTTACATGTATAGAGGAGGGCATAAATAAAGGGACAAGATTGCCGCGGGCTCGGAGGGATTTGAACCCTCGACCTGACGCTTAGGAGGCGTCCGCGCTGTCCATTTTACGCCTGAACACTTTTTCATTTGTTCAGTCTGCGCCACGAGCCCTACAATCCCGTTGGTGCCATACTAACTATTATAGTTAGAGGTTTTGAATACTTCCCTATAATTCAATTTTCGACTACTAAGGTAAAAATATCGCTTGCGATATCACGAGGAAGAGATTGATAGTTCCTAACCAGTAACGCCTAAAGACTTAACAAGGGCTCTGGATATGCCAACCAAGGACGGGAAGGGAGATATCGACAACTATCGATCCTACTACCCTTCTTCAAGTGGATGGTTCTGTTATCGTGGCCAGTATGTTCATTTTCCTAACCATACTAGAATATACCGGCCGTAAACCTGATAGCACCCTGGAAACTAAGCAGAAAAATGAGAAGTTCCGATTTCCATCAATCGTAATAATCCTATTTTCTGCCTCAGCATGCACCCTACTGATAGGATTATCTTTAGTCTCCTACATACTTACCTTTCTCGGATTTGCGGTGATTATTTTCGCATTTGCATACTGGCTTATCAAGCCGCACAAAAATCCCTATTGAGTCTTGTCTGCCAGTACTGCAAAGCAGTAATTAATTTGATGTGCATCTGCCAGTATTCATATGCATCATCAACCGAGTCGGGATAAGCAGGCATTAATGGCTGAATGAGTGGTTGAACTGATTTGGCCTGTTTCCTGCAAACGGCCTAGTATTTCATCGATATTCTGCAGTGCTTCGGCAGGATTTTCCCCTGAGATAATTAAATTAACTAGGCGTGCACACAACTGTTCGATTGTAGATATTCCAGGAAATTCGCCGGGGATCTCTGTCTCAAACGCCGATTGCTGAGTAGCAGTAAGTACATCAAAACATCCTTCACATCCTTTTGTTGTTGGAGGCCCTGTTAATGGTGGCTGGGTTGTTGTTGCCCGTTGCAGTTCAATTGTTGGATTTGCTGTTTGGTGGGTTATAGGTGTAGAAGCCGAGCCTGATTCATCCTGCTGTGATATTGTGCTGCCACAATTTCCTACACCAACTACATTATCGATAGTATTCGAATCTAATATAGGGTTTAAACATGAATTGTCAACTGCTGCTGCTTGACTCGTAGTGTCGCCCGAATATTTTCCATTATTCCTTGCAAGCACGTCTTCTGATACCAAGACAGATATCGCGACCGTAGCAGCAAGAAAAATCAATGGAATTGATATGATCGTAAAACTGGCTTCCTTCTTTCTTTGATATCAAATTTGATTTTTAGACTATGCAGAGCCGAACGATATAAATCGTACTAGCGATTAGAACGGCTTCCATATCAAGTATTGGATAAACGGAAGAATCTCAAAACTACTTGAACCAACAAATTAGACATTCTGTTTTGGCATTATGTAACATAAAACCTCTTACTTAATAGTAGCGTAGGAATCAGAAATACATAAGTACCCAAACCCAAATACCAGCTATCCAAAGAGCCTCCGATGTAAACTGTATCATGAATGATGATTCCTACAATCAACAGACTTATTATTTTCTGCACCAAGGAATTTGCCATCGGCTTTGAGGAAGTAGCAAACCTAAGCGTAGAAAATATAAAGCTACCAAAAATAAAAAGGTAGATCCATGAGTTACCATTAAAGAGTCCGACACTGGCTGTATAAACACCGATGCTTAGAGGTAGGAGAAAAGGCATTGTATGAAACCATCTTAAATGG
>Ga0210114_1000207_pt1 | contig 15282 bp, 16 predicted proteins | sample MayberryNW_TuleA_FD_185524 | JGI IMG/M metagenome (GOLD analysis project Ga0210114, IMG submission 185524) | Wetland microbial communities from San Francisco Bay, California, USA, that impact long-term carbon sequestration - MayberryNW_TuleA_D2... | ecosystem: Environmental > Aquatic > Marine >...
GGCGACAAGATGTTATTGGTCGACATCATCAGGGCGCGCGCTTCCACTTGCGCTTCGACTGAAAGCGGCACATGAACCGCCATCTGGTCGCCGTCAAAATCAGCGTTATACGCCGCGCAAACCAGCGGGTGGAGCTGGATTGCTTTGCCTTCGATCAAAATCGGCTCGAAAGCTTGAATGCCCAGACGGTGCAGCGTCGGCGCGCGGTTGAGCAATACCGGGTGCTCGCGAATGACTTCGTCTAGAATATCCCATACTTCCGGAAGCTCCCGCTCCACCATTTTCTTGGCACTCTTAATGGTTGTAACGTGCCCGCGCTCCTCGAGCTTGTTATAAATAAATGGCTTGAACAGCTCGAGCGCCATTTTTTTCGGCAGTCCGCACTGGTGCAGGCGCAACTCCGGGCCGACGACGATGACTGAGCGACCGGAGTAATCAACGCGTTTGCCCAGCAGGTTTTGCCGGAACCGGCCAGTCTTGCCTTTTAGCATGTCGCTCAGCGATTTTAATGGGCGGCGATTCTGACCCGTGATAGCCCGGCCACGACGGCCGTTATCGAACAACGCGTCGACCGCTTCCTGCAGCATGCGTTTTTCGTTGCGGATGATCATGTCTGGCGCGCTCAACTCCATCAGCCGTTTGAGCCGGTTGTTGCGATTGATCACGCGTCGATATAAATCGTTTAGATCGGACGTTGCGAAACGCCCGCCGTCGAGCGGCACAAGGGGGCGTAAATCCGGCGGAATAACCGGGACGACTTCCATGACCATCCACTCCGGACGGTTACCCGAAGTCCTAAATGCATTGATGACTTTTAACCGCTTGGCCATTTTTTTACGGCGTACTTCAGAATTGGCATCGCGCATTTCCTGGCGCAAATCTTCCGAAAGCTTCGTCACATCGATCGCTTTGAGCAACTTGCGAATCGCCTCGGCACCCATCTCGGCGACAAACTTACCGCCGAACTCTTCGACCACCTTGCGATAGCGGGCTTCGGTTAAAAGCTCCTTATATTGGAGCGGGGTTTCACCCGGATCAATGACGATATAGGACTCGAAATAAAGGACTTTCTCGATTTCCTTGAGCGACATATCAAGTAACGCGCCGATGCGGCTCGGCAGGCTTTTTAGAAACCAAATATGCACCACCGGAGTCGCGAGCTCGATGTGGCCCATGCGCTCGCGACGCACCTTGGATTGAATAACTTCAACGCCGCATTTCTCGCAGACTACGCCGCGATGGCGCATCCGTTTATACTTGCCGCAGTTACACTCGTAATCCTTCGTCGGTCCGAAAATTTTCGCGCAGAATAAGCCGTCGCGCTCCGGCTTAAACGTCCGGTAGTTGATGGTCTCGGGTTTTTTAACTTCGCCGTGGGACCAAGAACGGATTTTTTCCGGCGAGGCCACAGAAACTTTTATCGCGTTAAAACTTAAGGGATTTTTCGGCTTTTCAAATAAATTAAATAGGTCTTCCATAATGCACCACCTCCAATTTGAGCGGCCCTAGGCAGAACGACTATTTTTCCTCGACCAACTCCACGTCGAGGCCCAAGCTCTGGAGCTCTTTGACCATGACGTTAAACGATTCCGGCAATCCCGGCTCCAGCAAATTATCACCTTTAACGATCGCCTCATACATACGCGTCCTGCCGACTACATCGTCCGATTTGACCGTGAGCATTTCCTGAAGCGTATATGCCGCGCCATACGCCTCCAACGCCCAAACTTCCATTTCACCCAACCGCTGGCCGCCGAACTGCGCCTTGCCGCCCAAGGGTTGCTGGGTGACGAGAGAGTAGGGGCCGGTTGAGCGTGCATGAATCTTATCGTCGACCAAATGATGCAGTTTCATGATGTACATGACGCCCACGGTCACTTTACCGTCGAACGGCTCGCCGGTTCGACCGTCATGGAGAGTAACTTGGCCGGTTGCCGGGAGCCCGGCCTTCTTGAACAGGTTAAAGATTTCCTCTTCCGCAGCGCCGTCGAATACCGGTGACGCGATATGAACACCTTCGCGGTACTTTTCGGCCAGCTTGACGATTTCAGCCTCTTTAGCGCCGTCGATGAGTTCGTTGGCCTCGCGCGTGCTTAGATAGTCCTTCAACCGGCGTCGCAAACCGTCGCCGTCGCCGGAATGGGTACGCAGCATCTCATCGATTTGTTGGCCGAGACTTCGCGCCGCCCATCCGAGATGCGCCTCAAGAATCTGGCCCACATTCATGCGCGAGGGAACGCCGAGAGGATTCAAAACCACGTCGACTGGTGTCCCGTCTTCCAAATAGGGCATATCTTCTTCCGGCAAGATTCTTGAGATGACCCCCTTATTGCCATGTCGGCCGGCCATCTTGTCGCCCACCTGCAGCTTGCGCTTAATGGCGACAAAGACTTTGACCATCTTAATGACGCCTGGCGGAAGCTCATCTCCACCTTTGAGCTTCTCGATTTTGTCCTCGAAAGATCGCTTGATGAGATTGACTTGGCTGGTTGTGCTCTCGATGATGCGGCCGAGCTCGTTTTCTACCGATTCGTTGTCGACGCGAATTTCACTCCAGTAAGACATCGGCAGCTGGTCGAGATCATCTTCGGTCAACTCCTGACCTTTGTTGAGCAGCACCTTGCGGCTGTCGTCGCTGATCCGACCAGCGAGGCGGCGTCCGGCCAGGAGCTTCTTCAAGCGTCTCAGGGCGCCGTCTTGTAGGATGCGGATCTCATCGTGCTGATCTTTTCTAAGCCGTACGATCTCGTCTTCCTCGATCGTTTTACTACGCTCATCTTTACCCAAGCCCTTGCGTGAAAAAATCCGGACGTTGATGACCGTGCCCTCGACTCCGGGGGGGACTCGAAGAGACGTATCGCGCACTTCTCCGGCCTTTTCACCGAAGATCGCCCGGAGCAACTTTTCCTCCGGCGAAAGCTGCGTTTCACCCTTCGGCGTGATCTTGCCGACGAGTATATGGCCGGGCTTGACCTCGGCGCCAATGCGGATAATGCCACTATCATCCAGATCGGTGAGCGCTTCGTCGCCAACGTTGGGGATATCACGAGTAATCTCTTCCGGGCCGAGCTTCGTGTCGCGCGAAACGCACTCGAACTCTTCGATGTGGATCGACGTGTAGATATCTTCCTTAACCACGCGCTCGCTGATCAGGATGGAGTCTTCAAAGTTGTAACCGCCCCATGGCATTAGAGCCACCACGACGTTGCGCCCAAGCGCGAGCTCACCCATTTCGGTCGATGGGCCGTCAGCGACGACATCGCCGGCTTTCACCTGATCGCCAACCACGATAATCGGTCGCTGATTGATGCAGGTATTTTGGTTCGAGCGCTGATATTTGATGAGATTGTATATATCGACGCCCGTGTCTCGCGCCCCCGAGGTCTTATCGGCCTTGATCACGATGCGCGTCGAATCAACACTTTCGACCACTCCATCGCGTCGCGCCACGATTGTGACGCCGGAATCGCGCGCCACCGTCTTTTCCATCCCGGTCCCGACGAAGGGGGCTTCGGTTCTAAGTAAAGGCACCGCTTGACGCTGCATGTTGGAGCCCATGAGCGCGCGGTTAGCGTCGTCATTTTCCAAAAATGGTATCAAGGAAGCCGCCACGCTTACCAGCTGATTGGGTGACACGTCCATGAAATTGACTTCTTCCGGACGCGCCATGACGAACTCACCGCCCTTGCGCGCCGAGACCAAATCCAGCGTAAAATTGCCGCGGCCATCGATCGGCGCGTTAGCCTGGGCTATAACGTGATCCTCTTCTTCCAGAGCCGAGAGATAGCGGATGCGGTCGGTCACACGGCCGTTTTCCACTTCCCGATAGGGAGTTTCGATAAAGCCGAAATCGTTGACCCGCGCATAAGTCGTCAGCGACGCGATCAAACCAATGTTCGGGCCTTCCGGTGTCTCGATCGGACACACCCGACCATAGTGCGTCGGATGCACGTCGCGGACCTCGAATCCTGCACGCTCTCGAGTGAGGCCACCAGGGCCCAGCGCCGACAGACGTCGTTTGTGAGTGATTTCGGAAAGCGGGTTGGTTTGGTCCATGAACTGGGAGAGCTGACTCGAGCCGAAAAATTCCTTAAGCGCCGCCGAAACGGGCTTATAGTTGATGAGCTCCTGCGGCATCAAAGTCTCGATATCCTGCAGGCTCATCTTTTCTTTGATGGCGCGCTCCATACGGACCAGTCCGACGCGGAAATGGTTTTCGACAAGCTCGCCCACCGCGCGCACGCGGCGGTTTCCGAGATGATCGATATCATCCACTGAGCCATTGCCGTTTTTGAGCTCCATCAGGTAGCGTACGACCTCGAGAATGTCCTCTTTGCGTAACGTACCTTGCTCGAGGGGAATATTGAGCTTTAACCGGTGATTCAGCTTGAGCCGGCCGACTTTCGAAAGATCGTAGCGATCCGGGTTAAAAAACAGGTTATTAAAAAAGTTTGTCGCCGACTCGACCGTTGGCGGATCGCCCGGACGAAGCCTTCGATAAATCTCCAAGATCGCGTCTTGGGGAGACTTGATGCGGTCTTGCAGCAAGGTGTTTCGCAGATACGGGCCGACGCTGGACTCATCGATAAATAGCACTTCGATCTGATGAATCCCCTTTTCTCGGATGATGTCGAGTTTTTCCTGGGTGATTTCCTGATTGCATTCGACGATCACCTGCTTGCTCTGCGGATCGACGATATCGTGGGCCGCGACTCGACCCAAAATATCTTCCCAGGTGATGGGCACTTGCTTCACCTTGGCCGCTTCCATCTGGCGCAGGATCGGCCGGGTGAATTTCTTGCCTTCCTTGACGATGATGTCGTTGGATTTCGGGTCGCGCACGTCGGCGCTCACTTTGGCCCCTAGCAGCTGACCAGGGTTAAATAACAACGACGGTTTGCGCCCATCGAATACGATGGTGTCGCTCCGATAATAGTAGTTGAGCAAATCTTCGGTCGTCATGCCCAGCGCGCGGAGCAGCACTGTGGCGTGAAATTTTCGACGCCGGTCGATGCGTACGTAAACAATGTCGCGCGGATCGAATTCGAGATCCACCCAGGAGCCGCGGTAAGGAATCACCCGCGCCGAATAGAGGAGTTTCCCGCTAGCATGGGTTTTCCCCTTGTCGTGCTCGAAAAATACGCCCGGCGATCGGTGCAATTGGCTTACGATGACGCGTTCGGTGCCATTGATCATGAACGTACCGTTGGTCGTCATCAGCGGGATTTCACCGAAGTAAACTTCCTGCTCCTTGACGTTCTTTATGCTGCGCGAGCCGGTATGAGGATCCACATCCCAAAGCACCAGCTGCACAGTGACCTTCAATGGCGCGGCGTAGGTCATACCGCGTTGATGGCATTCCTCAACGTCGTACTTGGGCTCACCAAGAGAATAGCCGACAAATTCCAGGGACGAAGTTTCGTTAAAATCCTTTATCGGAAATACCGACCTAAAAACTTCCTGCAAGCCCATGTTTTGACGCTCGGTCGGGGCTGCGTCTTTTTGCAGAAACAACTCATAAGAGTTTTTTTGAATTTCAATCAAGTAAGGCAGATCGATGATTTTTCTGATTCTTCCGAAGCTCCGTCGAAATCTTAAATTATTGGCAACTTGAAACGGCATGCGCACTCCTTGTCGAATTTTCGATCAACGTTCCAGACATGTTTAATCCGCAAAGCACCGCCGCCCTGGACTTACTTAACCTCGACTTTTGCGCCCTGCTCCTCGAGTTTCTTTTTGATCGTCTCCGCTTCTGCCTTGGCCACCCCTTCTTTCACTGCCTTGGGCGCGCCGTCGACCAGATCCTTTGCTTCCTTTAAACCAAGGCCTGTCAGTTCGCGTACGACTTTGATAACCTGAATTTTCTTCTCGCCGGCATCGGCCAAGATGACATTGAACTCGGTCTTCTCTTCCACCGCAGCCGCAGGGCCGGCCGCAGCGGCAACAGCCGCAACCGGCGCCGCCGCGCTGACACCAAGCTCTTCCTCGAGTTCCTTTACCAGAGCCGCCGCGTCCATTAGCGTCATGTTCTTGATAAAATCCTTGACTTGTTCTCGCGAAACGCCTTCCATAAATCCCCCTTGTTAATGATTTTCTATCCGTTGGTTATTCGGCTTTCGTCTTACGAAGCGACTCGACTAATCTTACCACCCTCGCACCGGGCTCCTGAATAAGACGGACCAGTTGCGTGGCCGGCGCATTGATCATTGCCAGCAGTTTTGCTTGGAGCTCAGGCTTGCTCGGCATCTGCGACAAAACCTTGACGCCGGCTGTATCCATGAATTTACCTTCAAATACACCGCCTTTGATCTTAAGCTTACCGTTGTCGTCGGCGAATTTAATCAGCGCCTTGGACAACAGCACTGGATCTTCGTAAGCGAAGACCCAGCCATTGGGGCCTTCGAGCAATTTCTCCAGGTCGCCAAAAACCGTGTCCTGGAGCGCCCGGCGCACGAGGGTGTTTTTGATCACCTGATACTCGCCCGATGCCTGGCGAATCTCGCGACGCAAGCGGGTTATTTGCGCTACACTGAGCCCGCGATACTCGGTGACGATTGCCATCTTGGCCGATTTTAAAAGTTTATGTACGGCAGTAACGGTTTCGGCTTTCTCGCCGTGACTGGCACGGACAACTTCAACTTCCGACATTGCACTCCCCCGAACGCCGACGCGGCGCTTTGAGACTGTTCGAAGCGATAATTTTAGGCGGCCATTGCTCGGATCTGGGCGAGATCGATTTTGATACCCGGGCCCATAGTTGTTGTTACCGTGACGCCCTTGACGTAATTCCCCTTGGCTGACGCCGGCTTGGCGCGCAAAATAGACAGGAGCACCGCCCGCGCATTGTCGATCAACTGCTCGGGCCCAAATGAAGCTTTGCCAACAGGCACGTGAACTATGCCGGCTTTGTCCACCCGATACTCCAACTTGCCCGCCTTGATTTCTTTCACTGCCTTGGCTATGTCCATGCTCACTGTCCCCGTCTTTGGGTTTGGCATGAGCCCGCGTGGGCCGAGAACTTTCCCGATTCGGCCAACCGCGGCCATCATATCAGGCGTGGCAACCGCCTTATCAAAATCCAACCAACCTTCGCTGATTTTCTTGATCAAATCATCACTCCCAACGAAATCGGCGCCCGCCTCCTGCGCTTCTTTTTCCTTGTCACCCTTTGCAAACGCAAGAACACGGACCGCTTTACCCATCCCATGCGGCAAAGTCACCGTACCGCGGATATTCTGATCAGCTTGGCGGGGGTCGACCCCCAGGCGAATCGCCATCTCGACGGTTTCATTGAACTTCGCGCGCGCAGTTTCCTTTACGAGGCGCAGGCTATCTTCGAGCAAATAACGTTGGTTGCGATCCACTTTGGTCAGCGCGTCGCGATATTTTTTTCCACTCATAATTGTCCTTTGTTTAGCAGGACCGACGTCGTCTGCTTTTAAGTGACGATCAATTTAGTTTTCCCGTGGGATCCTAGCCTTCAACGTCCAATCCTAAACTCCGTGCGGTTCCTTCGATGGACTTTTCCGCAGCCGCAAGGTCTTTCGCGGTTAGATCCTTCAGCTTGAGTTCCGCGATTTGCCTGATCTGCGCTCTGGTCACTTTACCCGCCTTGGCTTTGCCGGGTTCAGATGAGCCCTTGTCAAGCCCGGCGGCTTTTTTGAGTAAAACCGAAGCCGGCGGCGTCTTGGTAACGAACGTAAAAGACCGATCGGCGTAGACGGTAATGATTACCGGCGTGATCATCCCTTGTTGCGCCTGGGTCGCGGCATTAAACGCCTTGCAAAATTCCATGATATTGACACCGCGCTGACCCAACGCGGGTCCAACCGGTGGGCTCGGATTCGCCTGACCGGCCGGGATTTGTAGCTTGATCTCGCCGATGACTTTTTTCGCCATTAGATAGTATCCTTACTGTCAGTTGCGTTCCACTTGGACGAACTCAAGTTCCACGGGCGTGGCTCGTCCGAAGATACTGATTAGAACTCTGAGCTTCCCCTTATCGGGTTTGACTTCTTCGACGACGCCATTGAAATCGGCGAATGGACCGTCAACGACTTTCACATTTTCGCCTACCGAAAATAACACTCGCGGCTTGGGCTTAATTGCGCCCTCTTCCATCTGCTGGGTGATAGCTCGAACCTCTTCATCGCTTACCGGCGGAGGGTTGGTGCTACCACCGACGAATCCGGTTATTTTCGGAGTTTCTTTAACGACGTGCCATGTGTCATCGCTCAACTCCATTTGCACGAGAATATAGCCGGGAAAAAATTTTCTCGAAGATGTCTTTTTTTTGCCTTTGACCAGCTCCACAACTTTTTCGACAGGCACCAAAATTTCACCGAAGTAGTCTTGTTTTCCAAGAGCCTTGATTCGCTCCTCCAGCGCCGCTTTTGCCTTCTGCTCGTAGCCCGAAAAGGTGTGAACGATGTACCATTGTTTCGCCATAGGGGGAGCCTTATGAGATCACCCGATTATGGCCTGAATGGCCTTCGTCAAAGCCAAATCGACCATAGCCAGATAGACCGAAATCAACAGAACCACGACGATGACAACAAGGGTCGCCGCGTAAGTTTCCTTGCGCGATGGCCAATGAACCTTTTTTAGCTCCTGCCAAGACTCCTTGATGAACTCGGTCCCGTTTTCGAAACCGTCCTGGAGCCTTTGAATCCAATCCCCCATGAAGACACCAAAGCGAAGCAAACTGGCGGGTCAGGCAGGACTCGAACCTGCAACAACCGGATTTGGAGTCCGGGGCTCTACCAATTGGAGCTACTGACCCCCCTGGATCGTTACACTTTTACCTCGCGATGCAGGGTGTGGGTACGACAAGACGAACAAAATTTCTTGAGGGACAATTTCTCCGTGGTTGTCTTTCGGTTCTTGGTTGACGTATAGTTCTTGCGCTTACATTTGTCACAAGCGAATCCCACGAGTTCCCGCATAACCCTGCCTCTCTCTTCAGTTACTGAAGTATTTTGGTAACCACGCCGGCGCCGACGGTACGCCCGCCCTCACGGATGGCGAATTTGAGACCTTCGTCCATGGCGACCGGAGTGATCAATTCGATTACGACATTGATATTGTCGCCGGGCATGACCATTTCCGTGCCTTCCGGCAGTTTTACGACTCCGGTGACATCAGTCGTCCGGAAATAGAACTGCGGCCGATAACCGTTGAAAAAGGGCGTATGACGGCCGCCTTCTTCTTTGGTAAGAACGTACGCCTCAGCATTGAAGTTGGTGTGCGGTGTGATGCTGCCCGGTTTAGCCAACACCTGTCCGCGCTCGACTTCCTCACGCTTGGTCCCCCGCAACAAAACCCCGATATTATCGCCAGCCTGGCCTTCGTCCAGCAGCTTTCGGAACATTTCGACGCCTGTAGCCACGGTCTTTTGAGTGGCTTTGAAGCCGACGATCTCGATCTCTTCGCCGACTTTAACGATGCCGCGCTCCACACGACCGGTAACGACCGTGCCGCGACCGCTGATTGTGAAAACATCTTCTACCGGCATGAGAAAAGGTTTGTCGATAGCGCGCACGGGTTCTTGAACAAAGGTATCAACAGCTTCCATCAACTTTAAAATTGCGCCTTCGCCCATATCAGACGTATCACCCTCCAAAGCCTTCAGCGCGCTACCGATGATGACCGGGGTGTCATCACCGGGAAATTTGTACTTGGATAAGAGCTCGCGGACCTCGAGTTCAACGAGCTCAAGCAGTTCCTTGTCGTCCACCATGTCGGCTTTATTCAGAAACACGACGATTGCCGGAACGCCGACCTGGCGTGCCAACAGAATATGCTCACGAGTCTGTGGCATTGGACCGTCGGCAGCCGAAACCACGAGAATCGCACCGTCCATCTGAGCCGCGCCGGTGATCATATTTTTCACGTAGTCCGCATGTCCTGGGCAATCGACGTGGGCATAATGGCGTTTATCCGTTTCATACTCGACGTGGGCAATATTGATTGTAACACCACGCTCTCTTTCCTCAGGCGCCTTGTCAATTTGATCGTAAGCAAGAAATTTCGCCTTACCTTGTTTTTCCAACACCTTTGTGATCGCCGCAGTCAGAGTCGTCTTGCCATGATCGACGTGACCGATGGTGCCAATATTCAAGTGCGGCTTCTTCCGCTCAAACTTCTGTTTGCTCATCTCATCCTCCTATGCATAGCCAATCAATGAATCTCGTGTATCTAAAATGGCTGCGCCGCTCAGCTCACGCAAAGCCCAGGAGCGGGATTGAACCGCCGACCTCGTCCTTACCAAGGACGTGCTCTACCGACTGAGCTACCTGGGCATAGCGGCCGATCGCAGATCCTAATTCTTCGTTGCTCTGACCTGCGATATGTCCATCAGCTATATATAAATTGGAGCGGGAAACGGGACTCGAACCCGCGACCCCAAGCTTGGAAGGCTTGCGCTCTACCAACTGAGCTATTCCCGCAATCAAAAATGGTGGAGAGGGAAGGATTCGAACCTTCGAAGGCATCGCCGGCAGATTTACAGTCTGCTCCCTTTGGCCACTCGGGAACCTCTCCTTGTTTCCCTTCACCCCATTTTTATATCTGATTCGGTTAGAAATCCTGCGTCGGACTCGGGGCCTGACCCACTCGAACTCTGCTGGCTGGAGCTGGCGATAGGATTTGAACCTACAACCTGCTGATTACAAATCAGCTGCTCTGCCGTTGAGCTACGCCAGCCTGGTTTCAACCGACCTTTTACGCGCCAGCGCAATCACGGGTAAATTCACCTCTAGGATCGATAGCTTACGTTTAGAAACAACACGGCCAGTACCGGTGTTTTTGTCGGCAGCGACAACCCCGCCTAAACACATTATGGCCCAGAAGAGCCTTTCCGCATTTGTAAACGGGTATTTAAAGCACCTCCAAATGGCGATGTCAACAGCAAAACGAACTTGCCGCTGAGTTTATCTACAATCCGTATGTCCGATTAATCCATAGCTGATTTGCCCTGTTGTCGCACAAGCTCATATAGAAATACCGCCGCCGCGACGGAAACATTAAGCGACGCTACTTTGCCGAGCATCGGGATAGACACGAAAAGATCGCACTCTTGGAGAATAATCGGCCGTATCCCGCTTCCCTCGCTCCCGATCACTATTGCCAACCGCGCAGCGAAGTCCCTTTCGTAAATGGTTTCTCGGCTCTTGGCGTCGAGGCCGACAACCCAGTAACCGTTTTCTTTAAGATGCACAATCGCGCGGCGCAAGTTGGTTACCTTTGCGACATTCAAATGATAACTCGCGCCGGCAGAAGCTTTCGTTACCAGTGGGCTCACCTCCACCGACCGATCCTTAGGAATGACCACATATCGAATGCCCGCGGCATCCGCTGTTCGTAACAGCGCCCCGAAGTTTCTTGGGTCTGTTAGGCCATCGAGGATTAAAATCCGCTCCGAAATTGAAGGCGGTGCGATTCTCTCGATCATCTCGGCAAACGCGAGATACCGATACGCTTCAACGCGCGCCACGACTCCCTGGTGACGGTGTCCTCCGGCCAACTGATCAAGCGTCTTGGCGCCGACGGGAACAAGCCGGAGTCCAAGCCGTTGAGCTTCCTGACGCACTTGACGCATCTCCGAACGATCGGAAATATCGGAAACAAAGATTTCCACGACATCTCGTGAAGAGGCTTTGAGCTTTTCGAGAACAGGATTGATACCAAAGATTAGATTTTGGTTCTTTGCCATGGAAAGCGCGGTCTTCCCGACCAGAGGATTTTACAAAGAATCACGCACCAGTTAACATGCCCGGTGAGTGAAGAGAAAAATACTTTTTCGTTACCTCGTGTCGGAAATTTTGCCGCCCTTCTTTGCCGGTCTTCTGGCGTTTACGCTGATTTTGTTGATCGGGCGCATGCTGAAGCTCATTGAGTTGGTGGTAACCCGAGGCGTTCCAATCCTGCAGATCGGCAAACTCTTTTTATTAATTTTGCCCACTTTTCTAGAAATGACCGTGCCGATGGCATTCCTGTTGGCAATCCTTTTGGGACTTGGTCGAATGTCGAACGACCAAGAACTATTGGCAATGAAAGCTTCGGGAGTAAGCCCGAGCCAGATTTTGTGGCCCGCCGTGGCAATTGCATTGGTGATCGCCGGAGCTACACTGACTTTGACGTTATTTGTCCGGCCAGCGGCGAACTTTGCACTAAAAAAGGAACTTTACAATATCGCCAAAAATCGCATCGGCACCGCCCTGAAAGAAAAAGTTTTCAATGATGAGTTCCCGAAAATTTTAATCTATGTCGAGGAAATTATTCCTCCAGGCAACACGGCACAGGGCGTGCTGATTGTCGACAACCGCAATAAATCTCGCGAGGATATCATTCTCGGTAAGGTTGCCCGGATCACGACGAACGAGGAAACGAACAGCCTGGGCCTCCGGCTGTTCGACGGCTCGATCTATGAACGTGATAAGAGCCGACCCGGTTTCAGCCAAACCCGCTTCAACATCTATGATTTCAAGCTCGATCTCGATGAATTGGTCGGCCCTGTCCGGCAACGCGAATCTGGGCCCAAGGAAATGCCTCTCGGTGATTTATTGAATTCCATAGAAGCCAAGGAAAGCCGCGGCGCCAACTCAATTGCGGAACGAATGGAGTTGCACCAACGCATTTCTTTCGGCTTTGTCCCGCTCATCTTTAGCTTGCTCGGGGTCTCTTTGACCCTCCTTCCGAGGACATCCCGGGCAAACCGCTCCTGGGGATTTATGCTGTGCCTATTTTGGCTGATGGCATATTATGCCTTACTTTCATTGGGCAAGGGGCTCGGCGAAAAGAACCTTCTTGATCCTGTTCCGGCACTTTGGCTACCGAACGTTGTCATCGGTGTGATTAGTATTCACTTTTTCAGGCAGGCGCTCAGAGAATCACCGCTCTTTTTGCCGAGAGTCATAGAAAAAACGGCGGCCTCGGCCGGACGGATGGCGCAAATGCTAAGAGCTAAAGCTCGCAACTGAGATCTCCGTGGCAAGAAAACTCCGATTCAAGGTCCTTCCCCTTGGAAGCATCATCGACTTTTACTTGGCGGGAGGGTTTCTCGGGATTTTTTTTATCACCCTGACGGTGATCACATCGCTCTACATCACCGCCGATTTTTTTGACCGAATCGGCAGCTTGTTGGAAACCGGCGCCAGCACGTGGACCATCGCGCGATATTTCCTCTATAAAGCACCGCTCCTCATATCCCGGATGATCGGGTTTGCCACGCTCTTTTCCACGTTGTTCTGCCTTGGCACGCTGGCGCGGTCTCGTGAAATCATCGCACTTCGATCCAGCGGAATATCGGTAGAGCGCATCGCCTGCCCGTTGATCCTGCTGGGTCTGTTGATCTGCGCGCTGACATTCGTGTGGAACGAAACGCTGGTTCCTGTATTTACTCGCAATTCTCAGAATATTTACAAGACGGAAATTAAGAACAGACAACAACAAAGCGTGTTGGGCACTCGCGACATTTGGATTCGCGGTGAAGGAAGCTTCATCAATGTGGATCATTTCGATACGGGCGCCGCCGCTGTCGAAAATGTCACGATTTTCCTGCTCAATCGTGATTTCAGTCTACGCGCGCTGCTAGAAATTCCACGAGCAAAATGGACCGATGGCGCGTGGAAGACCGATACAGCAACGGAATGGAATTTTTTGAGCGATGGGAATATGCTAGAGAAAAAAGTTACGACCGTCCTGCCGATCTCCGAGACACCCGAGGATCTCAAGCTATTGGCGCGCGATCCTGAAGAGTTCTCCTATTTCGATTTACAACGACAGATTACCGACATGAGGAACAAAGGCATTGACACGACGGCATACGAGGTCGACCTTCAGACGAAACTGGCTCTGCCGTTCATAGCGCCGCTCATGGTGTTTCTCGCCGTTCCTTTTGCGCTTAAGCGTCAGATGAGCGGCAGTGTTTCGCTGAGTTTCGGAATAGCAATGATCATTGGTTTCGGTTACTGGGTTCTCACCGCCTTCTGCATTTCTCTCGGACACAGCGGAGCCCTGCCGTCGTGGATCTCTGCTTGGATTCCCAATTTGATTTTCACCATGGTCGGGGCATTTTTCTTCACGGCAGAGGAATGACACAGCCGCGATTTGAAAATGTCACCGTCTGAAAAATAAATTCGCACCGGGCGTACAGAACCCGTTCTACCGAAAATGCCTGGGACTTCGGAAACTTCCCGGATCAACGCGTAAACGTGTCAAGTACGATTGGCGCCGGCTGTTTGCGTATCGAAGACGATTTATCTCTTAGAGTATTGCGGCCGTTTCCGCGCTTTATGGCGACCGTACTTCTTCCGTTCGACAGCGCGCGGGTCACGAGTGACGAATCCAGCTTTCTTGAGCGGCGTACGGAAATCCGGATTCACTTGCATCAACGCGCGAGTGATTCCATGACGAATGGCACCCGCTTGACCCGAATTTCCACCCCCGACAACGTTGACGTCAATGTCGAAGCTTCCTCCGGTTTGGGTAAGGTCAAATGGTTGAAGGACGATCATCCGAGCGGTTTCACGGCCGAAGTATTCCTGCAACGTCCGGTCATTGATAACGATCTGTCCCTTTCCGGATCTTAAATATACTCGAGCAGTTGAGGTTTTTCTTCGTCCAGTCGCTATAAATACTTTGTCCGCCATGAGAATACTCCTACGTTACGATCGTCAGCGGTTCGGGTTTTTGCGCACTATGTGGATGCTCGGGACCGCCGTATACTTTAAGCTTAGTCACTAATTTACGGCTTAGACGATTCTTGGGCAACATTCCCTTGACGGCAAGGCGAACAAGCTCTTCAGGCTTTTCCTGCAGCATCTGTGCGGCAGTTCGCTCCCGAATCCCTCCAGGGTATTCCGTGTGGCGAAAGTAAACTTTCTTTTCCAACTTGGTGCCTGTCAACTTAAGACCGCGCGCGTTGACCACGACGACGAAGTCGCCGGCATCTTGGTTTGGCGTAAAAATCGCTTTGTGCTTGCCGCGCAGCACTTTTGCGATCTCCGTGGCCATCCTGCCGAGAACCTTTCCCTCGGCATCAACAATGTACCAGCGCCGCTGACAAAGAGCTTCTTCTCTATTCATGCCGCAACTCCACTAACCCAAAAAGTCTGTCTCGCACAGTGCGCAGTAAGATGGCGGGGCCGACGAGACTCGAACTCGCGACCTCCGGCGTGACAGGCCGGCGTTCTAACCAACTGAACTACGACCCCGACATAACGCCTAGTGCTAATACCTCTGGTGGGCGGTACAGGATTTGAACCTGTGACCCCCGGCTTG
>Ga0210114_1000209_pt1 | contig 15160 bp, 18 predicted proteins | sample MayberryNW_TuleA_FD_185524 | JGI IMG/M metagenome (GOLD analysis project Ga0210114, IMG submission 185524) | Wetland microbial communities from San Francisco Bay, California, USA, that impact long-term carbon sequestration - MayberryNW_TuleA_D2... | ecosystem: Environmental > Aquatic > Marine >...
ATCTCTACAAGTAAATCAATTGGATTTACTCGATAGAAAAATTTTAAATGAAATTCAATGGCTTTTTCCTCTTACTGATAAACCTTTCTTAGAGATTGCCCAGCATCATAATACTACAGAAATTGACATTATGAATAGAATTTCAGCTATGAAAGAAAATGGATTAATAAGACAGATAAACGCAATCTTTGATACAAGAAGATTAGGTTACAAAAGTGCCCTAATAGCATTTGCAGTAAAGTCAGAGAAATTAGATTTTGTAGCAAATGAAGTTAACAAGCATCCTGGTGTAAGTCATAATTATGAAAGAAACCATGAATTCAACATGTGGTTTACTTTAGCGATACCTCCTAATTCAGAAATGAAAGCTACTTTGGACAAAATGGCATCTCTTGATGGAGTAATTAAATATAGATTATTGCCTACACTAAAAATGTACAAGATAGGAGTAAAGTTGGACATGGTAAATGATGATTCTATAAATCCTAAACCAACTGAAGAAATTAAGGAATTAAATCCAGAAAAAATTCACCTAACAGAACTTGATAAAGATTTTATCAGAGAATTACAAAAGGATTTGGAAATAATACCAGAACCATTTGTGAAAAGTGCTGAAAAATTATCTATTAGCACTGAAGAACTTTTTGATAAGGCAAGAGAATTTGAAAAAGATGGGATAATGAGACGATATGCTGCTATATTACGACACAGGGATGCAGGATTTACTGCAAATGGTATGATAGTATGGAAAGTTCCTGATAATATTATTGACAAAATAGGATTCAAATTGGCAACTTTTTCCCAAGTGAGTCATTGTTATAGAAGACCAACATATCCGGATTGGGAATTTAATCTTTTTAGTATGATACATGCACGCAGTTTTGATAGTGCCGAAAAAATCGCAAAAGAAATATCTAATACAATAAGAATCTATAATTACAAGATTCTTTTTAGCTCAAGAGAGTTTAAGAAGGAAAGGGTAAAATATTTTGAGTGAACCAAAAATTTTTATTTAATTTATCATAGAATGAATTAAAATTATATAACATATTAGCAAGATAAGCAATGTGTTGACATCTGAAATACAACCTCCAGATCCTAAATCTATTAGATTACTAGAAATATTTGATGTGGCAATTATGAATGAACTTTCGTATATCTTGAAAGAGAGAATAATAGAATCATATAGTATCGATTCATTTACAACTTCTGATCCATTTAATCACAATAAGAATTTTCGTTATTCGACTATTGTTGATAAAGAAAATCCAAATAGGATAGTTGCGATTATGTGTATTTTCGAGGATGCAGACAAATACTCTTTGAATTGGAAGAAAATTGATATAAAACGATTGCAAGAAATAGTAATATCTACAGATCAAGCCAAAGAATTAAAATACGAATTAATGCCAAAAGATACTAACAATTTTTATCAATTAAGGGTAAATGGTAAAGTAATTGGATCTATCATGTTTGCTTTCCAGATATGTGGCCTACACGATTAGAAATTTGTACGAATAAGCAAAGAATATTCATGGTGAAATCACAATATCGGTTCCCTTTGTATATGCAATGTGTTATTTGGTAGTATTTCGATGCCCATGATATCTAAAATGGGTATAGCTCCCTCCTTTTCTCTTGCTAGTATGCTTGCCGCAATTTTCAATCGATAAGAAGAAGTCCATTGCTGTCCTATTTTGTATTTTCCTCGTATTTGCATAGGAATAATTTTAATAACTGTCACCTCTTTTACAGAACACATTTTTGAATCAAGTCTTTGATACTTTCCTTCTTTTTGATATTTTTCCATCAGAGCATTAAGAGCTAAAGCTTTTTCTTCATAATTTTCAACTATGAACGATTCCCCCTTGATTACTGTACTAATATAAAGAGTATCTGCGTGAGACGCATCTGTGGGATGAAAGTAATATGATGGCAGGAAAGCTATATGTTGATCTACTTCAAATCCTACTTTTGAATTCCTTTTAATATTATCTATCTTTTCTCCATAAGGATAAGAATGCATGTATATGGAATGTTGGTTTAATAAAGCAGAATGGTTTTTATGGTTATTGGTTTGGATGTAAACAAAATTCATTGGTATGACCTGTGGATAACCATTGCTATCTATCGTTGCAAGTCTACCAACTAATTGATTATTAAGGAAATTTATTATATTTTCTATAGATTGAATTTCTAGTTTTTTTATTAACTTCAACAGGAATCGCAATTTTATAAATATCAAATATATTATATTTAGGTATTCGATATATTACATAGCTGACATTTCAAAATTTTTTCTTAAATGGATACATATTATTTTAACAAATTGAATGGACCTGATTACAATAACTTTTTTTGATATGCTAAATGTTTTTCCTCATATTCGAAATCAAGAATCTTTTTTATTTTTTCTGCCCTGGCAATCCCAAATCCTGGAATCATAGCTAATTCTGCACTCGAAGCATTAATTGCTTTTAATGGTGTCTTGAATTTTTCAAGTAATTTTAGGGCAAGTTTATCTCCTATTCCTGGTAATGAAGATAATATAGATAATTGCTGTAGTTGTACATGATTTGCTTTCTTAATTTTCTTTATCAAAGGACCATTTAAAAATAAATTTGATTGCAAGATCTTATTCGACAATGAAATTAAAAATTTTGATGTATATTTTGCAGATGGTGAATGAATAATAGGTATTCTGAAAATTATTGCCACTGTTGCTAGAGCATCATAAATTTGGGTAATTTTGTTTAAAGAGTTTTTTTCTTTTTGATGGTAATCAATATCATTTTCAATATCAGTTTTTAATTCAAGTATATTTCCTTCTACTATTAAGAGAGGTTTTGAATAAAATTGCAACAGATCTGAACATTGAACAAAAAGTCTCCCATCATAAATAGAACTAACCAGATCACCTATAGTCTTTCTTTCGATAGCAACTTCAGAAGATACAATATAATCCCCGACCACTAATCGTGCAAAATCTACATGTACACCATTATCGATTAAGAATTTTGGAATCTTACTATTTCTTTCTCTTTCATCTACTACAATCCTAAATGACATAGTTAATCATTCACGAAACTTATTTTGGATAACTCTGTTGATATATCATGATATTTGAAATTATTGTTGTTGCTGGTTAGATGATGCTCCTTTAATCATTTGGTTAATTTTATTTTCAACTTCTTTTAGATTTTCCTTTACTCTTGATTCTTGTTTTCCTAGTACCATAACTCGAGTATTTGCCAATTCTTTTTTTTCAGATAGTTCTTTTTCGACACTATCTTTTTCTGTTTTTATTAATAAAGGCCCTGCAGCTTTATAAATAGAATCAGAAGGTTTGGTTTTATTCAATTCCTCCAACGCTCTATCCGTTTCAACAATTTCTAATTCAATTTGTTGTTTTTGCATCATTATTGCTTGTAGATTTTGTTGAAGTTGTTGTAATCGAGATATTTGTTCTTTAAGCCAAGGAGGTAATTCATTTTCTTGACTCAACTTGATAATTAATAATGATATTTAATATAAATTTATTTTGTTAGATATCAAACGATTCAATCAAGCAACAATTCGCAGTTTTGACCAATCTAAGATATGAATTAATTGTTGATCTAAAACTTGATATTTCCTGGGCAATTATATCTATTGAAAAAAGGTTTTTATCTTCGTTGGCAGTTAATTTAACTGAAGGAATTTCCAAAATTTTTATGTCTGGCTCTAACGCTATAAATATTGATTTAATGAAGTCCTTATTTTGTTTCTCTGATAATAATTTGAAAGAAATATTGATTTTAGCTTTGAAGCTTTTCAATATTTATATCGTATGCCCCAGAGGCTACCTTCAAATTACATTTTGGACAATACCAAATTCCAGATGCAATTCGACCAAATCTTAAGGAGCTACAGGTTGGACAACGTCTTTTTTGTTTAAGTGTTTTATAAACAGTTCCGTATCTTTTTCTCACTGTCGCACCAAATTTTACACCAAGACCCTTAAGTGCCATTTGACTTTTTACATTTCTTTTAACCATTTGTTATTTCACGAGCTCCTTTATTTTTTTTCTTATTTCCTCTCCTTTAATTCTTGCTATTTCAGCCACATATTTTATTTGATCCAAGGTAAAAGACCCATTTGAACCCTTTTGAATGGCAGTATATTCTCCATTAGAATTAGTAGTTATTGTTATTCTGGATTCCATACATGATTCTTCCTCCGCAGTAGGATCTAACATAATAGTATTTCCTATTTTTATTGCAGTTATTGATACTGGTAATGTCGTAATCGGAGGGTCTTGTTTATTGCCTGTATTCACAACTTGATCATTTTGTATTTCGAAAATTGGTAATTTACTACTAGCTAGGGCACACACTACAGCATAAGATGTAGCATCAAATAGATTACCATCAGCGTTGATAACACTACAATCTACAAAAATGGTATAGACAATTTTCCCATGGACCAAAACTAATTTTTCAAGGTCAACCATTTCAGATTCTCTGATTCCCCTATCAACCACCCTAGCAAGCTCTATGGTATCTTCATCTGGTGGACCTGGTTCTACGAAAGGAGAAGCTGTGGGTAAAACTTCAGCAGTAACAATTAGAGCTCCCTTATGTTCTAATCCCTCAAATGGTTCACCGGTCTCAACCTTTACACCTGCAATAACTTCAGAATTTCCTAATCTTACCAGAGCAGATCCGTTTGCCTTTTTGATTACATCGAGATCTATTTCAAGTGTTCTGAGATCATCTAAATTTCTACCATCAAGTCTTTTTTTATTGTTTAATAAGTCTAACATTTGACGCTTGCGGAGATATTCAATTATTATTGGAGACTTTTTTGATAAGCTCATTATTCTTTTACCTCCTCGCTAGTTTCTTCGTCTATGGGAATATCATTACCAAAATATTTTTCCATCAAAGCTTTTCTTTGTATTTCATAAACCATTTTACATCCCTGTACTGCTTTTTCCAAACATTCAGTAAATTGTGATTGAGTGAGTACTCCATCTAGTTGCAGTAGGGATATTTTTTCAAGATTGGGTAGATAAGCAACAGGCATATCAGCTGAGCCTTCTTTATCTTCTACATCATTGATATCGAGAACGATTTTGTCGTTTATTTTTCCAGATGCACAAGCTGCTACCAAATCGCGCATGTTAATCCCTGCATCAGCCAAGGCAACAGATGCTGCAGTTATTCCAGCACATCTAGAACCACCATCAGCTTGTAATACTTCAACAAATATGTCTATAGCCGCACGAGGATAATCTTCTAATACAACAGCAGGTTCTAAAGCTTCTCTCATAACCTTAGATATTTCAATTTCTCTACGAGATGGAGCTGGGTTTTTACGTGTATCAGTCGAAAATGGGGACATGTGATACCTGCATCTTAATACACATTTATCTGGTTGAGCCATATGTTTTGGATGAACTTCTCTTGGTCCATACACAGCTACAATTATTTTATTTTTGCCAAATTCAATGTATGCAGATCCGTTTGCATTTTTTAAGATTCCAACAGTAAGTTTAATTTCTCGTAATTCGTCTATTGAACGACCATCTGTACGTTTTCCATTTTCATCTACCAAAATTGTTTGATTCATGATCTTCAATCCTCCAATTAGTTAAGAGGAATCTCCTGAAGAGATTTTTGTGATTTCATTATTGGTATCGTTATTGTTTTCAACATCATTTGTTTTTGAATTGTTTTCGTTATGGCTATTAATGTATGCCTCGTTATTACCAGAAGAATTATTTTCAGACTCTACTTGTAATTCATCCTTTACATTTAACAAATCCTTTATCTTTTGAGTAAGGTTTGATGTATGTGCTTCTTCTTCAACCATTTTTATAGCTTTAAATGCAAGACCTATTCCTTCGTCATTTTTGCCACTTACTACTAAAATTCCATTTTGACCTATCAGTATCTTTGTTTGTGTAGCTTGTTCTATTGTTTGTATCATTGATCCTCTTTTACCTATCAAACGTGGAACACGTGTAGAGGATATTTTTAAAAATTTACCATGAGAGATTTTTCCTAAATCTCGTTCTTGAATAGTCAACATAGGGTCTCGTGTTCTATCAAATGCGATTATTCTAGTTGTAACGAGATCTCCTGGAGCAAATCTTTTTTTCATATCATCTCTTGCTGGAGAAAAATCTCTTCCAAATACATCTTGAGCAGGTAAATGAGCTGAAAAACATGAATTAATATCTACTTCCCATGATAATGAAGAATTATCAATTATTTTTCCTATGACAATATCATTAATCCTAGGAATATATATCCCCGATAATGGAATTACCTTTATTCCATCTTTACTTAATTCTGCTATTCCTATTCGTGTAGCTATAATGGAATTTTCTTTTCTAAATACATTCATCAGAGGTTTATAATTTCCTTCTATAATAACATCTCCTGGAATAACATACTTTCGTTTTATTTCTAACATAAATTCGGATACATCTCCTTGTTAACAAAAATTACAAAGAAAAGCATCTCATCCATATTTCGATATAAATTTTTATGATCTTTTCTCAAGTCCAATTTCCTATTTTGATAAAAGATATTTATTATTGTTATTATTGTTCCTGAATTTGGGCAGAACCTTTAGTTACCGAATTCATCCTTTCAACGAATGTTCCTTTTATCCCAGCATTTATTTCAACAATAACCCTTAAAGAACCATCTTGCAACCATTTTTCATCTTTTAATTCACCGATATTTTTTAGAACGTTATAAGACGGTGCGGAAAATTGTGGTGGAATAGTTACTAGCAATTGCAGGTTTTCTGATTTTAATGGTAAAATTTTTCGTAAAGATTCAATAATTTTCTTGGTTTGATCTTCAGGTTTCTTGAATGGATCTATTGTTAATCTTACTTCTTCCATTGCATTTTGTATTCGTAGTGGAGGATGAGGAAGATGTGTTTTTGGATCAACGAAATTTCTATTGATATATTGAATAATCTGTTTTTTCTTTTCTTCTACCATTCTTCTACGTTGATCTGTTGTTAGATTAACTTCACCTTGTTCTAGTATTTTTTTAGCAATTTCAATCGAGTCTGTAGTTTTGAAATTCCTAATTAGTTTTTCGTCAGCTATTCTAGTTCCTTTATTTGCATCTGCATAAATTTCATCAGAAATCAGAATATTAGATAGATCGATTTTTTTTCCAAGTTTATAATCCAATGCGGGATCTGGTTTTACTAAAATCTCGAATTTATCATTATCTATAACTAAACGAACTATAGTGGGTTTATTATCAATCACAAAGTAATAGAAATCCTATTAAGTATTTATGCATGTAGAGATTTATAACATAATAATACTGATTGCTATAATAAAGCAATAAAATATTCGATATTTTAACGATATGATTTTTGTTTCTTTCTTCTTGCACCAGGACCTCCAAATTTCTTAGATTCTGTCTGTCTTGGATCCCCTGCGAGAAGATGTCTATCAAATTCATTTATTTTTTTACGGATATCTTGTCGAATACTCTTTGATAATGGGTGATCCTTTGGATCTCTGTCACCCTTTGCCTCACCGGCTAACGCTCGCGATATTGCAACTGCGGTAGCGAAGGCTTGTCCCATAAATCCTCCGCCAGCCACTTTTACATTGATGTCAACTTTATTGCGTAAATCACCAACTACATTAACTGGCGTTAGGATTAGTTCTCTAGATACCTCTGGTTGTAAAACCTCTGCTGGAATATTATTAACTCTGATTTTTCCATTCCCCTTGGAAATAGTTGCAACTGCCCTTGATGTTTTTCTTTGTCCTGGATAGAGATCAACTGTTGTTGTTTTTGTCATTTCTTTTATTCTCCTTTCCATCCTATTTGTTTTGCAATGTCTCCAATTGTTATATAATATGATTCTGGTTTAGTTATTTTTGTATCATCAAATATTTTTATTTCATTCGAACGAAATTCTACCGGTATTCCTATATACACTCTTAATCTTCTAAATGCAGAGATTCCGCTTGATTTTTTCCTTGGTGTCATGCCCCGTACCATTTTTGTCAAGATTCTATCAGGTCGTCTTGGATGATAAGGTCCATGAATAGGATTTGTTATAGAACTTACTTCAAGACGTTTTTTATAATCGTCGATTGTTTTATAACGATTTCCAGATATCATGGCCTTTTCGGAATTGACAATAGTAACCCTATTGCCTTGAAGTAAAAGTTTTGAAACACGGGAACAAACACGACCAGCTATACAAGAAGATACATCAACTATTATTTGGTTTTTAGAATTATTTTTGTTTGCATAACTAGAATTACTATTGATATCTTTTTTAGATTTATCCAATGATTCGAACACCTTTTCCATCAGGATATTGTTGAACAAGTTCATTTATAGTAATAACTTCTCCCCCGCAATCAATAACCTTCTTCATTGCTGTAACCGAAATAGAAAAACAACTTAGAATTATTTTATGATTGATAATACCAGAACCCAATACTTTGCCTGGAACGATAACAATATCACCTTCCTTAGTAATATTGTCCAATTTACTAACGTTTACCTCAGAACGATTAGACCTAGAACTTTGAAATTTTTTTTCTATAGATTTCCAAATTGGACTTCCACTTCTTTTGTATGCATTACGCAAACTTGATTTAGTGTTATCATTCAATGTATTAGTAAACATACTTGTGACCTTATCATGTTCCATTACAATAATCCCCAAATAAACCTACCTAGTTCCCTTTTTGGAAATCTAGAGATTTTATCACCGTACTGAAATTATTTAATTTTGAATTTATTATATTAATAGCAGCCATTACTGTTTCCTCTGCTGTTAGAGACCCAATAGTTTCTATTATCAAAATCGATTCATTTGTTTCATTCCCATCCTTTACTATTGCAGCAGTAGTGGGTTGCCATTTTGCATGATCTTTACCTATTCCTAATCTAGCATATGCTTCAAATTTTAATTTCTGTCCAGGAGCAAGAGTGATTATAGGAATATTATTGCTCACTGGTTTCACATAGTCATCTTCGGATACAAGATCTCCTGAAGTAACAAGTTTCGTCTTTTCAGAAGATTCGGAATCTAAAATTAGTAATACACGACATTTAGAACAACCTAAAGTATTATTACAATCACATTTGTCAGGCAAAATGAATCTATTCAATTCTGTTCGTAATGGAATAAGACCTAGACGGTGAGCAACTGCTTCATCGTGCATAACAGAAGAATTTTCTAAAATTACCACATCGTCTATTGCTAAGATAGGAACCTCACTAATTGAGATTCTACGAATGGCATTTAAATACTGTCTTGGAATGTTATTAAATTTTAAGATTATTTTTTGATCTGTTTTTTCTAAAATATTTATAGATGAAGTCAATATTAAGTGAAGTTTTTTGTCCAAAGCACTCTTAAAAATCTACCGACCAACACCGAAAAAGAAAAACATATCTAATGAAATTATAACCTCGCATTGTCCATTAGGATATAAGGTATAGAAAAGATATCATAGCCAATCAATTTGAAAGTAGTCCAATTTGAATGATATTACAGAATATAAGAAAACCTGTTATTTCAGGTATCAATATTTGTTGGTGGATGATAATATTCTACTAATTTCTTGGAGTAACAGTCCCCACATAAATAGCCCAATACGTTCCACTGTTGCATAGGTTTGTATTTAAAATTATTAATTTCATTATTACAAACTGTACATTTTATGGAATTAGACATTTTGTTTATTAAACAATTGTAGCATTATAAATACGATGATAAGATAAGATGTTTTTTATTAATGAAATAAACACGTATATGAAATTAATATCAAAATATAATGTAAATTTAAGTTATATTTCAAAAAAATTAATTAGGACCTTTCTCCATCCATGATTAGTTAGATAAATGGGAGTTAATGAAAAGATTATTTTTTTGGGAATTCTTGGATTAGGTGCTATAGTGGGAGTTTTAACATATACAGTGTTTATGGGACTTGAACCTACCCCAGGAGATACACGTTCTATTTATAGACAAGATTTACCACCGGATACTGCTCAAGCAAGTGCGGGATCAGAAAAATCGCAAATTAATCCTGCGTCAATTAAAGCTAATGCGATATTGACAATTTTGGAAGGAGCAGCAACTCAAGGTAATCCACCTTATGATCCAAAAGAAATGTCTGTGAAGAAGGGCGATGTTATTAAGGTGGATAATAAGGATACAGTACCTCATACAGTTACTAATGGTGAAGGTCCAAGTGATCCTAATTCTGGAAAAATATTTGACACTGGTATTACTAATGCTGGAGAAGCTTCGATAATAGATACAAAAAATACTGACCCTGGCGACTATCCTTATTACTGTACAGTTCATCCATATATGACAGGAAACTTGAAGATACAATAGAAATGTAGAGTCAATTTTATTTTTTTTTTGATGAAGTAGTAAGTCAGAACTTTATTTCATGAGGATATCCTTATATTATGTAAATAAGAATACTATTCGTTTATGGCTTTTTTAGAGATCAAGGATTTACATGCAAGTATCGAAGGAAAAGAAATTCTTACTGGTTTAAATTTAAAGATAGAGAAGAATGAAGTCCACGCCATTATGGGTCCTAATGGATCAGGTAAAAGTACATTTGCAAACGTACTTTTGGGTCATCCCAAGTATACAGTTAATTCAGGTGACATTCAGGTAAAAGGAAAGAGTATTCTGGAGTTATCGACTGATGAGAGAGCTAAACAAGGATTATTTCTTGGTTTTCAATATCCTATAGAAATATCTGGTGTAGGATATAGCCATTTTTTGAGAAATGCTTATAATACTTTGAATAAATCATTAATGCAGGATCAAAAGAATCGAGAAGTTTTTCTCACTGTAAAGGAATTTCATGAATATATAAAAAGAAATTTGGATGATGTTGGATTAGATCCTTCATTTCTAAGCAGATATCTGAATGAGGGTTTTTCTGGAGGAGAAAAGAAGAGATCTGAAGTAATGCAGATGCTCGTACTAAAACCAAATATTGCTATATTGGATGAACCAGATTCTGGTCTAGATATTGATGCAGTAAAATCAGTTGCTGAAGCGATTAATAAATTAATTGACACAGGTGCAGGAATAGTAGTAATAACTCACTACGCCAGAATCTTGAGATATCTTTCAAAACTCGATAAAGTTCATGTTATGGCAAAAGGAAAAATCATTAAATCTGGAGGTAAAGAATTATCTGAAGAATTAGAGAGCAAGGGATATGGGTGGTTGGGTCTAGATGAGTCCTAGATCAGATTGACTATCTTATTAAAATATAGAATTGTCTATTAAAAACACAACGAATAATCTCTCTAATGATCATAAATTGATTACTGATAATAAGACTAATTAAATAAGAAAGATGTGTGATAATGAATACTGAAAAGCCTGTATTCCTGAATTTTTCTTTTTTCAAGGTTGATCCAAAATGGCGATGGCTAAATGAAATAGGAAAGGAAGAAGCCATTAAAGAATTCGCTGACTTACTGGAAGTAGCTAATACAAAAATGAAGGTTATACCATATTCTACTATTGGACTTAGAGATGATGCAGATTTTATGTTATGGATGATTTCGGATTCAGTAGAAAAAATGCAAGTATTTACATCAAAGATTTATTTGACGGTATTAGGGAAATACGTAGAACCTTCTCAAATTTATTTGTCTTGTTCAAGAAGATCCGTATATTCAAATCAAGTAAAACCAGGTTTTACAGATGATGTGAATCCATTACGATATAACATAGTATATCCATTTATAAAATCTAGAGAATGGTATCTTCTGCCGTTTGAAAAAAGAAAGAAAATGATGGATGAACATATAGAGGTTGGAAGAAAATTTCCTAATATTAGATTAAATACATCATATTCTTTTGGTCTTGACGATCAAGATTTTATGTTAGCTTTCGAAACCGATGATCTTAACAGTTTTCAGGATTTAATAATTCAATTACGGGAAACTGAAGTTAGTAGATATGTGATTAAGGATACTCCTATGATAGTTTGTGTATACAAAAAGATTGATCAAGTCATTAAGAGTTTGGGATGAAGAATGGAATGATAGCATTAAAAGAATGGGCGATTGTATGTAAAGCGTTAGAAGATGGAAAACAAATTTTGTTACTTCGTAAAGGAGGAATTATGGAATTTAGAAAAGGTTTTGAGATGAAACATAATGAATTTTTTCTTTATCCCACATATGAACATCAGTCTAAGAATTCGATCAAAGATGAATATATACCATATTTAGAAAGTTTGTTATATGACAGACACTATAATGAAAAATATGATTCTAACAAAAATACTATAAATTTATTTGCTCAAGTATATGAAATTATTGAGATCACAGATAAAGCAATTTTACCAAAATTACAAAATTATCATATATGGAATAATGAATATGTTACTATTCGTATGAATTATAATCCTACTAAGCCACTTAATGTATTATTATTAAGAATATTTAAAATTAAAGAACCTTTACTTGTAGACATCAAAGACGAATGGGCTGCATGTAAATCATGGTTAAATATTGATGTAGATAAAAAATGGGAAAATTTTGAATTGACGGATTATTTGAATAAAGGGTTAAGAGATAAGAGCAATATTATTGGAAATGATATAGATCACAATAATAAAAAAACTCTAATAGAGCCAGTATTAAATGATTATAGATTCAATGAGATCGCTAAGGAGATTAAGGAGGCAATATCTAATAAATGAAATATAGAAAATTAGGAAGAAGTGGAATAAAAGTAAGTGAAATTGGATTTGGAGCATGGACTTTAGGTCTTGATTGGTGGGGTAAGAAGATTGAAAATGAAGATGCGATAAGAATATTAAAAAGGGCCTATGATATTGGTGTTAATTTTTTTGAAACTGCAGATATGTATGGTAATGGCAAAAGCGAAAAGATTATTGGACAAGTATTTAAAGACATGCGAAATGAAGTAATTTATTCGACTAAGTGGGGATATGACATGTATAGTCATCAACAAATTGGACATAATGAAATTCCGCAAAAACATAATATTGATTTTTTGCAATTTGCATTAAAGGAAAGTATGTCTAGATTGCAGACAGATTATATTGATGTATATAGTATGCACAATCCAAAAATAGATGCAATCAAAAATGATCTTTTATTTAATATGTTGGATGATTTAGTCAGTAAAGGAGATATTAAAAGTCATGGTGTAGCTTTAGGTCCAGCAATAGGATGGGAAGAAGAAGGATTGTATGCTATGAAAAATAGAAATATTACTAGTCTCCAAACAGTTTATAACATCTTAGAACAAGATCCGGGTAGATCTTTTTTAAATGCTGATATAGATGCACAAAATAATAAGAAAAATATACAAGATAAAAAATATGATGTAGGAATAATGGTTCGAGTTCCTGATGCATCAGGAGTATTAACAGGTAAAGTAACTGAAGCGACCATCTTGAAAGAAAACGACCACCGAAGCTACAGAAAAAAAGAGTGGATTATAGAAGCAATGAAAAAAATTGAGAAGATGAGACCCATAGCTGAATCAAGGGGATGGACAATACCACAATTAGCTATCAAATTTATTTTATCGCAAGAACCTATTTCTGTTGTTATTCCTACAGTATTGGATATTGAAGAACTGGATTCATTTGCTGAAATGGCTGATGGAAAATACCTTAACAAATCTGAGTTGAATCAAATACAAGAATTATATAAAAATAATTTTTATGTTAGTAGTATGATCCAAAATTAAATAAAATTCTATACTCCAAATAAAAGAAATATGATATATCTTTAATGATTATTTTAATAGATTAGCTATGAATTTTCCTTATAAGTATGAGCTGTTATGAATAACATAATTTTTTAAAACATTAGACTGAAGGTAGGATTCGGTCTTTTGAGTCAATATCATTTTTCTACTATTTTAACTGTCGTCGAAGAATATTGCAATTCTTCTTCAAATTCATCTTCAATTAAAAAATCATTGTACTGCTTTTTACAACAGAATTTTTGCACTTTGTTATGATGAAATTTGCACCATTTAACTGTTTTTCAGAACATTTTTGGACAATCTCATGTTCTAGAGGAATTATATCCATGATCTCATTTAGATCATCATTGACGTTTAATACGTTAATTTTAATTTATAACTATTTTTCACATTTATAATCCTGTTTATATTTTAAGATAGATAAAAAATAATTAAATACAATAGGAAATTTTATGCCTTAGCATAATATCCTGATTTTCGTTCATATATCTGCCCATTTTGCATAGCTTTATTGATAAAATTCTTTGCATCATCTTCTGAAAATCTTCCCGTCTGTGCAAGTTCCTGAATAAAGCTTTTTTCTTCTACGTCATTCTTATCCTGTCCAGATAAAGCATTAAAAATTTCCATAAATAATTTCAATTTTGATATTTCACTTTGAGGTTTGCCATGTAAAACACCTAGATCTACTTTACCAGTATTAACATCCACTCCTGCAGTTTCTAACATAGTCTGTATCAAATAAATTGCTCGTTCTGCATCTTCTGAATCTACATAATCTTTTAATAATAATTTAGATCGTGCAGTTGCAAGTCTTACTAATCCTTCAAGCTGTCTTGGAGTGACGGTTATCATACCCTCAGATTCTACATTTCTCATCTTCATGTAATAATTTCTTATCTTATCAATTGCTTCCACCGTTAATTTTGGTTCCATATTTTTTGAATAAGCAAGATATTTGCTAAAGATATCTGTATCAATTACAGATTGACTATTTCTTTCTGTGTCTCTATGTATTTCTAGGATATGACTAGCAATAAGATTATCTTTTTCCCTTTCTGGCGTATCTCGTATCACATAAACGATATCAAATCGTGTCAGGAGTGGAATCGGTAAATTTACATTTTCTGTAATATTTTTGAATGGATCATATTTTCCATACAATGGATTGGCAGCTGCTAAAATCGAGGTTCTTGCATTTAGTGTTGCAACTATTCCTCCCTTTGCAACCGAACAAGTCTGCTGTTCCATAACTTCATGAAGAGCTGAACGATCTTCAGGTTTTATTTTATCAAATTCATCTATGCACACTAATCCTTGATCCCCCAATACAACAGCTCCTGCTTCTAACATCATGATGCCAGATTT
>Ga0210114_1000210_pt1 | contig 15145 bp, 16 predicted proteins | sample MayberryNW_TuleA_FD_185524 | JGI IMG/M metagenome (GOLD analysis project Ga0210114, IMG submission 185524) | Wetland microbial communities from San Francisco Bay, California, USA, that impact long-term carbon sequestration - MayberryNW_TuleA_D2... | ecosystem: Environmental > Aquatic > Marine >...
GTCAATAAAACTGTGGCGCCGGGGTAAACGAGATATGCCCACCGGAACGACGGGACGTTTTTGTCCATTCGCCAGGAGGTGAGGACGATGCCAGTGACGACCAAGACCGTACCGATCATTCCGAGCAGGGTCGGAGGCTCGCCAAGAAACAGAATGCCGGCAATCACGGTGAAGATCGGATACGAGTTTCGCAAGGTAACAGCCCGGGACGTGCCGATCTTGTGAATACCGGTATAGTGAAAGTGGCGGATCGCTGGCTGAATCAATCCGCTCGCAGCAATCGCGACGACTCCGGCGAACGCCACTTGCGGGATGCCGCCGGTTGCAAAAACCGCGGTCCATAGCACCACGCTGTGGATCAGCAGGGATACGAACGTGGCGGTCAGAGGCGTCGAATGCCTGAAAGCGCGCTTTACCGAAGCGTTCGAACAAGCGAAGGCGAAAGCGGTGAGCAGGGCGAAGAGTTGCGCTGACATGGATCGAAAATGGAGATGAAAGTCCAAGGATGAAGCCCGCCCGCCGCGACAGTTGGCGATTGTCGGTAAGCATGAGCCGGATCATCTGCGCTGATGATTCCGGCCAAGTTACATGAGACGGCTGTCAGGTGGAAGGGACCGCAAGCGAAACTTTTCCGATTGCATTGGCGGAAGCTGCGGAGGTACAAGGGGCATAGATTTGCACGTGAACGGAGGTGTCTATGGCTTTTAGAATCAATCATCTTCATTTGAAGACGCCGGATCCCAAAAAAACGGTGGACTTTTACTTGGAGTATGCCGGCGCGAAGGTCGTTTCCGAGCGCACGTCACCGAGCGGAAAAAAAACCTTTCGCCTCAACCTCCATGGCGTCGAGCTCAACGTGACGGATTTTCTCGAGGAGCAGAAGCTCGAGCAGTTTTACGGGCTGGAGCATGTCGCCATCGATACGAATAATTTCGATGGGGAAGTGGGCAAGATCAAATCGGCCGGAATAAAGATTCTCGAAGAGCGCAAGCTCCCCGACGGCCGGAGAGTCTGCTTTTTCGAGGGTCCGCAAGGCGTGCGATTGGAATTTTTGGAGTGGAAGCAGTAGCAGAAAAAGTTGGAGTGACGGAGTATTGGCGTGATGGATTGATGAAAAGCCCAGTGCTCCATCACTCCAGTACTCCATTGTTGAGTTCTTTCATCTCTCCCTCAACACCTTCTCCAGCGGCCCGTTTTCTCTGAACGGCTCCGGCCAGCCGAGATATTCCTTAAAGTCCGGGCGGGCTTTAATCAAGTCTTGAATCACGTTTTGGATACCTTTGTCCGGCACGATCGGCTCGGTCTTGAACACGCGGGCGTACGCCTCGACGGTTTTCTTCACGATCATACCGTCTTTTTCCCGCATCCATTTGGAGAAGGATTTCTCGGCGAAGCGGATGTTCTTTTTGATCAGGTGAATCCCGGCCACATAGGCCCGCAGGAAAGAGTGGGTCGTCTTGGGTTCGGCTCGGATAAAAGCGCGGCTACTGGTGACGCAGGACGACGGATAGACAAGATCGGTGTGGCTCAAGTCGACGAGCACCGGCCAGCCACGCTGCAGGAAGGGAATCGCGTATCGCGTCGTTAGAGCGGCGGCGGCGATGGCGCCACGATCGAGCGCGATGACCATTTCCGGGCCGGCGCCCAGCTGAAGAATGGTCATGTCCTTGTCCGGGTCGAGTCCGACGTGCTTGAGCGCCGCGCGCAGATAAAAGTGGGTTGTCGAACCGTAGCGGGTGACGGCGCTCGCCAAACCTTTAAGATCCTGCGCCGAGTGAATTTCCGGCCGGGTGATCAAATAGACCGGGTCGGTATCGACGGGACAGGCGAGTAAAATGATGTCGCCGCCCGAAGCACGTGCGGCAACGACCGACTCCGCACCCGCGCCGGAGAAGGGCAGATCGCCGGTGAGGATTGCCAAAGTGATCAACGAGCCGCCGCGAATCTGCACGGGTTCGACGTTGAGGCCGTTTTTTTCAAAGTATCCCGCATCTTTGGCCACCCAAACGGGCAGGTGGGCCGGAGACGCGGTGGTGCCGTAGAGTATCCTGCGAAGCTCCTGGGCGCCCAGAGCGGGTGTGGTGATGACGAACGAGCAGAAGATTACGCCGCAAAATTTTATTAGCCGCCGCCGAGTCACGATCTCGACAATGCCCTTTTGAGCGGTTCGTTATCCCGGAACAGCTCGGGGCGGTTAAAGAATTCCTTCGGCACCGCGCGCCGGTTCCCTAGATCGCGTATAACGTTTTCGATGCCCTTGTCGGGTACGTAGGGAGGCATCTTAAACAGCGGGACATAGGCTGCCACCGACTTTTTTACAATCAGCGCGTCGTTCTCTCGCAGCCACTTGGCAAAGGATTTCTCCGTAAAGTTTATATCCCGTTTGATCAACTGAATTCCGGCAACGTAAGCCTGCAAAAAATTTTCCACCAAATTGGGCTCGCTCTTCAAAAACTTTCGGCTGGTGGCGACACACGAGGAGGGATAAATCAAATCGGTCGTGCTCAAATCGACAAGCATCGGCCAGTTGCGCTGCAAGAACGGCAGCGCATAGCGGTTGGTGAGAGCCGCCGCCGCAATACGCCCACTTTCCAACGCTGTGGCGGTTTCGCTGCTGGTGCCCAGTTGGAGAATCGTCAGATCTTTTTCAGGGTCGAGCCCGACCTGGCGGAGTGCGGCGCGAAGATAGAAGTGAGTCGTCGATCCGAGCCGAGTGACGGCGGTGGCCTTGCCTTTAAGTTCAGCGGCGGATTTGATTTCTGGCCGCGTGATCAAATAGACCGGATCAGAATCGACCGGACACGCGAGCAGAACAACATCGCCACCCTCGATACGGGCGGCAACGATCGATTCTGCGCCGGCGCCGGAAAATTGCAGTTGGCCGCTCATGATGCCCATCGTGATCAGCGACCCGCCGCGAATATGGACAGGCTCGACGTTCAAGCGGTTTTTCGCGAAAAATCCGGCATCTTTCGCGACCCAGATGGGTAAGTGAGAGACCGACGCGGTGGTGCCGTAGTGGATGCGCTTTAGATCCTGAGCTTGCGCCGCAGGGAAAGAACAATACAGGACCGACAACACGCAGAGAACCAGTAAAGGTCGCATGGCTGCCCTCATTTGCTGAAATATTTTGCTTCTGCTGCTTCCTGATCGTACGGAACAAACTGGTTTGTCCCAGGACCGCGGATCTCCGGTTTCTCGCCTTCATCGAACAGCGGGGCCGCGCTATCTCCGGCGCGGCCGCCGATCAGTCCGGGTGAGTGGGCTTCCGCGACCGTGGCGTCTTTGTCCGAGCGATTGTACGCCCAATGCACGGTGTTGGCGGGGATCCGGTGGAAGTCGCCTTTTTTACAGAGATAGCCTTGGTCTTTAACGAAGAACCAAATCTCGCCGTCGAGAACATAATTGATTTGTTCGGACTCATGCTGGTGCGGTTTGGTGTGATAACCCGGTCGCCGAGTCGCGATCATCAGGCTGCACTCGTTGCCGTAGCCCTTGCGGACACTCATCGCGCCGGTTCCGGATTCGCCGCTTTGAACTCGATGGTATTCGGGAACTTCGTTGCTTTTGACGTGCAGGGCCATGATCTCCTCCTCCGATTGAGTCAATAAGGTAGATTATTGGTATGCCATTTAGCTCGGTTTGGTCAAGCCAATTTCAGACGGTGATTGCGCCGACTCTTCATTTGGCGGGCGGCAAATCTGCTTGGAGCCACACCGTTCAAGGTTTCCGTTGACAGAAAGGATCGGGGAGAAGTAAAGGTGGGATCGAGGTCGACAAATGAAGCCACTTCGAACCCTACTGATTTTACTGGCGACGGCAATCGCCGCGCCGGTCTCGGCGCAGAAGTTGATGATCGCCCACGTCGCCGTCAACCCGAGTCAAGGGATGCTGCACCTGGCGAAGGATTCCGGAATTCTCGCGAAGTACGGCTTTAGCGCCGATGTGGTATTGATCCCCGGCACGCCGCGCACGATTCAAGCGCTGATTGCCGGCGATCTCGATTACGTTGCAGCAGGCGCTCCGGCATCGCTCCGGGCGCGGGCTCAGGGCGCCGATGTTACCATTCTCTCGACCTTGGCCAGCTCGTCGGCTCAGCGGGTTTTCTTAAAACCGGATTCGCCGATAGGCAACTTTAAAGAGGTCAAGGGAAAAATCATCGGTGTCACCCAGTACGGATCGGCCGGGGATACGTTTTTGCGCGGCGCCTTGCGCAAGCACAACATCAAGGAGTCCGAGGTGACGATCTTGCAAATGGGGGGCACACCCGGAGTCGCCCAGGGGCTGGAATCGGGCCGGATCGAGGTCGGCGTCCTCGGTGATTCAGGGTTGCTTTTGGTTTTCCGCGGCAGGGCAAAAGTGTTGAAGGGCGGTAGCGCTCGTGAGATGGGTTTTCGCGGCACCGACGCTCCGCTCACCACCACCGATCGTAAGATCAAGGCGGACCGCGCTGCGGTTGTCCGCTTTATGCAAGCGTATCTCGAGACGATTCATTTCTTTCAGACCAACAAAGCCGGCACGGCGCGCATTCTGCAAAAATATATGCGCGGCGTAAGTGAAGAGCATATCACGCTCTGGTGCGACGATTTGCGGGCGAATCTTAAACAAATCCCATACGCTGACGAAGACGGACTTCGCGCCGAATTGGCAATGATGAATATTCCCGGCGGTCAGATTCCCGCCGGCTATATTAACAACAGCATCCTGGACGAGATCAAGAAGAGCGGCTTCATCGACAAACTATACAAATAGAAGGAGGAAGAGTCATGGCGAAGATCAGGCATATTGCGATCAAGGTGGAGGACCAGGAGAAGACCGCGGAATTTTACAAAAACACTTTCGGCATGACCGAAGCGTGGCGTGGGCCGGTGCGCGAGGACGGCAACCGGGCGATCTATCTCACCGACGGCTATATCAATATGGCGGTCCTGCCGGCGCGCGGTGGGCGCGAAGGGATCGACCACTTCGGTTTTCAGGTCGAGAACATGGAAGAGACTCTGAAGACCGCGCAAGCCGCGGGAGCCAAGAGCGAAGCGGACAAGAAACCGCGCGACGGCCGCTTTGCTGAAATGGGCGTGCACGATCCCGTAGGGCAACTGGTCGATGTTACGGTGCACGGCTGGAAAGTTTAAGAAAATTAAAAATGAGAATACCAACCAAAGTTTTGCGGATCGCTGTTTGGGTCTTTTTTGCTGCTGCGATGGGGTCGGCAGCTCTCGCCGCACAGCCGAGTAAATTGCTGATCGCGCATGGCGCGATCAGCAACAACGTGGCGCCGCTGTGGATCGCCAAGGAGCAGGGGATCTTCAAAAAATACGGCTTGGACGTCGATTTGGTTTTTATCATCGCCGGAGAGTGTGGTGGCGATCCCCAAGTTGATGACCCAACACGGGCTCAATCCCAAAGCCGTCCAGGTAAAACCCAACGACATCACCGATATGTCCTACTGCAAGAAGTTTGAAGACAGCGGATTCTTCCGCAGGCTATATCAATAACCGAGCGCCAAAAACGCTCGGATTTTCACCGCAAAGAACGCAGCGCGGCAGCGCCGTAACCCAATCTCGGAGTATTCCCGAAAACACGCAAAGGCCGCAAAGATCGGACAGTACGCGTAAAAATATTCGTAGGGGGAGTTTTTTTTCCTTTTGACGTTGGCGACGTTGCGCCTTAGCGGGAGGAATTTCCGACTTCGAGCGCTTTCAACTTCCGATTCATTTGCGCCGGCCACGCAAATTTTGGCTATAGCCATGCAGAGTACCCAAAGTTTTTGTCAGCTATCTTCTATGACCGATAACGCCAGAGCTGTGGTATAGCGATGCAGATGCCGAAGATCATGAAGAAGCAGAGTCCGCTGCCGATGAGCAGCGCATTGGGCGCCCCCCAGTATTCCGCGGCCACGCCGGCGAGCAGCGCGCCCAGTCCATTCGTCGTTTGAGCGAAGACGGTGATCAAGCTTGCCGCTCGACCGAGCATACCGTCCGGAGCGAGAAGTTGCACGACCGTGCGGCGGATCGCCACGCTGATTGAATCGGTAAAGCCTAAAATCAAAACAGCCAGGACGGCCATCCAGAATGAAGACGATATCCCGAGTAGGGCGAGCGACGCGGCGAAGAATAGCGCCGCGACGATCACCAGAATGCCTTTGCGGCGTACGTCGCCGGCCATTAGCAGCGCCGTGGAGCCGAGCAGAGAGCCCATCGAGGGCGCGGCGTAAAGTAAGCCGAGGCCGACGGCGCCGGCTTTAAAGACGTCTGCGGCGAAGATCGGCAAGATGGGCCGGTAAAAGCCGACCAGCACGACGGCAAAGTCGAGCAGGAACAGCGACAGAATAATCCGCTGGATCCACAGGAACTCGATGCCCTCGATAATGCTCCTCAGGTTGACCTGGCGGCGCGGTCCTTCGATTTTTCCCGAAGCGCGCAGTGAGAAAACGGCAACCATCGCCGGCACGAAAAGCAACGTGCTCGCGAAGTAGGTGATCGCCAAGCCACTCTGATCGATCAAGAATCCGCCAATGGCGGGTCCGATGAGGAAACTCGTCTGAAGGATCATCGTGTTGACGACCATCGCATTCATTAGCAGTCGCGGCGGCACCAACCGCGGTATCAACGCGGCCCGCGCCGGCCAGTTGAAGACCTCGACAAACGCGCCGAGAAGACCGAGCGCGTAGATGTGCCACACCTGAATGGCTCCGCTCAGGGTGAGGAGCCCAAGTAAGAGATTGGGGACCAGCTGCAGCGAGATTGTCACCATGAGCAGTTTTTTTCGATCGAAGGCATCGGCCACGGCGCCCGCGTAAAGCCCGAAGACGATAAACGGCAGGGTTTCGAGAAATCCCGTCAGGCCGAGCTTAAAGGCGGAACCGGAGATGTCGTAGACCTGATAGAGCGTCGAGACGTTACGGATCTGGCCGGCGAGCGAGCTCAAGACACTGGCGATCCACAGAAGGCGATAGTCGCGAATCGCCAAGGACGACCAGGGTCGGATAGGAGCGGCTTCGTCTGCGGGTGAACCTATTTCGCCGGAGTTAGCCAAAGATGTCGAAAGGCGAGGGCAAAAGTATCAGTTTGATTGTCGCGGAAGCAGTGTGAATTGCGCAGAGCCAAGATGCGGGGCGGATGAGGTTTAGAACTCATCCGCCCCGTTGGCAATTTTTAGCGGGACACAGCCTGGGGCAGGTCTTCCAAAACGCCGCGCTGCTCGGCTTGGGCCAACACGACTTCAATCGTCTGAACCAATTTGCGCGCCGCCTCAATGCTCAGCTCCACTGCGACCCGAGCGCCAGGCCCTGCGGCTTCATTGACGAAGTCGATATTGAGCGCGTGTTCCAAGGGTAAATCGTACGGATGATCGTACGACACATTGGCTTCGCGCACTTCAAACCAATCCTGGCCGCTTTTCCCGCGGCCCTCGATCTTTGCTTGGTGAGCAATCATTGTGCACATATCGCTAGTCCTCTTTAGCCTTGTTTTAGATTTTTCTCGCAGAAGGCGAGCACCTTTTTCCAACCGTCGACGGCTTGTTCCTGGCGATAAGCCGGACGATCATAATAGAAGAAGCCATGACCCGCGCCGTCATAGCGGTGAAACTGGTAGTTTTTACCGTGCTTCTTGAGCTCGGCTTCGTGCAGATTCACCTGTTCCGGGGACGGCGACTTGTCGTCGTTGCCGAATATGCCGATCATCGGACAAGAAAGGTCCTTGGTGTAGTCGATCGGCGCCACGGGCTGCTTCGGCGTGAGATCTTCTTTCGGCATGACCACGCGGCCGCCCCAACACTCGACCAGCGCGTCGAAATTCTTTAACCGGCAAGCGGCGAGAAAACCGTGGCGGCCGCCCGAGCAGGTGCCGAACACGCCGACTTTGCCGCTGACGTACGGTAGCGAGCGCAAGAGTTTATTGGCGCCGTCGAGGTCACCGAGCACCTGTTCGTCCGGGATACCGCCGCCGGCGCGCACCTTGGCGCCGACGTCTTCGGGCGTGCCGTGCCCATCTCGGAAATAGAGGTTGGGTGAGATCGTCACATAACCGTGATGAGCGAACTTGCGAGTGCACTCACGGTACCATTCGTCCCAGCCGGGCGCGTGATGGATGGTCACCATGGCGGGAAAAGGACCGCTGCCGAGTGGCCGCGCCACATAGGCGTTGATGGCCTCGCCCTTATGTCCCTGCATAGTTATGGTTTCAGCGATCATGCCTTCGTATTGGTTCGTCTGGTACATTCTGGCTCCTCCTCCAGTGCGACTTTAAATTTGCTTAGCCCTGTTTATACAAAAGGCAAAAAAGGTGCAACATCGCCTCCCTTGGGATGCTCCTGAAGTCGGCCTTGGAACGGCTCAAAAAAGGGGGTTGCGCTAAAAGGGGGGATTGGGTTAAGCTTTTAATTAACTCATCAGTATGGGGCCTTCTGATAGTGACAAGTTGTAGAGTTGAAGGTCTAGGGCGTCTTACCTTGCGATTCCGTGCCACGCGGACTATCCGACCAGAGCGTGTCTTGCTTTCCATGTTCTGCTTCCAGCGGTGATCAGGTTCTCAGGGAAAAGACCATAACATTCCGGATAAGGAGAGAACATGAGTAGTAAAATTTATGTAGGTGGATTGCCGTACGCGACCACCGATGCACAGCTTCAGGAGATCTTTTCGGCCCACGGGCAGGTGGAATCGGCCCGCGTGATTACCGACAAGTTTACCGGCCGGTCTCGAGGCTTCGGTTTTGTCGAAATGACGAACGCTGACGAAGCGCAGAAGGCGATCCAGGCGTTGAACGGCACGGACCTCGACGGTCGTAATCTCACTGTGAACGAGGCCCGGCCGCAAGAAAGGCGGTCCGGCGGCTTTGGCGACCGCGGCGGTGAGCGCCGCGGCGGCGGTGGTGGCGGCGGTCGGAATCGCTGGTAGTTTTTAACCCAAACTTCATTAATATTGAAAGGGGCGCTAGGTCGGAGCGCCCCTTTTTTTTATCCGAGAATACACTGTTCATCGAGTTTTGCCGTCTCATGGAAAAGATTGGCCTCGATCAATTGCCTCTGCTGGATTTGGACGGCAAACAGGTCAAAGTGCAGGACCACTTCGACCATTACCTGCTCCTGATCTTCCTAAGGCACCTTGCTTGACTGCCTTGCCAGGCCCACCTCGGCGAGGTGAAATCACTAAAAGGCGAATTCGACCGGCGCGGCGTTGCGATCGCGGTCGTTTCATTCGCCGAGCCTGCCAAATTGAGTCATTACCAAAAACAGCACCGCTGGCCGTTTATCATTCTCGCCGATCCAGACCGTGTGGCTTATGGGGTGTTCGCGCTCAGGCGGCTATCGTGGCTTCGGGTTTTTTCACCGGCCACATTAAAGGTCTATTGGAGGCTCCTTCGCGAAGGGATGAAGCGCGAACACTACGGTAAGGACGATATCTATCAAAGCGGCGGCGATTTCCTGCTCGACCGAGAAGGCAATCTTCTGTTCGCTCACCGCAGCCAGGATCCGGCCGACCGTCCGGCGGCGGCGAAGTTGCTCGAAGCGATTGACAGCAGCGCGCGGGCGCCATAAGGAGCAATGAGAATCACAATGCTCGACGTGAGGAGTTAAAGATGGCCAAACCAAAGCTGACCTTGGCGATTTCGCATTACGACCGGCATGTGCCGTTCTTCGACGGCACCGTTCAACCCGAAGGTATCGAACTCGATGTTTTGATCGTTGGCCAGTCCGACCGGCAGAGAGACGGCGAAGAACGCCACGAGCGGATGCTGCAAAAAGGCGAGTTCGATGTCGCCGAGCTGTCGCTGTCGTCGTACCTGATGGCGAAGAGCCGCGGCATGCCGTTTACGGCGATCCCGGTGTTCCCGCGCCGGCTGTTCAGTCACTCGCAGATGTGGATCAACACTGACGCCGGGATCAACGCGCCGAAGGATCTCATCGGCAAGAAAGTCGGGCTGCACAGTTTTCAGAATACCTTGGCGACGTTGGCGAAGGGAGATTTGCAGAGCGAGTTCAATGTGCCGTGGCGTAAGATCCATTGGCTACTCAGCAAAAAAGACAACATCGAGTTTGAACCGGAGCAGGGCGTCAAGATCGAGCCGTTATCCGGGAGCGCGAATGTAGGCGAGATGTTGGAGAAAGGCGAGATCAGCGCCATGATGACGCCGCATCCACCGAAACCGGTGCTGCGCGGCTCGAAAAAAATCAAGCGACTCTTCGCCGATCCCAAGGCCGAAGATCTGCGCTACTACAAGAAGAACGGTTTCTTCCCGATCATGCATGTCGTCGCATTTAAGGAGGGCGTCTTGAAAAAAAATCCCGAGGCCGCCCAGAGTTTGTTCAACGCCTTCAGCGAAGCGAAAAGAATCTGCCGCGAGTTCTACGCCGACCCAAACTGGTCGTGGCTTGCCTGGGGCCGGCAAGCTTTCGAAGAAGAAGAAAAACTCCTTGGGCCGGATCCTTGGCCGTATGGGTTAGAAAAAAACCGAGCCAATCTTGATCGGTTTGTCGGCTATTCGCTGGATCAAGGATTGATGGCGAAGCAGATGGCGCTGGAGGAGCTGTTTTTGCCGCTGAATTGATTGTGCGCCTCGATATCGGGGCTGTGTACGCTTCTTATGCTCGTCGGCTAAGGATGGTGGTTTTAGCTTGCGCCTTTCGTTACATGTGCCGATGTTGTTCCGGGTTCAACGTTTCCCCCCGTTATCCGGCAGGGCTGTGAGCGGTGCGCAACCGACGCGCTAATCGGATCGACATCGCAGTTGGGAATAAGGACGTTCGTATTCGCGCCGCCCTGAGTGAACGGGTCGTGGCCGGGGATTTTCAATTGCTGGCACGCTTGCCACCAGCCGTAGACGGTTGCAACGACCTTCGGATGCAATGATTCATTTAACTTCGCTTTGAGTTTCACTTTACCCGTTGCGGTTTCGAGAAATATCCAATCACCGTTGTTGATGCCTTGAGCATTCGCCGTTTCGGGATGAATTTCCAGAACTGGTTCAGGAACCGATCGACGCAGGCGTGGGATGTTGCGGTGGTGTTCGTCGCAGAACTGGATCAGCCGGAAGAAAGTGAGCCTGAGCGGATACTGGTCAGAGTCGCCAGCGCCGGATTGAAATTGAGGAAGCGCAGGGTAGCCGGCATTGGCGAAGGCCGTGGAAAAAATTTCGATCCCTCTTGTCGCTGTCCCGAAACCGATCGGTGCGCCGTTGGTGGGATCGATCTCGGCATATTTTTGGTAGCGCGTCTTGGTTGGCGCGCGAAATCCTGCCGAACCGGTGCGCAACTGCTCTGCGGATAAACCCGACGGCGCGAGTTGATAATTTAGTGCGGTCTCGACGTCGCCGTCGAAAAACCGTTCTGCCATGCCCAATCGTTTCGCTAAATCGAAGATCACTTCAGTATCAGAGCGCGATTCGCCGACCGGTTGGACAACGGCCGGACGGAATTGAATCCAGTTCATCGTGTTTTCGGCGATTTCGAAGTACGGCATCAAGGCTTCGCGCTCCCAGCAGGTCGACGCCGGCAGCAAGAGATCGGCGAACGTGGCGCTCGGATTGATGGTCGTATCGGCGTGCACATAGAAGTCCAGCGCTTCGAGGGCGGCTTTGCCACGCAGCGGGTCGCCGTGGCCGAGCAGGGGATCGCTGCCGAAGAGCACCATCGCTTTTACGGGATAGGGTTTCTCAGTGAGGATCGCGTTGTAGACTTCGGCGGCTTGCACGAGGCCTGGGTCGGATTGCGGCCCCAGCGGATATTTCTCGGCGCCGAGGCGAAGCTCCGCCATCGCTTGCGGCAGCAGCTCACGGCCGGTGATCGGGTTCATCTTCGGCGTGTCGAAGACGACGTTGCTGCCGCGTTGGTCGAATTGGCCGGTGAGGCCGTAAAAGCAACAGACGGCCCGGTTCGTTTGCATGGCATCGCGGTCTTGTTCAAGGCCAACCCAGGTGCAATAGCAGGACGGCTTGTTGCTGACGAAAAGACGCACGGCCTTTCTGACTTCTGCCGCCGGAACCGTCGTCACCGTTTCTGAAAGTTCTGGCGCGTATCCATTGGCTGTGTCTTTGAGCATCTGCAATGCAGGCTGACATTTCAGCACTGTGCCGTCACCGAGCGTCACCGTAAAAGTTCCCAAAAGTGCCGCGTCAGGATTTTGTTGATTGGTGCCGGGAGCGTTGCGGTGTTCATCCCAAATGATGTATCTGCTCGAGCTGCCGTCGCTCCGCAGATCGCGTTCCGTGAGAAGCCGATAGTTATCGCAGCGAACGAGAAACGGACCGTTCGTCCATTGGCGCGCGAATTCTCCGTCAAAAAGATTTTCTTCCATGAGTACGTGGATCATCGCCATCGCCAGTTCGCCGTCTGTCCCGGGACGCACCCGCAGCCAGCAGTTGGCTTTTTCCGCCAAGGTGGTTTTGCGCGGATCGATCACGATCAGCTTGGCTCCGCGGCTGCGCGCGCCATTGATGCGCGCGGCTTGGGCAGGTGACGTCGCCGCAGGGTTGACGCCCCAGAGCAGCATGCAGCGCGTGTTGTCGAAATCCGGCAGCGGCATGCCCGTGCCGTAGGTGTACTTGGAGCCGACCCGGCGGTTCCAGGTGCAGATGTGGTTCGATGTGAGCAGGTTCGGGCTGCCAAACGCATTGGCCAGCCGTTGCAACCACCCGTCAAAGTCGATGGCGGCAGTGCCGGCCGTGGTGGCGCGTGAAAAGACCACGGCTTCCGGACCGTAGCTGTTCTTGATGTCGCTGAGCCGTAGCGCCGCTAAGTTGAGCGCGTGCTCCCAGGTCATGCGCACCCAGGCCGGATCGGGATCGCCTTTGGGCCGCGTGCGCATCATCGGATGGAGCAGACGATCGGACGAGTAGACGATCTCCGGGGCGGCGGTGCCTTTGACGCAGATGCAACCGTTCGGGTGATCCGGATCGGCGTTGACCTGCGTGAGGACACCGTCGTCAACGGTTGCAAGCACTCCGCAACGCGACGTGCACATGGCGCAGTAGGTGTGAATCCGTTGGGTAACGATGGGAAATGCTCTCCTTACGAGCAACTGAAAGACAAGAGACCTTACCGCAAAGAACTCAGCGCGGCAAAGCCGCGACCCCAGGCACCAATCGTCATTCACGGGCGGAGGCACAGTTCGCAGACTCGTAGTATTTGCTTGATAAAATCTTGCCTCGGCGCGCTCCGCTTCGACGCAGTGAGATCTTTCCTGCGTCGACAAGATCGAAAAATTCCATTAGGATTCAGGCAGCGAGGTGACTGACATGGCGAGGCCAGAATTTTATTATCAAGATCCGCTGCCGATCGAAAAAGACACGACCACGTACCGGTTGCTGACCAAGGACTATGTCTCGACGACCAAGTTCGAAGGCAAGGATGTTCTTAAAGTCGACCCTCAGGCTTTGATCCTTCTCGCGAACGTGGCCATTCGTGATGTGTCTTTTCTTTTGCGCACGGCGCATTTGGAAAAAGTCGCGGCGATCCTCAAGGATCCGCAGGCTTCAGCGAACGATCGTTATGTCGCGTTGGCGATGCTGCGCAATGCGGACACTGCAGCAAAAGGCATTTTGCCGTTCTGCCAGGATACCGGCACCGCGACGATCGTCGGAAAAAAGGGCCAGCAGGTGTGGACTGGCGTTAAAGACGAGGAGTTTCTCGCCAAGGGCGTTTACAAAACATACACCGAGGAGAACTTGCGCTATTCCCAGACGGCGCCGCTTGACATGTTTAACGAGATCGACACCGGTACCAATCTGCCGGCGCAGATCGACATCATGGCGACCGACGGCATGGAATATCAGTTTCTTTTCGTCACCAAAGGGGGCGGCTCGGCCAACAAGACGATGCTCTACCAGGAAACAAAAGCACTTCTTAATCCAGAGAGTTTGGAAAAATTTCTCACGGAGAAGATGAAGACTCTGGGGACCGCGGGTTGCCCACCCTATCATTTGGCGTTTGTGATCGGTGGCACCTCGGCCGAGGCTTGTCTGAAGACCGTCAAGCTCGCCAGCACCGGCTACCTGGATCATCTCCCGACCACAGGCAACGCGCACGGTCGGGCATTTCGCGACGTGGAGTTAGAAAACCGCATGCTTGAGCAGGCTTATAGGGCGGGTTACGGCGCCCAATTCGGCGGCAAGTATTTCGCTCTCGACGTGCGGATCATTCGCCTGCCGCGCCACGGCGCTTCGTGTCCGGTCGGCATGGGCGTATCTTGTTCGGCAGATCGTAACGCCAAAGCGAAGATCAATCGCGACGGGGTGTGGCTCGAAGAACTCGAGCGCGATCCGGGCCGGCTGATTCCCGAGGAATATCGCGGCAAAGTCGAGAGCAACGTTGTCAAAGTAGATCTCAACCGGGCGATGCCGGAGATTCTTGCGCAATTGACCAAGTATCCGGTGACGACTCAGCTCTCGTTAAGCGGTACGATGATCGTCGCGCGCGATATCGCACATGCGAAATTGAAGGAACGGTTGGATCGGGGAGAAGGACTGCCCCAATATGTAAAAGATCATCCCATTTACTATGCCGGTCCGGCCAAGACGCCCGACGGAATGCCATCGGGCTCCTTCGGACCAACGACGGCGGGGCGGATGGATTCCTACGTCGATTTGTTCCAGTCGCACGGCGGCGCGCTGATCACGCTGGCCAAAGGCAATCGCAGCCAGCAGGTGACCGACGCGTGCAAAAAATACGGCGGTTTTTACCTCGGCTCGATCGGCGGTCCGGCGGCGATTCTCGCCAAGGAAAACATCAAAAAAGTGGAAGTGCTGGAGTATCCCGAGCTGGGAATGGAAGCGATCTGGAGGATCGAGGTGGAGGATTTCCCGGCATTTATTCTAGTCGACGACAAAGGGAACGATTTTTTCAAGCAAATTCTGCACTAACGCAGGCTGCTGAAAAAGACTCATATACTTCGTTGCGCTCGATCGATTGCGCGTCAACGTACAAGAGTACGCCTCCGCTTATCGGTCTTCGCGTGTCTCGCCTCTGAATCTTTTTGAACAGCCTGCGATCTGGTGCTTGGGCGACGCAAACCTTTCCCTGGAGCGCGCCGACAGATCTGTTCGCATTACTTAATGAGTCCGTTATTTAGAGACCATGTGACTGAACCACGACCGAAGGCCAAGCCCTTCCGATCGCGGTCAATGGTTTTGTGCCTTGATGGGCCACCGC
>Ga0210114_1000211_pt1 | contig 15088 bp, 16 predicted proteins | sample MayberryNW_TuleA_FD_185524 | JGI IMG/M metagenome (GOLD analysis project Ga0210114, IMG submission 185524) | Wetland microbial communities from San Francisco Bay, California, USA, that impact long-term carbon sequestration - MayberryNW_TuleA_D2... | ecosystem: Environmental > Aquatic > Marine >...
GCCGCCATGGTACCCTGCCGACATGCTCTCCCCCGCCCCGGTTCCCGCCGGAAAGCGCCGAGGTGAGCGGCGCGGGAGCACCCGGCTCCGCCGCCCGCGCCGATGGTCGCTCCGGGTGAAGCTCTCCCTCTACGTGGGCCTCCTCATCGCCGTGGCGACGGTCGCCATGACGACCACCGGCTACCTGCTGATGCGGCGCGTCCTCCTGCGCGAGGTCAGCGACCAGCTCGCCCTGGTGCAGCACGATGATGCGATCGGCCAGCGAGCGCACCACGTCCATCTTGTGCTCGACCAGCAGCACGGTCTTGTCGCCCTGCGCCTTGATGTGCTCGATGAGCTCGAGGATTACCGGCACCTCGTCGACGCTCATGCCGGCGGTGGGCTCGTCGAACATGAACACGTCGGGCTCGAGCGCGAGCAGGATCGCCACCTCGAGCTTGCGCTGATCGCCGTGCGGCAGCGCCGAGACGATGGCGTCGCGCCGCTCGGCGAGCCCCACCCGGTGCAGGGTGTGCTCGGCTTTTTCCACGAGCTCCACATGCCGGCCCCACATCGACCACAGGTCGCGCCCGAGCCCGGCGCGCGACTGCACCGCGAGGCGCACGTTCTCCAGCACCGTGAGGCGCGGAAAGAGGTTGGTGAGCTGGAAGGCGCGCCCGATGCCGCGGTGCGTGCGCTGCGGCGCCGAGAGCCCGGTGATGTCCTCGCCGTAGAGCGACACGCGGCCTTCGGAGGCCTTGAGCTGGCCGGAGATCAGGTTGAAATACGTGGTCTTGCCGGCCCCGTTCGGCCCGACGATCGCAGTGAGCGTGCCCGGCGCGAAGGCGCAGGACACGCCGTTCACCGCGACGTGCCCGCCGAAGCGGATCGTCAGGCCGTACGTCTCGAGGACGGGGTGTTCCACCCCGGCACCCTTACTTGTTTCTGACGGGAATCGGGAGCTTCGACGCCGGGATCTCGCTCACCAGCTCGAGCAGGTCCCACTCGTTCTGCTGCGCCTTCTTCATGCGCCAGTGGTACATCGGCTGCAGGGCCTGATGGTCCTCCTTGCGGAAGGTCATCGTGCCCTTGGGCGTGTCGAAGGACATGCCCTCCATCGCGGCGATCAGCTTCTCGGTGTCGGTGCCGCCCGCCTTGGTGACGGCGGCGATCACGGCGCTCGCCGCGGCGAAGCCGCCCGCGGTGAAAAAGTCCGGCGGCGAGCCGAAGCGCTTCTGGTGCTCGGCCACCAGCCAGTCGTTCATCTTGTTCTTCGGAAAGCCGTAGTAGTAGTAGATGGCGCCTTCCGTGCCGGCGAAGTTCTTCCAGCCCTTCATCACCGGCAGGATATTGCCGCCCGGCGCGACCTCGATGCCGAAGCGCTCCGGCTTGAGATCCATGATCTTCGCCATCGGATGCGGACCGGCCCAGATGATGCCGATGATCTTGCGCCCGGGCTTGTCCTTGAGCGCTTCGAACAGGCGCTGCGCCGGGGCGGTGAAGTCGGTGGTCTGCGCCGGGGCGTACTCCTCGTGCACGATCTTTGCGCTCGAGCCGACCGCGGCGAGCGCGTCCTTGAACGCCTTCACGCCGTCGCGGCCGAAAGCGTAGTCCTGCGCCAGCATGGCGATCGAGGCGTTGGCGGGCAGCGCGGCGGCGCCGGCCACCGCGTCCTGGGTGGAATTGCGCGCGGTGCGGAAGATGTAGCGGTTCCACTTGTCGCCGGTGATCGAGTCGGCCACCGCCGGCTCGACGATCAGCACCTTCTTGTATTCCTCGGCCACCGGCAGCATGGCCACCGCGATGCCGGAATTCACCGGGCCGACGGCGATGTCGACCTTGTCGTCGCCGTAGGCGGCGGCGAGGCCCGACTTGCCGACGTCGGGCTTGTTCTGCGTGTCCTTCTCGATGACCACGATCTTGCGCCCGAGCAGCTCCATCTTGCCGCCGGTCAGGTACTCCAGGCCCATCATCAGCCCGGTGTGGCTCTGCTTGGCATAGGCCTCGAGCGGGCCGGTCTTGCCGTAGATGTGCGCGATCTTGAGTTCGTTTGCCTGCGCGAATGCGAGGCCGGTCGCGGCCGCGAGCGTCGCGGCGGCGAGCCATTGCGTCATGCGTTTCATGCTCTCTCCTGGTGTCGTAAGCGGTGCGGACAGCGTAATACGGATGCTATTCCCTGGGCTGCGGCTTCGGGCGGCGCCCGACGGTGAGGGTCACTTCGAGCGTCTGCGAGCGGCGTTGCAGCTGCATCTTCGCGGTGGAGCCGGGCTGCAGCCCGGCCACCAGGTTGAGCATGCCTTGCGGATCGGACACCGGGGCGTCGTTGATGGCGGTGAGCAGGTCGCCGGGCTTGACGCCGGCGCGGTCCGCGGGGCCGCCGCGCAGCACGCCGGCGATGATGGTGCCGCGCGCGTCGCCGAGGTGGAAGGACTCGGCCACCGCGGGGGTGATTTCCTGCACTTCGACGCCGATCCAGCCGCGCGTCACCGCGCCGCTGCGGATGATCTGGTCGAGGACCATTTTCGCCGTCGACACGGGTATGGCGAAGCCGATGCCCATGGAGCCGCCGGAGCGTGAATAGATGGCGGTGTTGATGCCCACCAGGTTGCCGCGCGCGTCGACCAGCGCGCCGCCCGAGTTGCCCGGATTGATGGCGGCGTCGGTCTGGATGAAGTTCTCGAACGTGTTGATGTGCAGGCCGCTGCGCCCGAGCGCGGACACGATGCCCGAGGTCACCGTCTGGCCGACGCCGAAGGGGTTGCCGATCGCCAGGACCACGTCGCCGACGCGCAGCTTGTCCGAGCGGCCGAAGGTGATGGCGGGCAGCTTGTCCGCGTCGACCCGCAGCACGGCGAGATCGGTTTCCGGATCGTTGCCGACCACCTTGGCGAGCAGCTTCTTGCCGTCGGAGAGCGCCACCTCGATCTCGTCGGCGGCCTCCACCACGTGGTGGTTGGTGAGGATGTAGCCCGCGGGGCTGACGATCACGCCCGAGCCGAGGCTGGAGGCGCGCTGCACCTCGTCGCCGAACTGGTCGCCGAAGAAGCGGCGGAACAACGGGTCGTTGAGCAGCGGATTGCGCTGCGCGCGCACCTCCTTGGAGGTGAAGATGTTGACCACGGAAGGGGTCGCGCGCCCGACCGCGTCGTGGAACGACTCGACGCTTGCCACGGCCGGGGGCGGCGCGGACGCGGTTTGCACCGGAACCATGGCGGCGGGCTGCGGCAACGGGCGCCGGTCCGGCAGCCACTCGGGCTTCAGCGTCGACACGACGAACAGCGCCGCCAGGCAGACGGTGGCTGCCTGCGCAAAGATCATCCAGAGGCGGTGCAGCATAAGGGGTCGCTAATCTAGCACAAAGCCCTGCAAATTGAACCGCTTAGGCCGCAAATCGTGGACATTCCCATGCTCGCTCTATAGAATGGCGCCTCTTTCGCACTCTCCCACCTTGTTCCTACCCGCATCAACTCCATGAGCGACAACCAGAAAGTCGACAAGACGCGCCGCAATCTCGTGGTCGCGACCTCGGTGGTGGGCGGCGCCGCCTCGGTCGGTGCGGCGGCTCCGTTCTTCGCCAGCATGCTGCCCTCCGAGCGCGCCAAGGCGGCCGGGGCGCCGATCGAAGTCGACATTTCGGCGATCGCGCCGGGCGAGCTGAAGGTGTACGAGTGGCGCGGCAAGCCGGTATGGGTGATCCGGCGCACCGACGCCATGCTGGAGGCGATCAGGAAGTCCGATCCGAAGCTTTCGGACCCCAAGTCCGAGGTGCTGCAGCAGCCCGCGTACGCGCAGAACGAGTTCCGCTCGATCAAGCCCCACGTCATGGTGGTGGTCGGCGTGTGCACGCACCTGGGCTGCTCGCCCCAGGAAAAGCGGATCGACGACAAGGCGGAGATGGGCGCCGACTGGCTCGGCGGCTTCTACTGCCCCTGCCACGGCTCGAAGTTCGACTTCGCGGGCCGCGTCTACAAGGGCTCGCCGGCGCCGACCAACCTCGTGGTGCCGCCCTACAAGTACCTGTCCGACAACACGCTGGTCGTCGGCGAAGACAAGAAGGGGGCGTAGGCGATGGCATCCCGGCTGCTGGCGCTGTGGGACTGGTTCGACTCGAGGATGCCCTCGGTCGCCGAGGAATGGCGCAAGCACGCCGCCGAATACTACGCGCCGAAGAACTTCAACTTCTGGTACTTCTTCGGCGCGCTGTCGCTGCTGGTGCTGGTCATCCAGATCGTCTCCGGCATCTTCCTGACCATGAACTACAAGCCCGACGCCGCGCTTGCCTTCGGCTCGGTCGAGTACATCATGCGCGACGTCCCGGGCGGCTGGATCATCCGCTATATCCATTCCACCGGCGCCTCGGCGTTCTTCATCGTCGTCTACCTGCACATGCTGCGCGGGCTGCTCTACGGCTCCTACAAGGAGCCGCGCGAGCTGGTGTGGATCTTCGGCGTGCTGATCTACCTCACGCTGATGGGCGAGGCGTTCTTCGGCTATCTGCTGCCCTGGGGCCAGATGTCCTACTGGGGCGCGCAGGTGATCGTGAACCTCTTCGGCACCATTCCCTTCGTCGGCCCGGACCTGGCGCTGTGGATCCGCGGCGACTACGTGGTGTCCGATGCGACCCTCAACCGCTTCTTCGCGCTGCACGTGATCGCGCTGCCGCTCGTGCTCCTCGGCCTGGTGGTGGCGCACGTGCTCGCGCTGCACGACGTCGGCTCCAACAACCCCGACGGCGTCGAGATCAAGAAGAGGAAGGACGCGCACGGCCGTCCCGTCGACGGCATCCCGTTCCATCCCTATTACACCGTCAAGGACACGGTCGGCGCGGTCGTGTTTCTCGCCATCTTCTGCGCCGTCCTGTTCTTCGCGCCGGAGATGGGCGGCTATTTCCTGGAGAACAACAATTTCATCCCCGCCAACCCGCTGCTGACCCCCGAGCACATCGCGCCGGTGTGGTACTTCACCCCGTATTACTCGATCCTCCGGGCGGTGCCGCCGCTGTTCAATTCGCAGTTCCCGGGCGTGCTGGCCATGGGGGTGGCGGTGCTCGCTTTCTTCTTTCTGCCCTGGCTCGATCGCGCGCCGGTGAAGTCGATCCGCTACCGCGGGCCGTACTGGAAGGGCGCGCTGGCGGTGTTCGTCGTGGTCTTCCTGGTGCTGGGCTACCTCGGCGTGAAGCCGACGACGGTCTGGGGGCAGTTCGCCGACCCGCTGGACATCCTCGACACCAAGGACCGCGCGACCTGGGTTGCGCGCGTGTGCTCGATCCTCTACTTCGCCTTCTTCGTCCTCATGCCCTGGTATACCGCCCGGGACAAGGTGAAGCCGGTGCCCGACCGGGTAACGATGTGAGGACGCGCGCGCTGCAACGGCTCCTCGCCGCCCTGCTGTGGGCGCCTGCGACGCTGCTCGGCGCGCAAGCCGGCTACCCGCTGGATAGCGCGCCGATCGACCCGCGCGACCTGGTCAGCCTGCAGTCGGGCGCGCGCACCTTCGTCAACTATTGCCTCAACTGCCACGGGGCGCAGTACATGCGCTACAACCGCCTCGAGGACCTGGGGCTCACCGAGTCGCAGATCCGCGACAACCTGATGTTCGCTGCCGACAAGGTCGGCGAGACCATGAAGGTGGTGATGAGCGCGCAGGACGGCAAGTCCTGGTTCGGCGTGCCGCCGCCCGACCTGTCGGTGATCGCGCGCTCGCGCGGCGCGGACTGGCTCTACACCTACCTGCGCACCTTCTACCGGGACGAGAATGCCGCCAGCGGCTGGAACAACGCCGTGTTTCCGAACGTCGCCATGCCGCACGTGCTGTGGCAGCTGCAGGGCGTGCGCGCCTACGAGGTCGTGGCGCATGCCGACGAGGCGGGGCACGCGAGCGTGCAGCGCGGCTGGAAGCCGCTGGCGCCGGGAACGCTGGACACCGTCCAGTACGACCGCACGGTGCGCGACCTGGTGAATTTCCTCGTTTTCGTCGGCGAGCCCGCGGCGCAGTCGCGCAAGGCCATCGGCATCGTCGTGCTGTTCGTTCTGGGCGTGCTGTTCGTGCTCGCCTATGCGATGAAGAAGGCTTTCTGGAAGGACATCCGGTAGAAGCGGCCCGCGCCCGAATCCGTCGCCGGGCGCGCCGTGCGCCCGGCCCAATCCTCAGGACTCACGCCCCATGATGCAACTGTATTCCGGCACGACGTGCCCCTTCAGCCACCGCTGCCGCTTCGTGCTGTACGAGAAGGGCATGGACTTCCAGGTCATCGACGTCGACATGTTCAACAAGCCGGAGGACCTGGCGGTGATGAACCCGTACAACCGCCTGCCGGTGCTCGTCGAGCGCGACCTGATCCTGTACGAATCGAACATCATCAACGAGTACATCGACGAGCGCTTTCCGCATCCGCAGCTCATGCCCGCGGACCCGGTGATGCGCGCGCGCGCCCGGCTGATGCTGTTCAACATGGAGGCCGAGCTCTTCAGCCAGATCGAGCCGCTCGAATCGGGCAAGGAGAAGCAGGTGGAAAAAGCGCGCCAGCAGGTCACCGACCGGCTGATCGAGCTCTCGCCGGTGTTCACCAAGACCAAGCACATGCTGGGCGACGACTTCACGATGCTGGACGTGGCCATCGCGCCGCTGCTGTGGCGCCTGGACCACTACGGCATCCGGCTCGGCAAGCCCGCGGCGCCGCTCATGAAGTACGCCGAGCGCATCTTCTCGCGCCCGGCCTTCATCGAGGCGCTGACGCCGTCGGAAAAAGTAATGCGCAAGTGAGCGAGATCGCCACCAAGCCGTACCTGCTGCGCGCGCTCTACGAGTGGTGCGTGGACAACGGCTACACCCCGCACCTGGCGGTGAAGGTGGATTCGAAGACCCAGGTGCCGTCGGAGTACGTGAAGAACGGCGAGATCACGCTGAACGTGTCGCCCTCGGCGGTGCACAAGCTGCAGATCGGCAACGAGCTGATCGAGTTCTCGGCGCGCTTCGCGGGCGTCGCGCGGCAGATCTCGGTGCCGGTCGGCAACGTCTACGCCGTTTACGCGCGCGAGACCGGGCATGGCATGACGTTCGACATCGACGCGACCAAGGCGACCACGCAGGCGGTCGCCGAAGCGCAGCCGGCGGCGCCGCGCGACGCGCCGGCGGCGCTGCCGGCGCCGGCGGCCTCGAACGAGCCGCCGAAGAAGCCGGGCGGCGGCAAGCCGACGCTGCGGCGCGTGAAGTAGGACAACTGCAACGACTGGAGCGAACATGAAACGCAAGTACGGCGCCGCGCGCGCCAACGAATCCCTCGCCGAGCAGCGCATGCGCGAGGCCGCCAAGGAAGGCGGCGACAACAGCTTCAACTTCGGCACCAAGCTGAAGCGCGGCTCGCCGACGCGCGGCAAGAAGCGCGGCCGCGTCTACCGCATCAAGTAAAAGGGGACCGTCCCCGGCGCTAGAATGCGCGCAGGGCCGGCTTAGCTCAGCTGGTAGAGCAGCGGTTTTGTAAACCGTTGGTCGGCGGTTCGACTCCGTCAGCCGGCACCCCCTTACGCGGCCACCCATGAGCCATTACGGCAACCCGGACATCGACCGCATGGTCGCCATCGACCCGTGCCATGCCGCGCTGATCCACGCGCTGGTGCGGTCGCAGAAGCCGCAGGATCTGCTCGAGATCGGCATCGGCAGCGGTGCCTCCACCGACGCCATCCTGGCGGCGCTCGAGCAGAACGGCACGCGGGGCTCCTATACCCTGGTCGACAACTGGGTGGATTTCGGCGGCGTGATTCCCGCGAGCGTCAGGTCGAAGTACGAGGGGCGCGTCAATCTGGTCACCGCGGACGAGAAGGACTTCGTCGCCGGCTGCCGCGAGCGCTTCGATTTCATCTTCTCCGACGGCGACCACCTGCGCACGCAGGAATGGTTCCCTCGCGTCTACGCCGATCTGCTGCGCGACGACGGCATCCTGATCTACCACGACGTGACCAACGTCGCGCTGTTTCCGAACCTGCTGAACATCTACCGCGAGTGCATCGAGCGGCGGATTCCGCACTACCTCTTCAACCGCAACTCACGGGAAGAGGAGCGCTGCGATCGCGGGCTGCTGGTGATGTTCAAGAACCGGCACTAGCCCCTCAGCCGACCTTGCGCAGCTTCGACGCATGCGCGCGCACCTGCTGGCGCATGCCGGCGATGCGCCGGTCGATGGCGACCCTGCGATCCACGCCCTGGCGGTGATTCTCGGGGAGGCTATCGGGCTCGATGATGCCGAGCGCGACCAGCCGCAGCCATTCGGTGCGCACCCGGAGCTCGCTCAGGCGCTTCGAGATCACGTCCACGTGCTCGAAGATATCCTCGTGGGAGCGGGCCCTGGCGCGCTGCACGACCGCCGCGGTGCGCGTGATCAACGTTTCCGCTTCGGCGAGCGCCTCGGCGAAGTCGGCCAATTCTCTTGCGTCCATCGTCGCCTCCCCGAAAAGACCTACGCGCCATTCTGCGCCCTGGCGCAAGGCGGCGCTGCCCTTCGGACAATGCGATAAAACGGGCTAGTTTGCGGCCGGCACGACGTCCACCGCGTGCGGCATCTTCGCGGGAAGCGGCCGCGGTTTGGCAGGCTCGCCTCGCACGACGGGCGGCGGCAAGCGCAGTACGTGCTCGCCGGCGGCACGTTGCCGCTCGTAGGCGCGCAGGTCGCCCGGCAGATCCTTTTCCACCAGCAGGCGCTGCTGCGCGGCGACGTTCTCCAGCCGCTGCAGCTCGATCAGCGGCGCGCCGCGCAGGCGCGCGGCGAACTCGACCGTGCGCTGGTCGCGCTCGAGCAGCGCGCGCTGCACCTCCTGGTCCTGCGCGAGCGCGCAAGCCGGGAAAGCGAGCAGCAGCGCGAGCCTCATGCGGATGAGGCAGCCTGCGGCCGGCACAGTTCCCGCAGGCGCGCGCGCTCCTGCGCCTTCAATCCAGCCGGGTCGAAGCGATAGCGCTGGTGCAGCCGCAGCGCCTCGTCGAAGCGCCCGGGCGCGACGCGCGCGAGCCACGCCGAGAGCGTCTCGCCCGGCTCGCGCGCGGGCAGCGGCTTCACCAGCTCGTAGAATTCAGAATCCGTTCCCGGGAACTCGCGCAGGGCGGTGCCGTCCGCCTTGGCGTCGCGCGTCACGCGCTTGCCGCGCAGCAGCCGCCACGCGAGGATCGCCAGCAGCACGGCGAGCACCGCCCACCAGGCGTCGCCCGCCTGGAACGCTTCGCGCTGGCTCCAGCGGTAGGACGCCCAGCGCAGGAAGTCGAGCGCGCCTTCCCAGAGCGGCGCGAGGCGGCTCGATTCCGTCTCGAACCAGACCGGCGGCGTCGGATCGAGGTCGATCCAGCGCCCGTCCACCCAGGCGCGCGTCCAGGCGTGCGCGTGGCGCGCGCGCACCACGTAGGCCTGCTCCAGGGTGCTGTACTCCATCACCGCATAGCCGGTGGCATAGCGCGTCGGCACGCCCGCCGCGCGCAGCAGGATCGCGGCGGCGGCGGCGAAGTACTCGCAGTGGCCGCTTTTCGTGCGCGTCATGAAGTCGGCGAGCGGCGTCACGCCCGCGGGCGGCGGCGTCCTGCGCCAGAGCGAGTAGGAGAACCCGGTGGCGAAGTACTGCATCACGCGGCGCACGGCCTCGGCGGGCGCAAGCCCCCCAAGCCCGAGCTCTGCGGCGATGCGCGTGAACGCTGCGCGCTCGCCGTAGGGCAGGGTGCTGTCCTCGGGCAGCGGCGGCTCGTAGTTGGCGATACGGTCGCCGAACTCGGCCTCGAACTGGATCCAGTCGCCTCCCACCGCGGCCTGTACCAGGCCAAGGCCGTTACGCGACACCTCGGTCGCGGCAAGGCCGGTGAGGCGCGTCACGCCGGGGGGCAGCGCGAGCGCGGTGCGCTGGCGCTCGACGCGCAGGGCGAGGCCGATCTTGCCCCGGGGCGTGCCCGCCGCGAGCGTCCAGGTGGCGCCGCCTTCCTGCGCCTGGAGCTCTTCGCGCTGCGCGCGCCGGCCGATCCAGGTGGTGCCGATGTACGCGTTGTAGCTCGCGCGGTGCAGCAGGTGCGCGCGCATCACGTCGCGAGGCGCGCCGGTGACCCGCGCGAGGATGGTGTCGCGTTCCTTCAGGCGCCCGAGCGTGCCGATGTCGGTCATGCTGCGCGACAGGTCGGCGGCCGCCCGCTGCAGCTGCCAGTCGGCGATCAGGCCGCCGATCCAGGACTGCATCTGCGACATGCCGAGATGCCCGGCGTAGCCCAGGGCGACGCCCGCGCCGAACAGCAGGCCCCAGGCGGCGGGGCGCGCGTGGCGCGGCCGCGTGGCGAACAGCGCCCAGGCGGCGATCAGCACGGCGCCCGCGAAGTAGGTGCGGGACGCGGCGTTGCCGACGCCGGCCGCGACCACGCAGAGAACGAGGAACACGCCGCCGGTGTCCACCATCGGCACCTGCGTCTCGGGATTGCGCGCCTTCAGCCTGCGCATATAGCGGAACAGCGCGGTGAGCGGAATGCGGTCGTCCTCGCCCAGGCGCTGCGCGAGCAGGATCGGCGCGAGCACCGCCGGCAGCCAGCGAAACGCCCCGATCACGCCCAGCGCCACGCCGCGATCGAGCGCCAGCAGGATCGCCAGACCCACGAAGAACACGGTGCACAGGTCAGCGATGCGCGCGTAGTCCGCGGCATCGAGCGCGAATCGCAGCCGCAGCCAGCGCGGCGCTTCCAGCGCGAGCGCGAGCGGGGCGGCGACGAGCAGCGCCTCGCTCTGCCAGCCCCAGAAGAGCAGCGCGGCGCCGGCGATGAAGGGCGGCAGGCTCACCGCAGCACCCGGCGCTCGAGTCCCGCGAGGCCCGCTTCGACGGCGCCGGGGTGCACGGCCGTGAGCCACGGCGGCGCCTCGGCCGGCAGCGCCTCGCGCTCGCACACGAGGATCGCGCGCACCTCGATGCCGCTCGCCGCGAGGGTCTGCGCGAGCCGGCGGCGCGCCCCGTCCCACGACACGAGCACGAGAATGCAGCTCGCGAGCTGGCCGCGCGCCTCGAGCACCGCGCGCGCGAGCGCGTCGAAGTCCTCGGGCCTGCCCGGCCCCACGCCCGCGAGCGCTTCCAGCATGTGCTCCGCGTGCAGCTGGCCGCGCCCGGCGACGTAGTGGCGCAGCTCGCCGCCGACGAACAGCAGGTCGAGCAGGCACTCCTGCGTGTCGATGGTGTGCACGAACGACGCCGCCACCGCGACCGCGTCCTCGAACGCCGCGTCCTCGCCGCGGCGCGTGCCGGTGTCGAGCACGAGCGCGTGGCGCTCGAAGAACTCGTCCTGGAACGACTTGACGATCGGCCGGCCGGCGCGCGCGAAGCTCTTCCAGTGGATGTGCTGCAGCGGATCGCCGGGGCGGTACTCGCGCAGCGCGAGGAATTCCTCCGAGTCGCCCACCGAGCTCGCGAGCGACACGCCGCCCGGCTGGTGCCTGCGGCGTCCGGGCAGCGCGAGGCGCGGCAGGCGGTAGCGCCGCGGCAGGGCGATGATGCGCGCGGCGAGCGGCAGGCGCGACAGGCCCCGCACCAGCCCGAGCGGATCGGCGCGCCCGAGGGCGAGCCCGGCGAGCTCGATGCGCCCGCGCCGCCGCGGCGTGAGCGTGAGCCGCAGCGTGCGGCGCGCGCCCGGGGCGAGCGCCGGCAGCGCGCGCTCCTGCGGCGGCAGCGGCGTGCGCCGCTCGATCAGCCAGCGCCAGCGGAAGTAGCCGACGTTGCGATCGAACCAGTTGCGCCGCTCCTCGCCCGGCTCGCGCGCGCGGCGCCACTCGTCGTAGCGCGGGCGCGGATCGGCGAGCCGCTCGCGCAGCGTCGTGCCCTCGAGCGCGCGCACGCCGCGGTTGGCGACGGCGACGGCGTAGCTGAAGGGCTCGCCGGCGGTGGCGTAGCGCGGCAGCTCGCGGCTCACGTCGACCCGCGCGCGGAACAGGAGGCTCGCGGCCCAGGCGAGCGCGAGCAGCGCGCCGAGCAGCGCCGCCGCCTGGTAGCTCAGGTTCTGGGAAGTGTCGAGGCCCGCGGCCCCGGCGGCGGCGGCTGCGCCGAGCGCGAGCCAGCCGGCGACCGTGAGCCGCTCGCGCAGCCAGTGGTCGAGCGCGCTGAAGATGCGCAGCGCGATGTAGATCAGCCGCCTCAAGCCGGGACCTTCACCTCGCGCAGGAGATCGCCGACGAGCGAGGCGGCCGAGACGCCGGCGAAGCGCGCCTGCGGGTCGAGCACCATGCGATGCGCGAGCGTCGCCACGGCGAGCTCCTGCAGGTGCTCGGGGCGCACGAACGCCTCGCCGTCGAAGAGCGCGAGCGCCTTCGCCGTGTGCGCGAGCGCGATCGAGGCGCGCGGGCCGCAGCCGAGCAGCACCTGCGGCGCGGCGCGCGTGCGCCGCACCAGCTCGACCACGTAGTGCTTGAGCTCGTCGGCGACGCGCACGCGGCGCACGGCTTCCTTCAGCGCGAGCACCTCCGCGCGCGAGGCCACCGGGCCGATCCGCTCCAGGGGATGGCCGAGATCCTGCGCCGAGAGCACCGCCACCTCGGTGTCGGCATCCACGTAGCCGAGCGCGAGCGAGAGCGCGAAGCGGTCCATCTGCGCCTCGGGCAGCGGGTAGGTGCCGCGGAACTCCACCGGGTTCTGCGTCGCGACGACGAAGAACATCGGGTCCATGGCGTGCGTGCGGCCTTCCACCGACACCTGCCCCTCGGCCATCACCTCGAGCAGCGCCGACTGCGTGCGCGGCGAGGCGCGGTTGATCTCGTCGGCAAGCAGGATCGAGGTGAATACCGGCCCTTCGCGGAACTCGAACGACTGGTCGCGCTGGTTGAACACCGAGACGCCGAGGATGTCCGAGGGCAGCAGGTCCGGCGTGAACTGCACGCGCTTGAAATCGGCGCCGATGGAAGCCGCGAGCGCCTTGGCGAGCGTGGTCTTGCCGGTGCCGGGAAAGTCGTCCACCAGCACGTGGCCGCCGGCGGCGAACGCGGCGAGCAGCTTGCGCACCTGCGCGTGCTGGCCGCGCATCACGGCCTCGATGTTGGCGGCGATGCGCTCGAACAGGCGCTGCGCGTCGCCCGCCTGCACGCTAGAACTTCTCGCCGAACGGCCGCAGGTCGGCCTCGAACGTCCAGGCCGGGCGCGGCTGCGCGTGGATCTGGTAGTAGAGCTCGGCGATCGCGTCGGTCGAGAGCATGGCCTCGGCACCGAGCTCCTTGACGCGCTCGGGAAAGCGGCTGCGCACCGCGGCGGTGTCGATCATGCCGTCGATGACGACGTGCGCGACGTGCAGGCCCTTCGGCCCGAGCTCGCGCGCCATCGACTGCGCGAGCGCGCGCAGGCCGTTCTTGGCCGCGGCAAACGCCGCGAATTGCGCGCCGCCGCGGATCGAGGCGGTGGCGCCCGTGAACAGTATCGTGCCGCGCCCGCGCGGCATCATGCGGCGCGCGGCCTCGCGCCCGAACAGGAATCCCGCGTAGCAGCCGAGGCGCCAGATCTTCTCGAACATGTCGGCGGGCGTGTCCTGGATCGGGGCGCGGAAGTTGGCGCCCGCGTTGTACACCGCGACCTCCACCGGCCCCTGCTCCGACTCGAGCGCGTCGAACAGCGCGATCACTTCCTGCTCTTCGCGCACGTCGGTGGGCGCGGCGAAGGCCTTGCCGCCCGCTTTCTGGATTTCTCCGGCGAGGCGCGCGAGGCGCTCGGCGCTGCGCGCGGCGAGCGCGACGTTGTACCCGGCCTGCGCGAAGCGCCGGCCGAGCGCGTAGCCCAGGCCCTCGCCCACGCCCGCGATCACCGCGACGGGCGGCTTTTCCATGGCGGCCATGTTAGCCCACGCCGCGCTCGCCGTACGCGGCGAGCGCGGCGCCGCCCGCCACCAGCAGGCACCCGGCGGCGATGTGCCAGGTCGGCGCCGCCGCACCTGCCGCCACCAGCAACGCCGTGGACAGCACCGGCGCGGCGTAGGACAGCGCACCGAGCAGCGCGATGCGGCCGTGCTTGGTGCCCCGGTCCCACAGGAAAAATGCCGCGCCCACGGGCCCCGCGCCGAGCAGCACGATCGACCCCCATTCGCGCGCCGACGGCGGCACGAAGGTCTCGAAAGCGAAATGCGCGGGCGCGGCAAGGAGCGCCACCAGCGCGCAGGCGAGCGCGACGAGCTCGGTCGGCGCGCCGGCGTGGCGCCGGTTGGCGACCGAGTACGACGACCAGACGAAGGCGCAGGCGAGCGCCGCCGCGTAGCCGGAGAGGTAGCGCGGCGAGGCGGCGAGCGCGCCGCGCGCCGCGATGACGAGCGCCGCGCCCGCGAGGCCGAGCAGCGCGCCGATGAAGTGCCAGCGCGTGACGCGCGCGCCGCCCGCGATCGCGGCGAGCACCACGATGAGCAGCGGCCACAGGTAGGCGATGAGGCTCGCGTCGACCACCGGCGCGCGCGCGAGGGCGACGAAATAGAGGAAGTGGTAGCCGCCGAGCGCGGCGGTGGCGAGCAGCAGCGCGCCGGGGTGGCGGCGCGCCGCGGCGAACACGTCCACGCGCCGGGCGAGCGCGTAGGCGAGGCCGAGCGCGCCCGCCACGCCGAAGGTGAGGGTGAGGAGCTGCAGCGGCGGGATGCGCGTCGCGCCCGCGGTGAGCAGCGCGAGCGTCGACCAGAGCAGCACCGCGGCGCCGCCCGCGAGCGTGGCCGCGTTCATCTAGTGTCCTGAGCCCGAAATTCGTTGCTTTCTGCTTTTGTCCGATCTCGTCATTTCCGCGCTTCTTCTTTTGCGGAAATGACGAGACCTCGAGGCCATCGAATAGCGCAGGCGCGCGCTCAAACGCGACCGCCCCAATGTCTCGGGACTTCCGGCAAAAGCAGCCGGAAGTCCCGAGATCGAAGAAAAACGCTGAGGCATTTCTGACTCGGCACGCTACAGCGCCGCGGCGAGCTCGGCGCCCTCGAGCATGGCGCGCTTGGCGTCGAGCTCGCCGGCGCGCTTCGCGCCGCCGATGAGGTGCTTGGCGGCGAAGGGCCGCAGCGGCTCCTGGCCGGCGCAGATCACCACCGAATCGGCGGCGATGACCTGCTGCGCGCCGTCCAGCGCGACGTGCACGCCGGCATCGTCGATGCGCCGGTACTCGACCCCCTTGAT
>Ga0210114_1000212_pt1 | contig 15003 bp, 14 predicted proteins | sample MayberryNW_TuleA_FD_185524 | JGI IMG/M metagenome (GOLD analysis project Ga0210114, IMG submission 185524) | Wetland microbial communities from San Francisco Bay, California, USA, that impact long-term carbon sequestration - MayberryNW_TuleA_D2... | ecosystem: Environmental > Aquatic > Marine >...
GTGTGAATGCACTATCTCTGATAGCAGTTTGATGTAATGATCCATCTACAAAGTTATCTACTTCTACTGATGCTGCAATTGAACCTAGCATTATAACCGTTATGTATATTTTCTTTAGTCTCTGTATCTCTACTTCTTTTGGTATCAGTGCTGGCATCTGTGCCATATTCAGATATGAGTAGCGATGAGATATAACTAATGGTTAACTATGTTAATGCATCTAGAATGTAGAATGGAGATTATTGATTCCCTACGAGATATTTCTTCCTTTACTTTGCCGTGTCACTAGGACCATTTGGTCATCATGCTTATAAACGTAAAAGTAGTGTTGTAATAGTCAAAGGATGTGTCGAAGCTTTTTATGAAGGACGAACTATCGGCGAAGCAATATGGAAAATACCCGGTTTTTTTAAATTACTATATTTGCTAAAAGCATCAAATCCTAAGACTGCCAGACCACAAATTCTCAGAGCTGATAGAAACCCTGGCTGAAAACACCCATCTTTTTTAACATATTTTAAGTAAATAGGGCGGGGAAGTAAAAGTATAGAAAAGAAGAGTATATGCTGCTTACATGGAAATGAAAGACACTCACATACAATTGGGCCACCATACAATATAGATGAAGATATAGAATCTGGAGAAAGTGCTGTAGCAACATTTGTAGCGAATCAAGAAGGATTTTTCAATATTACTACAAATAATGCCTTCCACGCCGAGACAGATAATGGTGGTGCTGCCTCAAAATATTAATAACCTCAATTATTCTCAGCATACTTTTAACCATATTTTGCGTAAGAGATTACTAACTAAGAGAAATCTGTGAAATAATGGATATGACAGTGAATAACAAGCCCAGGACTAGGATACCAGATGCACCTGAGCAACAGATACGTATACTAATATATATTGGTACTTCTGAACATGGATGACAATCTAGTGTAGACCAGTTATCCGCATAAATATAACACTTAGCTACGGACATATAATTTGCTAAAAATTGGATTGTCATGTCATTTGACTGTTACATTAAATTTTATACGATACCTGCTTTATAGTGAATATATGAGTTCTCAGCTTTATATTGCAGATTCTCCACGATTTCTAGTCGATAGATCTATTGCGACACCTACATCTGATACAAAAATTTTACCGCCTAGTGAATCACCCAGTGAATCGGCTAACTTGTCTATTAAAGTCTCGACCTGATCGTCTTTAATTATTACTTCAACTTTAGTTCGAGGAATAAATTCTGGAGTAAATTTTCCCGTACCTCTTGCAATTTCAACAGGTTCTGCCTTTACCTTTCCTCTTCCATGGATCCTATAATGACTCATTCCCCCTGTGTTAGCATTTTTTAGAATATCACTGACATCGTTTAACCTTCTATCGGGAATTATAATTTCCATTTTTTTCATATTCGATAATTTGACCTCATTAAGTTCTATAGCACATACGCCCCTAATAAATTTGCCAGTTATATATTCAATCTATTATTTGCATGTGCAGCATCCAACACAGATTGCAAAGTTGGTAGTATGCTAGTGGTGAATGAATTGCTAGTGGTGAATGAATTGCTACTAATAGTAGCTGGATTGGTAATGGGGCTTCTGTCGACATTCTTTTTAATTCAATCCGTACGGAGAACGTACCTTTCGACATATAAAGCGTATCTTTTGAGTACAAGTTTCAACTAAATGTACATGAACTGCGGTAGTATCAATCGTCTCGAGCTATACTTTAACTTCCTCTATACGATGATAGTACGCCTAGTATTCAATTCTTTCTGGCTTGCACATGGTGTGAAAACAACGCATCCGCTTGCAGATGATAGCAAATCAAATTCTGTTCAGACAGTTTCTTTAATTTAGATGCTGTCTATTAGATTTGACTAACCATTAGAATAACGTAACTGGAGTAAATACGTTGGAATAATATTTTTATCTGATAATATTATTACATGGATGGCACCGCTAGTTAGGTGACAAGATTGGCTAACAACTTATATGATAGAAAATAGAGAATGGTTAGCAGAAGTAGCGAATTGCTATTCAAAATAATAACTATTTTAGTGTTATTTATGATGCTTGAGGCATTTATCTTTTTGTCTCCGATTACAAATAAAATCACACCTAATGTCCCCGCTAGCATTATTTCTACTTCCTATGCACACCTAGAACATTTACCTCATTACAATAGTGGTGGAAGTAGATATTCATGGGGAAATTACTCTTCGTTTATAGCTTTAGAACCAGAATATGGTGTGGCCAAAAAGAGGCCAACTGCAATCGAATTTAGCATACAGGACCGTAATAATAACGACGTATATAATATAACTACAATGGTAGAGATATATGAAACCTCTACAGGCAATAGAGTTCAGGTATTTTCATGGACTTATCATAACTTAGGAGACTTTATGTTATTTTATATTTTTCCACAAGTAGGGAACTATCAAATTGTGTTGAGTGTGCGTGACAACGTCGGTACAGATAGCCCCAATTACGAAGATGATACGCAAAGTGTAATTGGTTACACAGATCCCCCCAGGTCATTGCTTAGTAACATAAAAGGTTGCAACTGTGAGAGGACAATATTCAACATATCTGTATCTCCTTCTTACGGAGTAATTCAAGACACAATGTATGCAGTAATAATTACTTTTCCACTTTCTGTATTAGGCAGTATTTTAGTATGGAAATACAAGGCGTATCTTCTTGATATTAGGAATAGGGTAGACCATAAAACGACGGGAATGAGGAGAGATGCTATCAGGTATCTAGTCATGCTTTTAGCAATAGGAGGTGGAGTAGTACATCTAGCTGTGTTTCAAGATCATGCTACATTACATATTTATTATAGTCTATTCTTGTTAGCTGCTGCAGGCAGCCAGATAGCCTATGGAATAACATTCGTTCTTGCTACCTTGTCTAGAGATGAAGTATATAGTCAAATCGGCGACTATAATTACATGAAACAGAAAACCTATCGTAGTTATAAGAAAAAACTGACAATTGATCTCTTTGGACTTTTTGGAACATGTGTTTTGATAGGATTGTACTTATATTCAGTCATTTTTCCTCCCCCATTATCACCTGTCAGCAGAGCCGAACAGGTAGATATTGAAGGTATTTCTGCAAAGCTCCTCGAATTATTCCTTGTGATAGGAATAATCCTGATAATTAAATGGGACAGGGAAGAAATAAAGAATAAACTTGTTCATCTTAGTAACAAATGAACCAGTACATCCGGAGTAACAATATGTTTTATATTATCCTTACTGGCACAAAATTAGGAATGAAAATTCTTGTCAATACTAGCATTTATAATTCTAAAAACCCAGAGGACCAGAATTAACCTGGCTGAGCTTTGATATCATGAGCTCATGCCGCGACTGATGCATAGGATCAATATAGATGCTAACACTAATCCAATCTATCTAAATTGTACTTGGACCGGCAGCTAGAATTAATAAAAATGTAAATACACCATAACATATTTGATATTTAGAGCAGAGAGCAACATAGACATATGAAAGAGTTCAGCATTTAGTAGATATCGACAGGAATATTTATGCTGCTTTTGTAATTGATCCCACTGGGAGTATTTCTGAGCTTTATATTGCACCGGATGCTGATTTGGACCGCCTAAAGATTGAACGATTTAAATCGGTGCTAGATATTAGATCTGCAACAATATCTGAAAGGGAGGCTGCTGAAGACTTGCTTGGACGACACAAGTGGGATGTTTTGGAGTACGATAAAGTAAAGCTCATCAAGCTATACCCAAGTGGCAATTTAGATCATAAAATGATTGTTGTCGTAGCAGCATGCACTAAGGATCCTGGAGATGTTATGGATTCAGTTATCGGTTACATGAATGAATCTGATGATGAAGAGCCATCGCCAGTTAATCTATTTGATGGATAGCGTTACTATTAGTTTCAGCAGGGATATCTGGTTCAAAGGAAAATGCTTCCAGATAAACAAAAAATACATAATTAAGGCTTCCTACAATTACAAAAAGAAGTATGCAACGCTCCAATCAGGCGCTAGATAGAAGACATGTTATCGGTATTGTCATTATCGTTAGCTACGCGATCCTCATTTTTACTGTGCCGTTGCTAGTACATATCCATGTTGTTCCAATTCTAGCTATAGTTACTCTGATAATGTTATCGATATATGTTTTACTTGCTCTTGAAATTATTCATAGAAGCCTTCTTGCTATGTTGGGTGCGATAATAGCCATTACTTCTGCAGTACTGTTTGGCAATATTAGTGCAGAAGAATCACTTGATTTCATAATTGGATCTATTGATTTCAATACTATAGGGCTATTACTTGGAATGATGATCATAGTTGCAATATTAGGCGAGACAGGAGTCTTTTATTGGGTTGGAATAAAAGCAGGAAAGTTAAGCAAGGGTAATTTATGGATACTAATGCTTCTTCTATGTTCATTTACAGCTGCTGCATCTATGTTCATAGATAATGTTACGACAATCCTTCTCATGATTCCAGTAACGCTATCTATTACAAGAACGCTAAAAATTCCAGCAATCCCATTTATTATCGCACAGGTACTGGTGTCAAATATTGGTGGTGCAGCTACATTGATAGGTGATCCACCAAATATCTTGATTGGTTCTGCTACTGGGATAGATTTTAACACCTTTCTGCTTCATATGGGTCTTCCAATCGCAGGTGTTTTTATATTCTCTCTATTTCTGCTAAAGATATTTTTAAGAAAGGAGCTCAATGAAGATCAGAGAATCGAAAAACAATCAGGCGTACAGGAACTCTTGGAACGGGATGAAGAAGCCATAATTATAAGGAATAAGGATACACTAAAAAAAGCGCTGATCGTACTGCTTGGTGTTATAGTTCTATTCTCACTTCAAGGACTAACACACATAGAAGTATCGATAGTGGCAATTGGAGGTGCAGCTGTTCTGTTGGTTATTACTAAGATGCATCTTGAAAAGATACTTCATGAAGTTGATTGGCCAACTTTATTCTTCTTTGCTGGCTTATTTGTTATAGTTGGAGTTGCAGAAAATGCAGGGCTGATCAATGCTCTGGCAAATCTGGCAATTGAAATTACAGGGGGAGATCCGTGGCTTACTTTCTTAATGATAATATGGCTTAGCGGGGTTGGAAGCTCTTTTGTGGACAATATACCTCTGACGGCAACCTTGATTCCTGTGATACAATCCCTTAATCTGGACCCAAATATAGCTTCTACCTTTGGTGCCGAAAGTATGTTTCAAGTCAGCCCATTGTGGTGGGCTTTGGCATTGGGTGCCGACATTGGAGGAAATGGGACATTAATAGGATCTAGCGCGGGAGTTGTTGCAGTGGGTCTAAGTGATAGATTTGGTCACCATATTACTTTTAATAGATGGTTTAAAATTGGGTTTCCTTTCATGTTAATTACCTTATTCCTTGGTACAGTAATACTTCCAGCTTTCTTATTATTGATTAGCAATTGAATTCAGACTTTGAAAAGAACAGCTTAAAGGGGGTTTAATAAAAAATGTATTGGACTGCTATGTTGTGCAAGTTGAAATGTTATAGTCGCCAACGTCTAGATTTATGCGTCTAATTGATAGCGTAAAACTCTATAATAGGATTATAAGAACTTAATCAATAAATCATTTCCATCCGTCCGGTAATCACAAAATAGGGTTACAGATCGTAATTGTATATCGTTAGTTATTAGGGTTTAATAAAAATACTCTTACCCAATTGTTAAACATCTGAAAATAATAACTACGACGGTATAACAATTAATGTTAGGTGATATCTATTATGAGCAATGAAACAAAAAGGATGACCGTGAAAAAGATCCTATGCCCCCCCCGAGAAGATAACCTCTCATGAGCCAACCGCTGTGAAAAGGGATCCCTCAAATACTAAGGAAAGTGTAACGCAGTCGGAAGAAGAATCCTAGGAAATGCTCAGAAGAAGCGGTATGACAAAAGGAACAGATAAGGCCTAATTTAAGTTCTCAGTTCAAAAGCCTTAATTTATAATTGTCTAATACTTGGAGTGCGTCTATTGCTATCACTTACGTTGAGTTAATTTGTACCGTCAAAGATTTATAACCATTATGCTCGTTACTTTTAATATTACGGATAGAGTAAGCATGATATCGGGAGTCATAATTATAGTAGTCATGGGTTTCTTGATCAGTATCAATTATAGCACTCTCGATAATAATTTTGCAAATAATATTAATCAAATTTACGCACAAACTATTGACCGTCAAGATATGGAGCAACAGGGACCATATAAAGTCACAATACCTAAGGGGGCTGCTAACCCTGAGGTAGATATAACCAATCTATCTCCTAGGCAATGGTACGTTCCAAAACAGGTCTCAATCAGCCAGGGCGATGCAGTAATCTGGATAAATAATGATACTGAAGCACACACGGTTACTAGTGGTACCGGAGCAGGTATCGAAAGCCTTTTAACAAACAAGCAAGGAAAACCAAACGGAATTTTTGATAGCGGTTTATTTGATCCAGGTGAATCTTGGACACATAATTTTACAGATGCTGGTAGATATACCTACTTTTGTACTATTCATCCTTGGATGGATGGAATAGTAACTGTTGCTTTAGGTCAAGGAAAAAGTCAACAGCAGAATCAAATTGAAATTCCAATCTATCCTGTCAATGCCTCAGGCAGCAGGATTGATAAGTTTCCTGTATATAAATTCACAAATGATAATAAATATGAGATAGGTATGTCTTGGGATCCGGGTGTAATAGTCGTTGGAGAGCCTGTTAGCTTTCTGATAAATTCCTTTGACTGGCCGATTAACAAAAAGTCACACTTAGTCCCTTATGACTTTGTAATTACAAGAAATGGAACAGACATAGACAGAACTTCGGATCTAATAGAGGTAGGCGCTGACGCGCAGACTGTTGCTTTTGACAAACCGGGTCCGATAACAATAAAAATTAAAAATATTGGAAATACTCCGGCTTCTGCAGAGTTTAGTACAATAATATATGAAAATTCTAGTGGGCAAGAAAGAAGTGGGGTTTCATCTGCTGCTAATACAGGAATAATTAGTGAACAATCTAATGTTTCGAAGTTTATATCCCCGCTAACACTCGTCTATGTAACTTATGCCATTATTGCCGGAATACCTGCCGCCGTTGCGGCAATTGTGATACTTTATCGGAAAGGTAAGATCTAATTGTCTGCAACTTCCGCTAAATTTGCTACACTTTCCCCAGTATACAAGGGGTTTCGTACGAACCTACTGATATTTTTCGCTACATATTAAAAAACTATCAAAAAAGATAATCGGCGATGGTTTAAACATACAAACTATCTTAAATTTCTTAAAATGAGATCCTAAAGCAGGAAGGTATAAGAGTGTCTACAACTAAAAATGATAACGCTGCCATTAATCGGTAGTATTTCAGAGCCTCGATGTATAAATCCTCGTTTTGGGTGCTGGTAGCTTGGCTGTATCCAAGTTAAGTGGAAGAATTATCTTCTCGAAAGTGCTAGCAATATTTAGCCAATGGGGAGGTGATATGATATTTTACTCAGTATCTTCGATCGTATGCATCCCTGCTTCTCTAAAGCGGTCCTGCATTCCGCGCTCAAGCAGGTGATAAAAAAATAGCAGAACTAGTGAAATCGGCTATTAAACACCATTCAATTTGGCTTTTGAAGCAAAACCTTGAACCCTCTTTAATCACCTTCAATCCTACAAGAAAGATCAAAGGATCAAGATGGGTTATTTAGCGTTGTGCCTTGCAAATATCATTAGAGTTTGAGCAATATATTTTTCGCCAACAAATTCCAACAAATTATTTCCCGTTACTGTCTTGAATATTACAACTAGTAGAGATCTGCTAATGCAGATTTACCTTAAATACCTTTGTGCGCCTAACCTATAGCCGCATTTACTACAATATATTGTTTCAGCTAGATTAACGTGTCCACAAACGCGGCACCGCCAACCACTTCTGTCGATAATATCGCGTGTACTACTATGACGTCGATTGATGGATGTATCGGTCTGATAATCAGAGTTAGACATAGGGATAAATCAGATTTACTATAATATTTCCGCACTATAAGTTTAACTGAATAATATCTTTTAAGATTTCCTATGGCCCTTATTTAAACTGTGGAGTCACATTATTAAACGGGTCGAATCATTAGGTAATTCGAAGTGCCACTTAATTGTATGTCTAATAACTGATTGCATAGTTAGGGGATAGAACCCTTCGTTAGTTTGTATTACGACGCCTTCCTTAAGTTTGTCTCTCGGGTTTGATCATTACAGTTACTTATCCATTAGGAGAATTATTTAACGCATAGACTATTGATGCTGTTGCTCGAAAACCCCTACGATTTTCTAAGTGTCAAAACTAGACGCAGGACAATTATTATTAGAAATTGTTATTAGAACATGAGAAATTCTTATAGGACGGAGGTACTCGTATTTGCATTTTTGTTATCAAAATAAATAGATCATAATGATTGTCTAAGTGTAAAACTCTCCGGCTTTTAACCAGCCCATTTTGTATTATGTAAATAGATAAGTAGATTAATAAGCCAATATCATTATTGGTTAATCCTATCTAATAGGTTTTTCTGACTTAACAATGTTAATCAAAACTCATTTTATGCTTACCATGTTACAATTACAATGCTTGATTCGTCAATTATGTAGGTATTTGATATAAAAGAAGCAGCAGTATTTATTCCGCTTGGTTTTGGGTTAGTAGTCGGATTGGTATATGCTATAATTTCATCAATTCGTCGTTCTTAATACTTATCTGCTCTAAAATTGCTATATCTCACTATAGCAACGCCACAATTGTTGTGGTATAACACAATAACTGAAACAACTGGAATACTTAAACGCTAGGGAGGTCATAAGTAGGCTCTAAATAGTTTGTCGGCTGTTATAGCGATATTCATGTTTCAACCGATGATCATACTAAAGAAAGAACTATCTGTTTCTCAAATTCTTCGCATAGATGGTAAGCAGTTTAGACAAGTCAAGAAGCGGTTTTCTATTGGTCATGACGGAAGATGTGCTATAGACGTCATCATGTCATGCCATGGTTGGGATGGTAAAGATGATTCTGATGCCCCAAAAAGATTATCAATTGCATTACTTGCGTTGCAAAATGCCCGTGTTAGCGAAAAATTAATCATTCAACTTAATGTTTTTCGTGCGACATTTGACAAAATAGCAAATTATTTGGACAAATCAAGTTTATGAATTTGGATCAGTGTTGATCTCACGAAACTGGGCGCCAGGCTAGCACGAGAAAATCGGTACTATAGTATTTCCAAAAGCATAACTATTTTATTCAAACTCATTTATTTTAGCATTGACTAATACAATGGTCATTGAAGTCGTAAAACTGCGCGGAATCGGCCCAATCTGTGGTTAAGCTTACCTTAGCTCGTCATACAGATAGAAAAAGGAAGGGCTAAGAGGGACTCCCTGTTCATGGTTCATTCAACTAATACTAGCGAGCTAAACATATAACTGAGTAAGTAATACTAGCAAGCTAAACATATCCCTGTTCATGGTTCATTCAACTAATACTAGCGAGCTAAACCCAACTCGTTAGCTGAGTTACCATCCACATGAACCATTTAAAATCCTAGTAACCGATTGCAAACCAAATATACAAAAGTGAGTTGAGTATAAGGAATGATTCCGATAAAGATGGCATGCCTACGAAATTCCAACATTGACATATACATGACAAAAAAAATAGTAGATGGTCATAGACGTTAGGAATAAGTAGCCAGTAATACATCTCGATAAGAGTAACGTGAATATCAAAGGAAGCCAGAATCGACAGCTAAATGATTACCTTACGGCTAACGTTTAACTTGGACTACAAATTCAGCAAGCAATAATAGAAATTGCTGTACATTTTTTTAAAATGTATAGAAAATGATATCATTCTTTCAATAGTTATATATAAGAAAAAAAGTCTACTCGCGGTAATGTCTGTTAGCACAGAACATTATTAGGCTGAATATCATCGAGTTCGAACCAGAGCTGCAGCTGCAACAATTATTCCAGCTGCGCCTACACCAATTGCAGTTACAGCTAGCAGATACGATCTATCTGCGATGTCTTTAACATTCTGAATCCCTTCTTGAATGTTAGAATTGCTTTCAGCCAAGGTTCCTATATCATCTCTAATATTGTTTATATCATTTGTGATCTGGTTTAGAATATTAGATGTCTGATCATTCAAGAGATTGGTATCGGTAGCATCGATACTAGAACCACTACCACCACCATTGCCGCTGGTTTCTGGAAATGATACTTTCTGTGTACTTTCGACGTCTTCAACCAGTACTTCATCATTTATTGGCTGATCTTGAATCGAACCGTTTAGCACTAGACTGTAAGAGCCGATTCTTGTTGGGAGAATTATTGCTTCTGACCATCCCTCAAGTTCTTGCGAGGGAACAAAATCAAGGGATTTTGTCACGCCTCCGTATTTAACCATGATATTCATATCGGCTAAAGCATTTCTTACCTGAATAGCACTACTATTTCCAAGGTCAGACTCTCTGGTTACACCTACAACGATGTCATTTATTTCGTCTACCAACGGTGGTTCTTGATCCCAGCCAGCTTGAACTGTGATATTACCATACTCAGTTGATACGTGTGCTAATGCAGTGAAGGAACTATTTAAGACGAGGGTAGCTACTATTGAAGATACAATTATTACACTAAGTAAAAGAATAGATTTAAAATATGTTCTAACATGTTTCAAACTTAACATTATTATCCCCAATACCAATTATCAAGGTGCATTAGCCTATAAATATCTATGAGGTATTTTATTTATTATTTTTTTATCGCTTCAACAGTATTCTTCAAATGTGATTGTCTTATGGGCATACGCCAAGATATTTATATCTAGCCCTTGGCTCTGCAAGTGTTGCAATGACAATTTGACGCATATAAACGGTTAGATTAATCTAATTTACTGTTATTAGTCCCTTTAAACCTTTAAATGTGTTATGTATCAACAAGTATATCCACTAATATTGCCTACTAGTTGCAACGGGGTTTGTACACTCTATCAATTCGTAGGGGGAGGAAGTCATTCAGTATATCAAGCCGGATTTAAGAGATGTACTGAGTGTGGAATATATATAAAATATTTAGGAAATAGATGTCCATGCTGTAGTTGTGTGTTAAGAACGAAAGGGCGAAATTATAAAAGAAAGCTGAAGAAATGATGCAATTTGTTAATTCCCGCTGCTTTGAACATTGACAATATTGTTGAATAAGCTTAAGTTTGCTAATACCTTATTCGTATGTCTTTTATGTCTTGTTGTAGAAACATATACTATGAACAAGATAGATGTACGCAACTTATAACAAAAGATGTATTTTCTAATGACATGAAACATTTAGGGCATGTAGATGGATTAGATAACACATATTTCATTGTAAAAGATGGTCTCTTTAATCCGAAGTACTAGAAGATACCACCAGAAAAAGTGATTAGCTGTCAACATGGTAAAGTATTACTTAGCGTTTCAGAACAAGATACAAAGAAACAGTTTAAGAGAAATACCCAGGATACTTCAAAAATATTCAGACTTAGTTCTAGGAACTCTGATTTGCCAAGATATCGTCTGGAGTACAAAACTGAATAGTTGTAAATATGGTTACTTGCATTAACGATGAATTGGTTGGGAGGATTCCAAATTAATTGCATTTAATTGCATTATTATTCTTATCATCCTACGGGAAAAAGATTAGCTCGAATATTGAGTATAAATCTAACAACGTATCAAATCTCTGAGGCTTAACCTATCGTTAGCTAATTTGAGGATTAAAAGGCATTATTGACTTTACTGGTGTAAAGGAGTACGTTAATGGTAGGTAAGGGCAAGACATAATACTTTTTAAGCTACAAATATAGCAATTTGGCAAATATACATATGATTAAAATCAATCTAGAAAAGTTAGAAAAGATGACAAATTATGGAACAGAGGATGACCCCCATCGCCATGTAACTGGAAATTTTGCGCTATATAGTGCTGCAGGAACTAAAAGCGGATCGGTTGTGTATTTTAAATTAGAACCAGGGCGGGAGCTCGGAACCCATACCGATAGTGCAGAGGAAATTATCTATATCATAGATGGGACAGTCGAAGCTACCATAGGTGAAGAGAAAGAACTGATTTCACGTGGTAAATCGGGGGTTGTTCCCGTTATGGAACCTCACAACTTTCGCTGCGCAGGATCAAATATAGCCAAAATAATTGGATTTTTTTCAAGCCCTAATGTAGTTAGTACCTTTAAAAAAGTGTTTATGCCATTAAATTTTAAGGAGTTTGATACAACCAAGCTTCCAGCTCCTGTAATGAGATAGTAGGAATTAAACCCCATGGTTAAAGATTGCCTTTTTTTAGTCAACTACTAAGGGTTATCGAGTATAAAATGAAAAATTTCGGACATAATAACCTGATTAGACATATCTACAGCTCTGACTTTATACGACATACATTTGCTGCTCTTCGAAGTACAAGATTAACTGATTTGGAAAAGTAAATTAGAAGTCATGTTAACCTGAATCGGTTTATGTAAAATGTAAGAGAAGATGGCTTCCATAATTGTCTCGTGGTATAATGACCAATTCTCTCCCATGTCATGTTTTATGACGTATGCCTTATGACCACTACTACCACACTTTTTGAAACTACGGATTAATTCAGAACTTTTATTAGACTGTAGAGTTTGTTGAACTGACATATTTGATCATTCAGGTTTCCCAGGTTTCAATAGGAGTCATATTGTTTAAAACTATATATCAATCCAATTATGAAATAAGCACAATTTAGAAATGAAAATAGAAAGTTCTCAAAAATCTTTGTTTTGTGCACAATAACCCACCCTTTTTAAAAAAGAATAAAAACAAATTAATGCAGTTTACATGACGCAAGTTTTAGTTTCACGAATTACAAGCATTTTCAAACAACTTCATACTATAAATATCTCATAATGTATAATTAAATACTTAGACGCAGTTAATCGATATAAAGAGTGAATCGCATAAACATATTTTATTGCACGAACATAATAGCATAAGAGATATATTTTTGAATGATTAGAAGCAGAACAAAGTATATGAAGGCTGTTTACATCGTTCACGATCCAAAGGTTGCCGCTATTCTCATAGATCCTATGAGAAGGGCCATATTAGAACTGCTACGGCAAAAGCCTATGACCCAAGCACAACTTGCTAATGAACTAGGCCTAAGTGCCCCCTCCTTAAATTTTCATATAAAAAAACTTCGTTCTAGAAAGCTTGTTATTGTGGTTAAAAGGGAGGTTGAAAAACATAGAATAATGCAAATGTTTTTTGCAAGCGTCGCTTATCTATTCGTATACGATTTGGAGGCGCTTCCCAAGAGCATTGGACGATATTTCTTTCCAGTTAGTTTAGAGAGAGCCCGATCGGTATTGTCAGCCTACTATGTTTCGGAAGGACGAAACGATCCTAGTGCTAATTATTCAAGTGAAGAAGTGAATAAGATAGCTGAATCACTATCGAACCTTTTGGTAAAAGCTGCTAAGCATTACCAGAACAAAGAGGTTGAATACGGAGAAGAAAAAGTGGTTAATTTTATTTACAAACGATGTATAATTAGTGCCATTTCCCAGAAAAAAATTATCTTTTAAGTTTGCTTTCGAAATTGTACTATCCATTAAGAACAAAATGAAGAACTCTAAAAGAGAGTTTGGTGAGCTTACTATACACATAAAACCTAATACAGATAAAAATATGTGTACCGATAAGCTGAGATAGCAATAGAACGAAATCATTGTTCTATCGTTGGAAAAAAGATGCAAAATTATTGCTATTCTCCTCTAGCGGCTGCTTCTCCTCGGTTGTCATAGAGATACTTGTACCAGTAAGAGAATTATTTTAGGCGCCTACGATCGGGGCTGTATCTATTTTGTTGGCTAGATCAGCTACCATTTCCTTTAGTCTTTTATTTTCCTGTTCCAGCTGCTTTTCTCTATCCGATGCATCCGTACCAGATAAGCTTCTTGTACCTGCTTGAACGAAACTTGCTCTCCAGCTATGGACCAATGTAGGTCTTACATTGTACCTCCTGCATACTTCAGCAGTTGATGCAGTTGTGGTCAGTACCTTCAGTGCTATGTTGGCCTTCTCTTCTCCAGACCATTTTTCACCTGGCATATAACATACCCTCCAAAGTGGCTCTTAAAACTGGCTTAAAGCAGCCCAGCTGGTACGGGGTACAGATTAAATTTGGTGCGCTAGTAAGGTGAATACGCACCAACAAGTAGTCCTAACTATCTACGAAGGATCTGAAGTCAGGTACTAGACAAGACGAAAACCGGATCTCCTTTTTCATTGTGCTTCACCCACCTCAGCATTGCGCCGATGGGCAGAGTTGCAATGATAATGAGGAAGATTGGAGTAGACGACGAGCGTTTCGAGGATTTTATCTATCCCTACGAGCTTTGGCATCCTTATATAAAGACAGGATTGAACCCAGAGCTTTTGAAGAAGCAGGTTGATGAGCTCTACTATTTCCAAAGTCAGAATAATGGTTTGGGAACAGCTGTTTCAATTGTTCACATTTGTGATAACATAAACAATCTGAAATCTGAAGAAGCAACTCTGAATAATGGAGTAGCTGGCTTGAAGTCAAGAAAAGAGCGAGTTAGAAAAAGAAAATTCAGAACTGCAAGTCCAGAATCGTGAGGCAAAAGCGGAGCTAGGAGCTAGCGTGGAATTTAGAGATAAGTTAAAAGCCAACGGATGTCAAAACGGGGAGATTCTCCAATCCGTGGATTTAGCCTTGTTGGTAAAGAGAAGCGCTTACACCATTGGGAATGCGCTCGAAAAAATCTCTGACTTTGCCAAGCTTGATATGGACAAGGCTACTATGCATCAGAATGTTCTAAATCAAGAAGTCAGA
>Ga0210114_1000214_pt1 | contig 14902 bp, 20 predicted proteins | sample MayberryNW_TuleA_FD_185524 | JGI IMG/M metagenome (GOLD analysis project Ga0210114, IMG submission 185524) | Wetland microbial communities from San Francisco Bay, California, USA, that impact long-term carbon sequestration - MayberryNW_TuleA_D2... | ecosystem: Environmental > Aquatic > Marine >...
TCTCCGCGAAGCGCGCGTGCTCCGGCAGTTTTTCCTTCTTGGCTGCAGCAATTAATTTCTCGAGGGCCGCCACCACCGCTTGATGTTCCCGAAGCATTTCCGGCAGCTCGGCTCTGAGCCGTTCGGTCATGACCAAAACACCGCGCATTTCTTCGTCGACTTCGCCGCGCGCCAGCGCCGCTAATAGACCGATCGGCGGAAGAGCAAATTCCTCCTCCCTGAGGAAATGGTTGTGCAGAACTCCGGCCACGGCTTTCGCCGCCTGGCCGGTTTCGCCGCCCGCCTTCGTCGCTCGGGCAAGCTCCGCGTGTAGCTCCTCATGTTCCAGTTTTAGAGATTTCGGTATTTGAGTTGGCATCTTTAAACCTCCGAGTTGTGAGTGGTTCCTTGGCCAATCCGGCCTCCATCGATTCGGGTCAATGGCCCTTGGCCGCGCCTTTGGCGGTAGCGTAAATCCGCTCGATATACGAAACGAAGGGAACGTACGCCTCCACATACTCCCGACCTGCCTCGACATCATCCGGCTTGAACTTTTTCTTGGCTGCGACCGCTTTGAATTTTTCTCGCACCTCGGTTTGAACGGTTTCGGTCAAGATCTTGAGCAATGGCTCCAATTTTCCGCTTTCGATCGCCTTGTCCGCCGCCGGAATAACCGGTTCGAGATCGCGCCCGGCTGGCTTCAATCCCGTATAGGGCTCTCCTTCACCAGTACGGTGAACCCGAACCAGCGTCTCGAAAAAGTACATATCCGCAAGCTCCTTGGCTTGCGAGTTTAGTTTCCGAACCGTTTGCGTCTTCTGAAAGGCTTTCTTTATTTCTGCCTCATCGTCTTTTGGCACCCAGATAAGCACGAGATTAATGTTTCCCGTTTCCAGCGCCCTTTGGGCGGCTTTAATAACTGGACCATCCATCCCGTCACAATGCGCAAAAATTTTGTTAGGTGAGAAAACTCCGCCCGCCGTTAGGGCAGCGAAAATAGTCAGTGACCAGAAAAATTTATTTCTCATGGTAAGACCTCGCATTCACGTTCCGATGACAAACGCTAAGAGCGCAATGATTATGCCAATGGATTTGCATGGAAGATTTGGAGACTCGTTCATGCTTTCTCAGAATCGGAAAAAGGACTGACAGCCTCTTAACGCCCTGCGATCTTCTCCTCAAGCCGGCTACTTATCTGGCATTGCGAATGTAATCAGAATCGCACAGTCTTCATGTGCTTTGGCCGTATGAACAAGCCCTGGACCAAGCGCTATCAGAGTCTCTGCCGAAACGTCCAGATCTCCTCTGTCTGTTGTTAACCTGAGACAGCCACGAATAGCTTGGATACTAATGGGACCGGACACTTGGTGCGATGGAAGGGCAGTCCCCTTCTTCAAAGCCACAAGAATAACCCGTAGCGGCCCTTGTTTGACCAGAGTCTTACCGGCGCGGCCCGTCGTAGAGCCTTCGGCAAACTCTCGTAGCGTGTCATCTTCCGCGCTAAGCATGAAAGTCAAAACTTTACCCGAAAGCCGGCGCGTCCGAAGCACTGAAGATTTCTTTTTCTGCATGGTCGTCCTCTCGATCAGAACATTTCCATTGAATCGACACATAAAATGGCCGATTATCCTAGAGGGTTGCAGGCGCTTCCGTTGCCTTTCTTCTCGATTCAGAGAAAATTCTGTTCTCCTTTCGCACATTCGCAAAGGAGGAGAAAAGCCGAGCCACCGAAAAAGATGCACTACTTAATTCAGGAGTTCTGTTTATACAAACAAGCAATTTCGAGGCCCTTTGACGCATCCCATGCGCTACAAGCGGCGACCTCAAAATCAGTTCTCCTTGTTCTTAAGTCGGCCATTGTTTAGTGTCGTAAACAAACTTGGCAAGAAGCCTGGCAAGTACGCGGCCGTCATCGAACGCGTCAGCATCCGGGTGAGTGATGGGAACGGCCCCGCGGTGGCGTCGATCGGGTGTGATCCTTTTTTGCCGTTTGGCTCAAAAAATATCACGTCGCCGGTCGCCAAGACGAAAAATCACCGGCACCGCTGCGCGATCTGCTAAAACACGATAGCGACTGTTACTCCGGCAGCGTGTAGCGAGCTTCGATGAAGCTCCGTATCAGATCTCGGCTCTCCGCCGGTCGCAAGTCCTGCCGTTGCTCGATGCGCTCGGTCTGATCGGCAAGATACGTATCCTTCACCGCATCCCGGAACCAGCGCGAATAGTCGCCTCGACGAAGATGAAACAGCCACGTTTCTTCGTCGATGCCTTCGGCAATCTGGGCGAAAATCACAAGGTTCTGAGCCTTAAGATTATGACCTCCCGCCGGGCCGCGAAAATAGAAACTGTTATTACGCATATTGCCTTCGGCGTATTTTCGAAGATGGCGGATACGTTCAGCTCGGCCGGATCGTACCTTCATAGAAAATGGCGCTTCGCCGTTGCGGGGGAACCACACGACGGCATGCCCTCTCTGATGAGACAAGCCTTCGAACCGTGGATGTGGCCTCCCGGTAGCGTCGGCAAATTTTCTCAACGTTTTATCTGGCGAGTGTCCGACCGCTATGACTACGTCGACCAAAGACAAGGTCATGGGGGCGACATGTTCGGGATGCACAGTTACCAGCATCGTCTCTCCGAGTCTCTGGGGCAATGCTTTGCCGACGTGTCCCCAGTCCGGCGGCATCATGTGATGCGCCTCGTCGAGGATGATCCAATGCGGACGGCCGGTTCGCGTTCTCATCGCTTGAAGGCTCGGAAACAGACGCCCGAAGTATGCCGGCCGATCGGCGAGCGATACTCCCAGCAAGTTGATGTTCAGATTCATCTTGGGATCTTCAAGAACGGCCAGCGCTTGGTTGACAGCTACCGCGTGATGCGGGCTTCCCAGGGTGAGGACTTCCGGCAAAGTGCCGTAATCGCCCTCAGGATCGACAATGCAGACTTGATAAGCCTGAGCGATGAGTCGCTCCACGATACCGGCGGTTACGGTGGACTTGCCACTTGCCGAAGGTCCGGCGATCAGGATATTCAGGCCGTACGGTGGAACGGTAACCGGCATCCCGTCCGGAGCTAGACCAATGGTCAAGAGGTTTTTCCTGAGCCGGCCGTGCATTTTCGACAAGTCATCGGCGATCAGTTCATCGACAATCTCCACAACCCCCTGCCCTGCCTCGCCTTTTGTTGTGAATGCGGCGAGATCGCGAATCGCGGGCACGGCGTTGGCGACGGCTACCGCACATTCGCATCGTTCGAGGAATGAGTGGTCGTTCTCGGCATCGCCGATTCCCACCGCTTCATGCGACGATAAGCCGAGCTTGCGCAGCGCATAATCCATACCGCTCGCTTTGTTGACGCCCGCGGGTAAGACCATCACCGCATCTTTGTTGAAGATGATTTGAACCTCCAAGCCCATTTCCTGAATTGCCTGGAGCACGGCAGTATGATGAGGCAGTCTGGTGCTTACGATAACTTTCCCAACATCGAGCGAATTGCCGGTGAGGTCCCGCAACCGCGACACAAACTGCGCCGGCGGCGCTTTGCCGAGAAGCGTCTGCTCGCGCGTGCGCGGCTGATAGAGCAGCGCGCCGTTCTCCGCCACGACATAATCGAATAACCGGAGCCGTGGACAAACCGCCAACAAATCGTCGAGCCGTCTACCAGTGAGCAATAGCACGCGGCGGCCGGAGGCTCGCAGCCGTTCGATCGCTGCAAAGGTAGAACCATCCACGTAGCCGCCCGTGGCGATTGTGCCATCGTAATCGCTGACCAAAACCAAATAGCGCATCGGCCGTGACCTTAGCGTCGTGCGGCTGATACCGAGCTGACGCGCCGCTTCGCGCAACTTGCCGCAGATCTGATCGTCGTCAGCTTCCCGGTCTGCCGATTAATTTTCGAGAAAATGCTAACCAGAGCGGAATATCTCCCGGCGCTCTCTAAGCGAAGGCTCGGGCACCCGGATCGTCGATCCTACGGATCGACGTCCGGGAATAATGATAGGGCCTACAGAAACTACGACATTATTTCTTTGACCCCAGCTTTTTTTGCAGAAGCTCTAGCGTGTTCTTTTTCGCTTCTTCAGGGTCCTGACCCGCAGCTTTCGCCGCCTCAGCAAAAGTCTTGTCGGTTATGTTATTGGGATTGCCCATGTCGTTATCGGGCATTTGGCACCCGCAGTTATAGCACATACAGTCCTCCTTGTTATTTTTTCAACACTGAAGAGATCATCATCGATTCATTAATAACCCTCGAATTGTTCAACATGAATTTGATCTCTCTCGACTCCAAGTGATTGTAACAAGCTTTTCATGGAGTTTACCATGCTCGGAGGGCCCGCGACGTAATAGTTCGGTTCGGTGACTTGCTTTATGACTTTCCCAAGCATGGTCTTATCTATAACTCCCCTTTCACCACGCCACCGTTTAACCGATTCGCTGTCACCGGTCATGGTAGCGATCAATTTGTAGTTGGCATTAGTCTTTTCGAGCGCCTGAAGTTCGTTTATGAAAGCGGCATCCTCAGGACGCCGGTTAGAATAGAACAGAAAGATGCGATGAGGCGCTCGATTAACCGTTGCCTGGACAACGATGCTCCGGAAGGGAGTGATGCCGATGCCACCAGCAATCAGAGCTGCGGGCCGAGTACCCTGATCGTCAAGAGTCAAACTTCCAAAAGGACCTTGCATCTGTATTCCGGCACCGAGCGGCAGCGCTTTCATAGTACGCTTGAATGCGGTGTCGCGCATTCGTGTAGCTATCATCAAAACCCCTTCATAAGGAGCGCTGGCGATGGAGAAGACCCGCGTATTACCCTCCGCGTCGGTTTCAGGTGGATCAATCAATGTCAGCGAGATAAACTGACCAGCTTTAAAGTTGAAACCCACCGGTTTCTCAAGATGAAAGGCCATCGTGCCCTCGGCAACTTCTTCACGTTTATTAAGTTTAACGAGATAAGTGGGCATATATCGCAGTCCGTCAACGCTCAGCCCGCGTCCCATCAGGATCGACAATCTCGCCCAGTATTCGAGAGGCCTTCTTCCAATCCGTCAGGAAAGTCTCCAAACCACGATCCGTGAGGGGATGCTTGAACAGTTGCTCGAACACCTTGAACGGCATCGTTGCAATGTGGGCACCCATCCTTGCCGCTTGGACAACATGAATCGGGTGCCGTAGGCTCGCGGCCAGAACCTGCGTTGAGAAGTCCTGGACACGGTAGATTTCTACAATTTCCCGGAGCATCGCAAGGCCGTTCTCTGCGGTGTCGTCCAATCGCCCTACAAACGGGCTAACGAAATAGGCGCCGCCCTTCGCCGCTATTAGAGCCTGCGCCGGCGAAAACACGAGGGTGACGTTGACACGAATACCTTCACCGCGCAGAACGTGAAGTGCGCGGACGCCATCAGTAGTCATCGGAACTTTGACCACGATATTGGGGTGCCAACTCGCCAGCTCGCGACCATCACGCAACATTCCTTGCATATCAGTCGAAACTACCTCTGCATTCACGACCCCATCTTTTAGCAGTTTACACATCTCCAAAATGAGCTCGCGAAACGGTCGCCCTTCCTTTGACGCCAGTGTCGGATTGGTTGTGACTCCGTCGATCAGGCTTAGATCTGCGGCGTGGCGGATCTCATCTAGATTGGCGGTATCAAGAAATATTTTCATCGTATGACTCCGAGTAGCTGCCAATGTATCCTTCGATAAACCGTGCTTGAGAAATCGGCCTCCAGGTCCGATGTACGTAGTGTTGCATGGAACCGCTGCAAGGTTTCACATGTTTCAGCTGTTTCATTCCCAGCGGCCTCGGATTCTCTTGAGCTTTCGCAGAGGAAGGCTCTTGAACCCCGGCAAAAGGCCCATCTTTAGCTTCCATCGCCCGGCACGAATCGCGAGTACAGCAACAGCCACAGAGATTGCCATAGCAAGGGCAAAGGCAGAAACACTGTCTAATGCCACAAGACCGAATTTCGAAGATAGGATACTCATGTCAATCACTCCTTCTTGCATTTTTCAAAGACATCCAAATTAACGCCGCTTTCCACTCGTTTTTCTTTTCAACCTTACGTTCAGAAAATCCCTCAGGGCCGCAGCGTTATTGTGCCGGGGGTCGCGCGCGCCATAAAGAAGGGTAACATCCGATTGACGAGCTTTCTCCAATATCGCTGCCCACGTCTCGGCTTTCGCGCGAAGTTCCGCAAAGTAACGCTGCCGGAACTCTTTCCATTTTCGTGGATCGTGACCAAACCACTTGCGCAAGCGATCGCTGGGAGCCGCCGCTTTCAACCAGCCGTCGAGTGCTAACTCATCTCCCTTAAGACCTCGCGGCCAGACCCGATCAACCAGCAGACGGCTCCCGTCGCTGGCGTTTGGTTTTTCGTAGATACGCTTAGTTTTAATCCGGGACCGAGTATCTGACACGTTCTTTATTTCCTTGGTTCCTTTGTTCACTGCCATAACATCATAGGGCAATGTTCATGCCATAGAACAGCGACACGGCATCTGCGTCTTTACTCTCCAGAAAACCTCTCCTCCAAAAGACTATCCTCATCGTGCCTCAGAGGGAGTGGGGCGAATTTGCAAGGTACTGAGGCATTTTTGCAGCAACGCGAGGTGGCGTAGCAAGAGGCTTTGTCTTCGAGGCGATGAACCCGTGAGGAAGCTATTCTGCGGGATCCAAGGTGCCCCCGCGGACTTCGGCTGGAAGAAACAAAGACGGGATCTTTTAGCTGCTTAGATCCAACGTGTCCTTCGCCTCATCGATCACTTGGAACAGGTCGTCGGCTGAAAAAGGTTTTGAAAGCAGCGGCATCCGAAGTTTTACGGCAGACTTGCGCAGCGTCTCGTCGGCAAACGCCGAGATCAGGATGATCCTGATGCCAGGATCGTTCTGTTTGAGCGCTTCAGCGATTTCGGTTCCCAGCAAACCGGGCGTGCGAACGTCGAGGATAATCAGATCATACGGCGCGGACCTGGCTTTTTCATAGCCGGCGACACCGTCGGGTGATTGCACGACCTCAATCGCTCTGTCCTCCAATATTTCGGTTAAAAATTGGCGGAAAATCTCGTCATCTTCCACGACCAATACTCGCACTCAATACTCCTTGTAGGAAATCCTCAATGATCCAAAAAGCAACAAACATGCCGAAACACGACAGCTGAAGCAAAGACGAACAGGGCAAATTTTAGGAGTCGACCTTCCACCGCGCCAGCATGCGATAAAGTGAGCGCCGGTCGATATCAAGCACCTTCGCGGCGCGAGAAATATTTCCCCGCGCGCGATTCATGACATAAAGCGCGTAGCGTTTCTTGATCTCTTCCAAACTCGGCGTATCGGAAAAATGAAAATCGCCATCGCCCGCGCTATCGTAGGGTGGCGGCAGATCCTCGCGGACTTCATGCGGCAGGTCGTCCACGGTGAGCACCGAATTTTTCGAGAGTACGACGGCTTGCTCGATGGCGTTTTCAAGCTGGCGGATATTCCCCGGCCAGGAGTAAGTCCTGAGCCGTTCGAGCGCGTCATCGGCAATCGCCGAGATGGGCTTGCCGGCGGCCAGGCTATAGCGCCGAATGAAGATCTGCATCAGCGGCTCGATATCTTCCGGCCTGTTGCGCAGCGGCGGAAGCCGGATCGTAATCACTTTCAACCGGTAGTAAAGATCCTCGCGAAAACTCCCGGTTTTCACCAGTTCATCGAGATCCTTGTTCGTTGCGGCCAAAACTCGCACGTCCACCTTGACCCACTCCTTGCCCCCTACTGGTCTGACCTCTTCCTCTTGCAGGACGCGAAGGAGCTTCGACTGCATGTTCAGGCTGATGTCGCCGATCTCGTCGAGAAAGCAGGTTCCTGAATGGGCTGATTGAAACACCCCCTTCTTGTCCGCGACTGCTCCCGTAAAGGCGCCGCGAACATGCCCGAACAATTCGCTTTCCAGCAGCGTCTCCGTTAGGGCACCGCAGTCGACAGCAACAAACGGCCGTTGCGCGCGCGAACTGTGTTCGTGAATGGAACGGGCGATCACCTCCTTGCCAGTGCCGCTTTCTCCGAGAATCAGCACGGTGCTCTTTGTCGGTGCCGCCCGCGCCACCATTTTGAATACTTCCACCATCGCCGGGCTTCTGCCGATCACCGTCTTCTGCAGCTCCGGATCGTCAGCCTGTTTGATCTTCCGATTGGAGTGAATTTTGGCGCTTCGTTGGCCGATGGCTCTGGAAACTATTTTTTTCAGCTCGTCCAGGTTCATGGGCTTGGAGACGTAATCGTAAGCGCCCTCATGGATCGCCTCCACGGCCGTTTCGATCGAGCCGAACGCGGTCATCACGATAATCGGCAGCGCCGGCTGCTCCTGGCGCATCGCCCTCGTTACCTCGAGGCCGGTGATTCCCGGCATCCGGACATCGACCAGCAGTAAATCGTAGGATTCCTTGCGCAGGCAATCGAGCGCTTCTTCACCGCTCCGAGCTTGATGGACTTCATGCCCTTCTTCCTCAAGAACCTCGGCAAACAGCCCGCAGCTTACGTCGTCATCATCAACAATCAAAATACGCGCTGGCTGTGCATTCATCGATTCCCCCGGTCGGCTTCCGCCTCGGCGGGCAAAAAAATCCTTACGGTCGTGCCCTTTTCGATTTGACTAGTGATCGCAATCTTTCCTCCATGTTCCTTGACGATCTCTCGGCATACGGCGAGGCCGAGGCCGGTGCCACTGCCCGGGTCCTTGGTCGTAATAAAAAAATCAAAAACCTTGGGTAAGACATCAGGAGCGATGCCGGATCCGGTATCCGAGATCTCTACGATTATGCCCGTGCGCCCCTCTTCCGTCTGCCGAGCGCTCTGCGTCGAAATGGTAATCTTTCGCTCTCGCCCGAGGGAATCTACGGCATTGTTGAGCAAATTGATCAACACGCGTTGCAGGGATCCGCTGTGGGCAGCTAGCGACGGCAGCGAATCCGCCAGTTGAGCCGCGACCTGCACGTTTTTTTCTGTAAAGACAGGTTTGAGAAGAAGAAGGGTCTCCTGCACCAACTCGTTGAGATTGACATGCCCGCGCTTGCTGATAGATCCACGCGTGCGATCCAGATAGTATTGAACGATGTTCGCCATGCGCTGGACCTGACTCTCGATGGTTTTCGCGTGGCGACGAGCCTTCTCGGGCAAATCCTCCTGAGCTAATAGCTGGGTATACCCGAGCACGGAATTGAGCGGCGTACCCAGCTCGTGTGCGATGGCCCCGGTCATCCAACCGAGGGCTGCCGCCTGCCCGATGCGCCCGCTTTCTTGCTGCAGATTCCAAAGCTCTTTGTTGCGCTCGATCAACTCCTCGGTGATTCTCTCAACGCTCTCCTGCGCTTCCTTGCGCTCTAGGTATAACTGCAGCATTTCGGCAACAGATTCGAGGAGGCTCTTTTCTTCCGGCAGGAACGACGGCCTGCTTTGAACCCCCTTGTTCTCGGCATAGGCGATTTCCACCGCTCCATGCTTTCCGCCGCTGGTGGTAAAATGCGCGCTCTGCTTCCACTGGCCTGAGCCGAAATTGATCGATCTATATTCGACTCCATCAAAAACAACGCGCGCGCACGCAAGCTCGACGTGATCAAAAGCCGCGGGAAGAATAGTTGCGATTTCCTGGAGCAAAGCCTGGGAGGGTCTGGTATGGTCCTGAAGCAAGCGCGCCGTATGGTGCAGCACTGTGAGCTCTTTGACTCGTTCGTTGAGATCGTGAAGAAGCTTTTCCTGTTCCTCCTCACTCATAGCTTCACCGGGAATACGGAGGCTCGTGCGCTTGCGGAGCGATAACGCGAAGACTATAGCTTCTCGCCTTGGGTGAAGCAATTCCGGGTTGCAGTTGCCGCTCATGAGCGGCAGGTCATGAACACCGCGTGGTACTAAAACCTTGCCGTCGAGCCAGCCCCGCCACTCTGCCTCTTCAAGGCAGCGATTTGCAGCGCAGCCGAGCGCCCAAAGCCGCGATGAGCATGATCAAAAGGATCGCCAGGATCGCGAGCAGCACCCCTCCAAAGATTGTCAAAAGAAGCTAAAACAGGATCTCCACAAACTCTGCGATTTCTGATGCCATTTTGGCGGATGTCTCTTTTTTTACCGACCAAAACCAAATAGCGCATTACAGATTACTTGGTCGGTTTCTCTCGGTCTGAATCCGTTTCCTGAACCTGCTCCGGCTGACGCTCCCCGCCGAGTGTCCAGGCAGGCGGATCGCTTGCAGGAAAACTGTCGGCCAACGTCTGATCGATCAGCTCTTCGGAAATCGCTTGTTTCCGTTTCATGTGTCTTCTCCATTCTTCTATTGGTCGCCGTAGATCCCCATTGCCCTAGTGCTCAAGCCGCTCGCGGTGTTTTCGAGCCAATCTATAGGGCCCTACCTCCGGATCGCATCACCAAAACGTCCGAGTCAACTTGCCGCATCACGTGTTTGGCCACGCTGCCGAATAAAATACGCGGCAAACCGGTGCGACCTTCAGTCCCGACCGCCACCAGATCCGCGCGCATGCGTTTGGCAACCATGGTGATGACGTGAGGCGCGCGCCCAAACCATATTCCCCCTATAAGTCCTTTACGGCCATGCCCGACTGTATCAAGAAACGCCTTCATCTCCTGTCTCGCTTTCCTTGCGAACTCGCGCCGGTAGCGCATGATCTCGGATGGAGGCACATCCGTTCTCAAAAGTTGACGCTCTATTCCTTCGTAACAATGCAAAACATTAAATTCTGCCTCGGGAGCAAGCCGCAGGGCGGCTCTCAGGACGCTACGGGAATTTTCGGAGAAATCGACGGGGACGAGCACACGCCGATAACGGCTCCGCCCGCTTCTTTTGACGACCAATAGAGGGCGGTCGCCGTAAGCTAGTATGTCTTCCGCCGTTGTGCGGCCAAAAGCGTCCGCCAGCAGCTTGCGTTCATGATCGCCCACAACGATCAGGTTCGACGCGCCTTTCCGTGCGTGCCGGACGATCTCAGAGGCCGGCTTGCCGCTTGCTTGTGAAATCGAAACCCGCTCGGGCTGAACAGCATATTTAGCCAGCCTCGGGCGCAGCTCCAGCGCCAAGTCGCTAACGCAGTGTTTCACTACTTTATGACCGCACCAGCGTTCGTGGACATGTAAGATCTCCAGCGTGGCTTGATGCTCCATCGCGAGCTGTGCGGCGCGAAGAAGCGCTCTTTCAGCGCGCGGTGAGAAATCAGTGGCGACCAGAATGCTGCTCAATGCAGTGAGGCCTGGCCGACGGCGCGGCACGTGTATTCCCCGTTCCATTTCTAAGAAATTGATCGATTCTGTACTTTGTTTCACGTCAACTTTCCTCAAAAACCACTGGACCGGTTGTCCTGTGGCAGCTGCACTCGTGCACACGGAGTGGACTCAACTCCTCCCGCAACGCACACTCCACCGGAATTTCTCGGCTAGGATTGCCCGGCCGCCTTGTACTTAGCTGCGCCAAATGTTGGACGACACCGACATGGCTCGTCGCATCCTTTTTAACGTTTCGCGCGTCTACGCTGTAGACGTCGACGTACGGCCCGTTCGGTTCCAGCGAGAGCGATTCCCACGGCGCCGTTGACCGAGTGGTGTTGGCTTTCGAAGACAACGCTCGGCAGATCGATCAACACCACTTTGATCGTACATACCTGATCGATGCCACCGCGCGGCCCATTCACATCTTTGACGCGAACGGTTACTCGCTGGATCGTATCCGCGAACTTCCCAAGCTTCATTCCGAGTTTCCGGCGGAGATCTTGCCGTTGTGCCTTGTTGAGACGTGCTCCCAGTATTCGGATGTGAGCGGGCACCGGAACGGCCCCATTCCGGCCAGCATGTCGCTTGACCTCTTTAGGCAGCCAGCCAACGAAAGACGCCCGCTGGGACTTGTGATACGTCCCTAGTTTTCGACTCGGCACGGTTGATACTCGAATTCATTCGCCGGCGGGCGAAGCTGTGCTACTGGAGGATGTTGCCGAGGTTGTCACGAGATCAGAATCTTTTTTACTGTTAATGCAGGCTCTATGCAACGGAATCTTCAAATCTGATCCATGTTGGGGGCCAGCTCGTTTGAGTCGTTCACCAGCAGCCTGCTTTTTGTAAAGAGACCATCATGAGCCAGGCGAGTTTTGGGCGAGCGGGTGCCTGGCGGCGTTCCGATTCGAACGATCATTTGTCTGAAGCCTTTCCGAGCCTTTGAAAGTCGCAACACGACCCCATAAACTTTTGGTGCCCCAGATGCCGGAACGCAGCGCTTCGAGCTCCACGATTTGGCTGTGGTCAACGAACAAATTGACGTCTGGACCAAAATTCTTTACGTACCATTGAAACACCTCGGGCTCCGCCGCTTCGAACATTACTTTTTCCAATCCGAGGGCGTTGGCAAACTTCGCCGGAGCATCGGTGCGCCAGGCTTTTACGCTTTCGGTAATACCCTCGGACTCGATCATGATCATGTACGCCCCGGCGTCCAGAAATCGCTTAGCACGTTGCACTGCCCACTCGACATCCTGTGTACCTTCGGATTCGAGCTCCGCCGCTGCGGTGGTTCCGCCGGCACCGAACTGGATTCCAACCTCCGGCTTTGCCTTCATGCCCGCTTTGTGCACTTCCTCGATCAGCCGCAGTACGTCGTCGACGGGAATCGTAATAAAACCTGTTGAGACCTCGATGATATCAAAACCAATCTGTCTGCATTCCGCTATGTACTGGCTCACCGCTTGGGGCCCATACGTCAACACGCGCTCGATGAATCCGCCTGTGGAAATGAGCACGTCTTGCTCGTGACAAAAATCTACCAACTCTTGTAGTGCCTTGCGCGGCATCAAAACGAAAGAACCACCGGCGAACTTCAGCGTATCTACGTAGTCACCCATCGTATCAAACAGGTCCTCCAGATAGTGCTTCCCAACGGGCGTATAGTACGGCCCCCTAATCTCCGTAATGCCGGCAGTACGCGGCTTAGCTTGGCGCTGATTGACGGGAATGAATGAGAACGCACGCTCATCTCGTATAGACGTTGTCTGCATGATCTCCTCCTGGGATACAGATGATAGTATTCATCAGATTTCCTTATGAACATGGAACACCGACTTGGATCGCGCGTCAGTCTCCGGCACGATACGTGACGGTGCAAGAATGGTACCTACGAAAAACCCTGGAGGGTTATTGCTCAGCTTTAGCGGGAATGCCGGTACGCTCCGGTGGCGAGCTGTGCCGTCTGGACTATGGGCGCAAATTTGCCACACTGGATCTCCAATATAGCCTCACCTGCAACATCGCAACAGCTACATACATCGTATCGTACGTGGTTCCACCGCCCATCAGCATGAATCTACCCCGAATCGCAATGCAACCTTCGTTGGCATGTAAGTTGCGGTAGTACTGGATGATCAAAGAACGAAGGAGGAGAAAGTTTAAATCGTGTTGCAGTTCAGACGCAAAGGCCACTCAGAGGAGAGCAAGTTCGAGCCTGTTACCGGAACGGGCGAAATACAAATCCTGGCGCCGGTTAGAAAGAACACAATTCCCCGGGCAGAAAGCATTAGTATCACTAGAATTTTTGCGCCCACCGATCTTTCGCCGATGTCGACTGCGGGAGTTCGCTACGCTATCAATGCAGCCAGAAAGTTCCACGCTGAATTAGTCGTTTACCACGTCGTAACCGGCACGGAGGTGGCTGCGTTCGCCCGCAGGCGAAAGACCAAAGGCTTAGTTGCCGCGCCTTCGCGCGGCATCATCGAGGCATACGCGTCACGTTTGCGAGGTTTTATAAAACGGAACTTCGGCGCCGACGCGCTATCGGTAAAAATCAAACAACGAGTAGACTTTGGTACTCCCAAAAAGAGCATTATTGAAGCCGCCAAATCTGAAAAAGCTGATTTGATCGTTTTGACCAAGAGTCGCGAAGGCTGGTTTGCAAAAAGGTTCCTCCGCAGTGTAACCGAAGAGGTGATTCGGCAAGCACCATGTCCAGTCTTGACGATTCCAGCAAACTGGATTGCGCTGCGCGAGAAGCTTGCAGCATAAAGTTGCATCTTCGGCCCGCGCACCTCCGTGCAAATCGGGAACATTGGCTGGGCACTCCGCGCGCACGCGGCCGCTGCTGGCGGTATACATCGTATCCTGAACAATCTATTGGAGATCGGTATGTCACCTAAAGACACGATTTACATCACAGAGTTCGATCATAAGCGCCTGAAGGGGTTGATCAAGTACGCCGGAGAGTCATGGGACAAAAGAGTGGCTCAGCATCTGGAAGAGCTGGATGAAGAGCTTGATCGCGCCGAGATAGTCCAGCCTGAAGAGATTCCGTCCGATGTGATTACAATGAACTCGACCTTTCGCCTCACCGACTTGGCAGCGGGAGAAAAGGTCGTCTACACGTTAGTGTTTCCCGGTAAGGCGGATTCAGCGACGGGCAGGATCTCAGTGCTTGCGCCGATCGGAACCGCCGTCCTTGGATACCGGGTAGGCGATGTAGTGGAATGGAGAGTGCCTGCAGGATCCAGGAAGTTCAGAGTTGAAAAGTTGTTGTACCAACCGGAAGCAGCCCTCGATTATCACTGCTAGCCCGGGCCGCTTGCCCGGATCGATCCAGATCCGGATCCGAAATGGCGCTCGAGCAAAGCATCGAGCCGTTCATGATCGTCGGCAAGATAGCGGTAGATTTTCCCGGGCATAGTAAGTATCGTGCGCCAACAGTGTTGAGTTTTACCGTAGCGGCAGTGATTATTTATTAAGGAGTTCATAAGTATCTAGACAACAGGGTTTGTTGGAAACGAAGGGACGACTCGTTCCAAGCCCAGGCAAAGCGTCTGAGCGTCATCGGCCGCCACCCGAGCCACGCCCCGAGTGCTTAATTTTGGGCGTGGGTGCGAAAGCGTCCTTTGAGTCCTGGTGCCTGCGCTTTCCACGACTCGCCCCTTCGTCC
>Ga0210114_1000217_pt1 | contig 14819 bp, 14 predicted proteins | sample MayberryNW_TuleA_FD_185524 | JGI IMG/M metagenome (GOLD analysis project Ga0210114, IMG submission 185524) | Wetland microbial communities from San Francisco Bay, California, USA, that impact long-term carbon sequestration - MayberryNW_TuleA_D2... | ecosystem: Environmental > Aquatic > Marine >...
CGAACACCCCCCGCAGTCCCACGATCGGGACGCCGAGGAAGGAGCGCATCTCCGGGTGGTGCGGCGGGAAGCCGTAGGAGTCGGGATGCCGGTTGAGATCCGGCAGCCGGATGGGGCGGGCCTCCCGGATCACCAGCCCGAGAATGCCGTGCCCCCGCGGAGGCGGCCCGATCCTGGCGCGCAGATCGTCGTCGATCCCGTAGGTCGTGAAGCTCTCCAGCAGGCGCCCGTCGGGCGCCAGCACCCCCACCGCTGCGTAGTGCGCGCCGATCAGCTCGGCCGCCGACTGGACGACATGCTTCAGAACACCGTCGATGGAGACTTCCGCGATCAGGGCGGAAGCCGTCACGACGAGGCGCTCCAGGCGCTGTTGGGTCGACATGACCGGAGGGGTTTCGACGGGGGTCACCCTGATAATCTGCAACCAGAGTGGGGGTTGTGAAAACCCCGACCAAGGTAAGGGGGCGACGCCCCGCCCCTTCGCGGGAGCTTCATCGTTCCTTCATGCCGCCGTCGCTATGCTGAGAGAGCAGTCTCGGAATCGCGTACCAACCGGAGGTCACCCATGCGCGTCAACATCGGCTGGCCCGAACGGCTGATCCGGCTCGCGGCCGGCATCCTCATCCTCGGCCTGTACGGCGCCCTGCCTGCCCCCTGGCGGTATCTCACGCTGGTGGGGCTGCTGCCCCTTGGCACGGCTCTCAGGGGGTATTGCCCGCTCCGGGCCGCGCTCGGCGGGCGGGGTGCATGACTCGGCGCTCCGAGGCTCCCGAGCCTCTCCACTTCCGCTCCGTCCTCCTGCCGCTCGACTGGTCGCCCTTCGCCGAGCAGGCTGTCCCGTGGGCGGCGGCCATCGCCCGGAAGGCGCGCGCGCGCCTCCGACTCGCGCTCGTGCACCGGTCTCCCTCCCCGCCGCCGCTCGACAAGAGCAGCGTCCGGCTGTACACGAAGATCGAGCTCGCGCTGAGGCAGTCCGAGCGGGAGTACCTCCGCAGGATCGCCGCCACGATCAAGGAGGCCGGCGCCATACAGCTCGCCACGGCAACACTGTCCGGTGCACCCGCCCAGGTGCTCGCCGACTACGTACGCGAGACCGGCGTGGACCTGGTGGTGATGACGACGCACGGCCGGGGCGGGCTGCAGCGGGCGTGGCTGGGAAGCGTGGCCGACCGGCTGGTCCGCGGTCTGGAGGTTCCCGTCCTGCTCGTCCGACCGAAGGATGATGTGCCGGAGACGGCGGTCCCCAAGCTGGAGGAGGTGCTGGTCCCGCTCGACGGGTCGCGCCGGGCCGAGGCAGCGCTGCCGCCGGCGCTCGGTGTGGCGAGGCTGTTCGGCTCCCGCCTGACGCTCCTCCAGGTGGTAGAGCCCGTCATGGCCCTGGTGGACACCCCAGTGGCGTTCCCTCAGGCTCTCGACGAGGAGCTCACGGCGCTGAGGCGGCGAGAGGCGCAGGATTACCTGGACGACATCGCGGAACGGATCACCGAGCAAGGTGTGCCGACCCGCGCGAGCGCCGTGCTCGCCGGCAACGCGCTCGCCGGGATCGAGGCTGCGGCCCGCGGCCCCGGCGTCGGGATGATTGCCGTCGCCACCCACGGCCGGGGCGGCGTGCGGCGCCTTGTGCTGGGCAGCGTCACGGACAAGCTGGTGCGGGCGGGAGAGCTGCCGGTGCTGGTGACCAGACCTCGGGGGAAGTAGGGTCAGGCCCCGGCGGCGGCGAGCAGCATCGGCTCGACCGCCACAACCGGCGTGAGGCCGGCCGCGCCCATTCTCGCGACCTCACCGATCACCGTCACCACCGGTGCCTCGAGGCCGTCGCGCTCCGCGGCCTCCGCGATCGTGCTCAAGGTGGCGATCGTGACCCGCTGATCGGGTGTCGTCGCCGACTGGATGCACGCCGCTGGCGTGTCCGGTGTGCGCCCGGCCGCGATCAGATCGGCTGTGAACCGGGGCAGCCCTGACCGGCCCATCAGCACCACGATGGTGTCCACCGCGGCGAGCGGACGCAGGTCCGTCGCGCCGCTTTCGCCTGCCTGGTGTGCGGTCACCACGGCGAACGACCGCGCCACCCCTCGCGCGGTCACCGGGATTCCGGCGGCTGCGGGTCCTGCGATGGCGCTGGAGACTCCGGGCACCACCTCACAGGGCACGCCCGCCGCGCGGCACGCCTCCAGCTCCTCGCTCCCTCGGCCGAACACGAACGGGTCCCCGCCCTTCAAACGCACGACCGTGTGGCCGGCCCGCGCGCGCGCCACCAGCAGCCGATTGATCTCCTCCTGCGATCGCACCGCATGCCCGCGACCCTTGCCCACGTCCACCATCTCCGCGCCCGGCCGAGCTTCGTCGAGCAGCGCGGGGCCGAGCAGCCGGTCGTGCACGAGGACGTCGGCCCGTCGCAGGAGCTCGAGGCCGCGCGCCGTGATCAGCCCCGGATCGCCGGGGCCTCCGCCCACCAGATGCACCGTCCCGTGTGCGACCCGGCCGGGGCTCGCGCCGCGCCGGATCAGGCGCGGGCGCGGAGGCGGATGGCGGCGGGCCAGGTCCACGATGATGTCCACGATGCCGGGAAGCATGCCGACCGCCTGGTCCACCACGATCCGTACGCGTCCCTGACGCCCGACCAGCGGCAAGTCACCGGGGTCGAGCCCGATGGCTCGAGGCACGTCCTCCCCCGCGTGGGTCCCGCCGCCGATCAGGAATGGAATGACGACTACGGCGTCCGAGCGGATCGTCGCCAGTGCATCGTCCAGCGCGGGCTCGTCGTCCAGGAACCCCGCCACCGCCTCGCTCGCCACGCCGCGGCGACGCAGGGTCTCCGCAAGCTGAAGCGTGGTCTCCCGGCTGGCGGGATGGCGCGGGGTCCCGTGACCCGCGAGCAGCACCGCCGTCTCCGCCCGGCTCAGCGTGTACTCCCGCAGCAGCTCGCCCACCCGCCTGGCCACCAGCGGCGCGATCCCCGGATGCGAGCCGACCGGTGGGGTGACCCGGAGCCGCACCGACGAGTGACGGCGGTTTCGCGCCAGCGCCTCGGGCAACCCCTTGTCGGCGTAGTGCCCGGCGCTGGTCATCACCGGTACCACCGTGACCGCCTCGTCCTCCAGCTCGTCGAGCACGGCGTCGAACCCGGGCTCGCCCTGGTGGAAGGCGACGGCGACCTCGGCGAACAGGCGGCGCTCGCGCACCGCCTGCGCCAGCCGGCGCACCAGCGCGTTGGCGGCGGGGTCCCGGCGCGAGCCGTGGGCCGCCAGGACCAGCGCCCCGCTCACGAGCCCACCGCCAGCGCCACCAGCTCCGCGCTCGGCTCCTCACGCCCGGAGATGGAGGTCCGGCGCTCGGTACGTCCCACCAGCCGCTGGTAGAAGTCGCTCAGCCCTTCGCCCCGCGCGCGCTCCGCAGCCCAGCGCACCAGCAGCGGCCGGACCGCGTCGACCAACTCGTCGAGCCGCACGTCGGCGCGGAACAGGTCCACCACGCGGTCCCCGCCGAGACCGCCGCCGACGTACACGTTGTACAGGCCCAGCGAGCGCCCTACGAACGCGATGTCGGCGGTGTAGGGCCGGGCGCATCCGTTGGGGCACCCCGTCATCCGTATGGTGAGCGGCTCGTCGCGAAGCCCGAGCCCGCTCAGCTCGGCCTCGAACCGGTCCAGCAGCTCGGGGATCGCGCGCTCCGAATCGGCAACGGCGAGCCCGCAGGTGGGAAGCGCGGGGCAGGCCATGGAGAACCGCCGCGCGGCGGAGAGCTCCTCCGCGGGCGTGACCCCGTGCGCTCGCAGGCTGGCCTCCACCGCCTTCACGCCCGCGTCGTCGAGATCGGTGAGCAGCACGTTCTGCTGGCCCGTGAGGCGCACGCCTGGCCGGAGCCGGACCACGATCTCGTGCAGCGCCGTCTTGAGTCGCTGGCCGCCGGTGTCGGTAATGCGGCCGCTCTGGACGAAGACGCCGTAGAACCAGCGGCCGTCCGGCTGCCGGTGGCGGCCGAGATGGTCGTGATAGGGGAGCGACGGGAGCTCGACCGGCGGCGCGAGGGGAAACTCCGCCCGCCGCGCGAACTCGGCCCGGAAACGCTCCATGCCCCATTCCGCGAGTAGATACTTGAGCCGGGCGTGCCGGCGATCGGCGCGGTTGCCGTGGTCGCGGAAGATCGACGCGACGATGCGGACCGCCTCCACCGCGTGCTCCGTCAGCACGAAGCCGAGCGGCTGCGCCAGGCGGGCGGTCGTGTCGGCCTTGTGGTGGGTCATGCCCAGCCCGCCCCCCACCAGGACGTTGAAGCCGGTGATCGTGCGGCCGTTCGCGATCGCGACCAGGCCCACGTCCTGCGACCAGATGTCCACGCAGTTGTCGGTCGCGAGGGCGACACCGGTCTTGAACTTCCGGGGGAGGTAGACGTCGCCATAGAACGGCTCCTCCTCCTCGGTGGAGACCTGTTTCTCGCCGTCGAGCCAGATCTCGTGGTAGGCCTTCGAGGCGGGCCGGAGCCGCTTGGCGATGCCGCGCGCGGCGGCGCGCACGGCCTGGTGCACCTCGTCGTCCACCGGTGCGGGGCAGCCCATGACGTTGCGGGAGACGTCGCCGCACGCGGCGAGCGTGGTCATGAGGCGGTGATTGACCTTGGCGATGGTCGCCTTGAGGTCGCGCTTGAGCACGCCATGGAACTGGAAGCCCTGACGGGTGGTGACCCGCAGCGTGCCGTTGGCCCAGCGGTCGGCTACCTCCTCGAGCGCGAGGTACTGGTCCGCATCGAGCGCCCCCGCCGGGAGCGCCACCCGCACCATGAACGCGAACGCCTTCTCCGCGCTCTCGTCCCGCCGCTTGCGCGCGTCGCGGTCGTCCTGCTGGTAGGTGCCGTGGAACTTGAGCAGGGTGACGTCGTCGCCTTCGAAATGGCTGCCGCCTTCGTGGAGTTGCTCCACGATGGTTCCGCGGAGATGCCGCCCCTCGCGCTTGGCGGACTCGACCTTGGATTCCTTGGACAATGGCCTCTCCTGTTTGGGCGGTACTAGTGTCATCCCGAGCGGAGCGAGGGATCGGGCCCGCCTCGGTGAGATCCCTCGCTCCGCTCGGGATGACAGGGTAGGCTCAGTCCGCCTTACCGCCTTACCGCCTTACCGCCTCACGCCGACATCTGCCGCCCCGCGATCTGATGCAGCCCGCACTCCAGCTTGCTCCGGCCCTGCCAGCGACCCTCCCGGGTGTACTCACCGGTGACATTCCCGGCCACGGGAAGAGTGCAATGGGTGCAGCCGAGCGTCGGGTAGCCGCGGTCATGCAGCTCGTTGTAAGGCACATCGTGCCGCTGCACGTACTCCCACACTGTCGCCCGATCCCAGCTCGCCAGCGGATTCACCTTGAGGAGCTGGTACTGCCAGTCCCATTCGACCACCCGGAGGTCGTCGCGCGAAGGCGACTGGCTGCGCATCAGTCCCGTCACCCACACGTCTACGTCGTCCAGCGCTTCGCGCATCGGCTCCACCTTGCGCAGAGTGCAGCAGGTGTCGGGCTCCCGGGTCCACAGCTCGGGCCCGTAGCGGAGCTCCTGGGCCTCCGGGGTGAGCGCGGTGGACCGCCGCTCGAAGGTCAAGGCGGGGTACCGCGCCGCGAGTCGGTCGCGCAAGCGGAGGGTCTCCGGGAACAGGAATCCGGTATCCAGGTAGAGCACCGGAAGCGTACCACCGCGGCGCGCGATCATGTCCATCAGCGCACAGCCTTCCATCCCGAAGCCGGTGGTGACCACCATCCGGCGGCCGGCGAAGCGTTGCAGGAGCCAGCCGACCACCCGCTCGGGTGGGGAGTCCTCGCCGATGTCCGCATCGATGTCGCGTACGATCCGCATGCGCGCTCCAGGGTTCGCGCGTCCTCGACAAATGCCGTTGCCGGTGCCGGAAAAACAAAAGGCCCGCAGGACATCCTGCGGGCCAGTTACACCGGTACACTCCGAGGCGCGCTAGGTAGTCCCGTCCGGGTAAGAACCGGCCATACAACAACACGCCGCCGCCATCGACCGCGAGGCGGAGGTGTGGAGCCGGAGCGAACGGGCGCCAAGAGTGGTCATGAGTCCTAGGCTAGCGCGCGACGGTGTGCTTGTCAACCGAGCTCAGTAGCCGGCAGAGCTGTCGGCCGGCGCGCCCATCGTGCTGTCCATCGTCTCCTCGGCCGGCGGCGCCGCAGGCTCCTCGATCATAGCGGTGTCGGCCGGCATGGCCGTGTCCGCGGGCATCCTGTCTACATCTGTGGTGTCGACCGGGGCGTTGGCCTCGGGTGCGGCCGTGTCGGCCGGTGCCGCACCGGTTTCAGCCTCCTGCTTACTGCACCCCGCGAGGGTGATCGCAGCGACGAGGGAAAGCAGCAGAGAACGGGGCATTGTCAGCTCCTGTGGGGTAAAGGGATCAACAACATCGGAAATGGTCTCCGAACGGGGCCAATGTACCTCCAGAATCGCGATTCCATAAGGGTACCTTCGTAGGGGTCTTGGGGCACCCGTTTATCCGCCTGAGACGCAATAGCTTACACCATTTCAGCGAGGCGCGTGGCTCGGCCGCCCGGGCGGCACTCAAGGGATCAAAACGGTCTGAGCTGTGGGGTGAGGTCTACAGTGGGCTGGGGGAAGAGCCGGCAGACTGCCTTCCCCGCCCTCACCGCGATACACTTCACTTGCCGCCAGGGGCATCAGGGGCGCGCGCGTCGCCTGATTGAGATCGTACCCTTGGAACCTGATCCGGCTGATACCGGCGAAGGGAGCGCGGCGCGGGCGACCTTCGGTTGTCCTCGCTCCCTTCGCGTTACCCCAGGGGAGCATCCCACGATGACTGCCATGCTGCCGGAGTCGCCCGTCCAGTCCTACGGCGACGCCTTCCCCAATTCCATCAAGGTCTACATCGAGGGCTCCCGAGGGATCCGCGTGCCCATGCGGGAAATCGCTCTCTCCGGCGGCGAGCCGCCTATCAGGGTGAACGACACCAGCGGACCGCAGGGCAGTGAGGTGCGGGAAGGGTTGCCGTCGGTGCGGGGCGCATGGATTGGGGAGAGGGATGTGGGGCGGACCGCCGGACCGTCGGACCGCCGGACCGACTCGAGAGACGGAAGGCCGCTCGCGGATCGGAGCAAACGGTCCGCCCGTCCGCCCGTCCGCCTGTCCGTCCTCAAAGGCCGCTCCACCGTCACCCAGCTCCACTACGCCCGCCTGGGCGAGATCACGCCGGAGATGGAGTTCGCCGCCATTCGCGAGGGTCTCCCGCCCGAGCTGGTGCGGGACGAGGTCGCCCGCGGGCGCGCCATCATCCCGGCGAACATCAACCACCCCGAGCTCGAGCCGATGATCATCGGCCGGCGCTTCCGGGTGAAGATCAATGCCAACATCGGGAACTCCGCCGTCTCCTCGTCGATCGAGGAGGAGGTGGAGAAGCTCCGCTGGGCGACGCTCTGGGGCGCGGATACGGTGATGGATCTGTCCACCGGGAAGCAGATCCACGAGACCCGCGAGTGGATCCTGCGCAACTCGCCGGTGCCGATCGGCACGGTGCCGATCTACCAGGCGCTGGAGAAGGCGGGCGGGGTGGCGGAGGACCTGACGTGGGAGATCTACCGTGACACGCTGATCGAGCAGGCGGAGCAGGGGGTGGACTACTTCACGGTGCACGCCGGGGTGCTGCTGCGCTATATCCCGCTCACGGCGGAGCGGGTGACCGGCATCGTGTCCCGGGGCGGCTCGATCATGGCGAAGTGGTGCCTGGCCCACCACCAGGAAAGCTTCCTCTACACCCGGTTCCGCGAGATCTGCGAGATCATGGCCGCCTACGACGTCTCGTTCTCGCTGGGCGACGGGCTCCGGCCCGGCAGCATCGCCGACGCGAACGACGAGGCCCAGTTCGCCGAGCTTCGGACCCAGGGGGAGCTGAACGGGATCGCGTGGGAGCACGGGGTGCAGGTCATGAACGAGGGGCCGGGCCATATCCCCATGCACCTCATCCAGGAGAACATGGACAAGCAGCTCGACTGGTGCCGCGAGGCGCCGTTTTACACCCTCGGCCCGCTCACGACCGACATCGCGCCGGGGTACGACCACATCACCAGCGCCATCGGCGCGGCGATGATCGGCTGGTATGGCACGGCCATGCTCTGCTACGTCACCCCCAAGGAGCATCTCGGCCTGCCGAACCGGGACGACGTGAAGGCCGGGGTCATCGCCTATCGGATCGCGGCCCACGCCGCCGACCTGGCCAAGGGCCACCCCGGCGCCCGCGCCTGGGACGATGCGCTCAGCAAGGCACGCTTCGAGTTCCGGTGGGAGGACCAGTTCAACCTCAGCCTCGACCCGGTGACCGCACGCGCCTTCCACGACGAGACCTTGCCGGCACAGGGCGCCAAGGTCGCCCACTTCTGCTCCATGTGCGGGCCGAAGTTCTGCTCCATGCGCATCACCCATGACGTGCGGGCGCATGCCGCGGAGATGGCGCGCAAGGCCGAGGAGTTCCGCGAGCGCGGAGGTGAGATCTACGTGGCGCCGTGAAGTGCTGCTGGCGCTGGCGCTCGCCGCGCCGGCGGAGGCGCAGACCGCCGATCACTGGCGTGAGGAGCGCCAGCGCCTGGTGGCGGAAGAGCTGGTACCGCAGGGGATCACCGACTCCCTCACCCTCGCGGCGATGCGGGCCGTGCCCCGGCACGAGTTCGTGCCCGAAGACCAGCGCGCCTGGGCCTACGTCGACACCCCCCTTCCCATCGGACACGGCCAGACGATCTCGCAACCCGCGGTCGTGGCGTTCATGACCCAGGTGATTCGGCCAAGGCCCGGACTGCGCGTGCTGGAGGTGGGCACCGGCTCCGGGTATCAGGCCGCCGTGCTGGCCGAGACCGGCGCGCGGGTGTGGACCATCGAGATCTTCCGCGCCCTGGCCGACGAAGCCCGCGCTCGGCTGCGGCGTCTGGGCTACCGGAGCGTGCAGGTGCGTCATGGCGACGGTTACGCCGGCTGGCCGGATGCGGCGCCGTTCGATGCGATCGTCGTGACCGCCGGCGCCGACTCGATCCCGCCGCCGCTGATCCGTCAGCTGGCTCCCGGCGGCCGCCTGGTGATGCCCGTGGGCGACCCGTGGGCCGATCAGCGGCTGATTCTCCTGGAGAAGGACTCCTCCGGCCGTATTGCCTCGAGCGATCTGCTCCCGGTGCGGTTCGTCCCGCTGCTGCGCGGGGAGCGGTAGGGCTCCCGCTGTACTCATGTTGCTCCTCGCCGCCCCCTTCTTCGGGCCGATGCCGCGGGCGGCGGAGCAATAGCCCGCCGGCCCAGCCGGCCGTAGCTTGGCCGGATGGCAATTCTTCTCAGACCCGTTCGTCCGCTCGCGCTCGCGGCCGCCTTCGGATGCTCGAGCGCGCCTCCCTCGGTAGGCCCCTCGACCACGGGCCCGTCCGGCCCCACGCTCACCCCTCAGGTCAGCGGCACCAACGAACGTCTCCAGGCGGTCAGCGCGGTGAACGACCGTGTCGTCTGGGTCAGCGGTGTGGGCGGCACCCACGCGCTTACCATCGATGGCGGCGCGACCTGGCGCGCGGCCGTCGTCCCGGGCGCCGACAGCCTCGAGTTCCGTGACGTGGAAGGCGTGAGCGAGCGGGTGGCCTACCTGCTCGCCGCCGGTCCCGGCGATCGCTCGCGCATCTATCGCACCGACGACGGCGGCCGCTCCTGGTCGCTCCAGTTCGTCAATCGCGATAGCAGCGCCTTCTACGACTGCTTCGCCTTCTGGGACGAGCGCAGCGGCTTCACCATGAGCGATGCGGTGAGCGGCCGCTTTCCGGTGGTGCGCACCGCGGACGGTCGGAGCTGGAGCGACTTCGGCGACCGCCTGCCGCCGGCGCAGACCGGGGAAGGGGCCTTCGCCGCGAGCGGGACCTGCACGGCCGCCCTGGGCGACCGGCACGGCTGGATCGCGACCGGCGCGGCGTCGCGCGCGAGGGTGCTGTATACGACCGACCGGGGCGACAGCTGGCGCGAGGCCGGGACGCCCATCGCTCAGGGAAGCCAGACTTCGGGTGCCGCCACGATCGCGTTTCGAGATCCGCTGCACGGGATGCTGGCCGGCGGCGACATCGCCGCGCCCGACACGTTCGCCGACAACGTGGCGGTCACCGACGACGGCGGCCGGAGCTGGACGCTCGCCGGCCGGACACCCTTCCCGGGGGCGGTGTACGGCCTCGCCTATGTGTCGGCCGGTGACGGTCGCACGGTGGTGGCGACCGGCCCCAGCGGGGCAGCCTGGTCCCCGGAGGAGGGTCGGAGCTGGCGGTTGCTGGAGGGAGTCCGGGACTACTGGGCCGTCGGAACTGCAGGGAAGACAACGGGTTGGCTCGTGGGCACCGAGGGGCGGATTCTCAAACTGAGCTTCTGAGGATAGGGGAAGGAACCGGAGCCGGGATATGAGTGTTATGACACCAATAGTGACAACACTCATTCTCGGAGGCTCCATGTCCTCGTTCACTTATGCCGATCTCGCCACCGCGAGTGCCGGACTGCTGCTAGCCCGACTGGTCCTGGGACTTCTGCTGGCCGCCCACGGCAGCCAGAAGCTGTTCGGGTGGTTCGGCGGACACGGTCTCGCCGGTACCGGCGGCTTCTTCGAGTCGCTCGGGTTCCATCCGGGCCGCACCTTCGCTCTGGCGGCCGGACTGGCCGAAGTCGGAGGCGGACTGCTGGTGGCGCTGGGATTGCTCGGCCCGATCGGGCCGGCGCTGGTCGTGTCCGTGATGCTGGTGGCGGCGCTCACCGTGCACCGCTCCGGCGGACTCTTCGCCATGACGAACGGCGTCGAGCTGCCGCTGCTCTATGCCGCGGGTGCGATCGCCCTCGCACTGACCGGCCCGGGAGCGTATTCGATCGACGCCCTGCTCGGCCTCGATTCGCTGTGGACACCCGCCCTGGCGTGGGCCGCGATCGCGGCCGGCGTGGTGGGGGGCCTCGCCAACCTCCTGGTCCGGCGCACGCCGGCCACGGCGTAACGCTGCCGACGATGGAGCGGTGGCGCCCGGCCACCGCTCCGCTCAGGCCGTCTCCTCCACCGATGCGATCAGTCCTGCCGCCAGCACCGCCGCCGCCTGCGGGGTGAGGAAGAGATCCGGCTCGATCAGCTCCAGCTCCATCAGCACGGGCCCCTCGTCGGTTTCCACCAGATCGACTCTCGCGTAGAGCCATGGCCGTCCTGCTGCCGCGAGCACGGCGCTGGCGAACCCAATCGTCGAGTCGGTCGGCACGATGGTCTCGAGGCTTCCTCCGAAGTCGAGCTGCACCCTGAAATCGCCGGCGCGGGGCCGCTTGAGCACCGCGTGGGCCAACCCGTCGCGCAGAAAGACCACCGAGATCTCTCCCCGGCTCTGGATCTCCGGCACGAACAGCTGGAGCAGGCAACCGGATCGCTCCAGCGCCGCCCAATCCGCCTCCTCGATCGCGCGGTCGCGGGAGACGACGTGGGTCCCATACGCCGTGGCGGAGACCCTCGGCTTCAGGACGGCATGCGTCACACCCCACTCCTCCAGCAGGCTCGCGATGGCAGGGCGCTCTCCCGGCTGGAACCACTGCGTGTGCGGGACCGTGATGCCGGCGGCGGCCAGGTCACGGAGGTACAGCTTGTCGGCGTTCCAGAGCACCGTGGACGGTGGGTTCCAGAGGCCCCCCGGCGTCTCGAACCCGCGCACCCAGCTCCTGAACTCGCTCCACCGCAGGTGGTAGTCCCAGGTGGATCGCAGGCAGACGACGCCGTCCTGCCACGCCGGCTGGATCGTGTCCCAGGGGGCCGCGACCACGGTCGCGCCCAGCTCACGAAGGGCGGCCGCCAGCAATCCGTCGCCGAGTGTGAGGTCCGGCTTCGGCCGGCAGGTGGCGAGGACGACCTTCACGGCGCTGCCGTCAGCGCAGCCAGTTCACGTAGAACGTGATGATGATGGCGTTGGCGAAGTCGATGAAGAAGGCGCCGACCAGCGGCACCACCAGGAAGGCGCGGGGCGCCGGACCGTACCGCGTCACCAGCGCCCGCATGTTGGCCACCGCGTTGGCCGTGGTGCCAAGGACGAAGCCGACGAAGCCGGCCGACATGACCGCGGAATCGTAGTCCCGGCCCATCACCAGGAAGGAGGCGGTGAGCGCGAAGATCGCGACGAGCACCGCCTGGGCCGCGAGGATCACGAAGAGGGGCAGCGCCTGGCCGGCGAGCTGCCACAGCTTGAGGTCCATCAGCGCGACCACCAGGAAGATGTTGAGGGCGAACCCGCCCACGAAGTCCATGGCGGCGGGATCGATCCTCAGCCAGCCGGTCCGATCGTCCACGTTGCGGAAGATCGACGCGATGATCATCGCGCCGATGTAGGCGGGCAGCGTCCACTCGAGCGCGGCGAACCAGCGGCTCAGGATGCTGCCCAGCCCCATCGCGGCCGCGAGCACGATCATGTTCAGGATCAGCGGCGGATCCTCGCGGTCGGTCGGTACCACCAGGGCCTGGGGTCCGTGCGGTTCCTCCACGGCCTCACGGGTGCCGGGAAGGACGGACGGCCTGAGATGGTAGCGGTGAATCAGCCAGGTCCCCACCGGTGTGCCGGTCAGCCCGCCGCACACGATGCCGAACGTGGCCGAGGTGAGCGCCAGCGTGCCGGCGCCCACCAGCCCGGCCTGTTCCAGCATCGGCGCGAAGGCCATTCCCGTGGCCGGCCCCCCCACCAGGGTCACCGAGCCCGCCAGGACGCCGAGCAGCGGGTGCTCGCCGAACCCGCGCGCGATCGCCATGCCCGTGAAGTTCTGCACGAAGCAGAACGCGATCGCGATCACGAGGAAGATCACGACCTGGAGCCCGCCCGCCCGCAGCAGCGCCAAGCTCGCGCCCATCCCGATGCTGCTGAAGAACGCGACGCTGAGCACCGTCTGCCCGCTGGTGTCCAGCTGCACGGTCAGAAAGCGGTCGCGGCCCACCAGCACCAGCAGTGCGAACAGCAGTCCGCCGACCACCGCCGCGGGAATGTTCAGCCGGTCGAGCACCGCGATGCGCTGCCGCAGCTGGAGGCCGATGAAGTAGAGGACCGCCGCCAGGCTGAGGGTCTGGAGGAGATCCAGCTTCAGGGTAACCATGGTTGTCCGTGGGGGTTCAGGCGGGCACGCTCGAGTGGCGGCGACGCTCGACGAAGGCCGCGACGTCCCGCAGGGTCACGACCCACTGCGAGATCCGGAGTCCCTCGTCCGAGATCTCCTGCCTCAGGCCCAGATGGACCTCGGGATGCTCCACGTCGAAGGGGCCTCCGAGCTGCTCGGCGAGGAACAGGCGCTCCTGGACCAGCACCTGGTCGCCCTCGCGCCAGGCGGGCCAGCCCATATGGTAGGGCGCCGTGGGATGCATCATGTGGGTGAGGAAGACGACCGCGGGCTCGCCGGCCACCAGCCGCCCCGCGGCCCCGAGCCACTGGGCGACGTAGTCGCCGGGCGCCCAGTCGTAGAGAGGCACCTGGAACTCGTCCTGGAAGTGGCCCAGCTTGATGCGGCCCCAGATGAAGAGGCGATCCCCCTCCCCCTCCGGGCGGCCCAGCAGCTCGAGATCGAACATCATCGGTCCCCCGTTCGGCCGCCTATAACTAGGACGAGAGTGGCGCGTGCAGCAAGGGCCCATCCCGGGTTTCGCCGGGAAGCGGACCTGATTTACGTACGGTTGTCATCCTGAGCGGAGCGAAGCGGATCAGGTACGGGCATGGCCTCCTTCGCTTCGCTCAGGATGACAACACCATCTGCGAGGTGTCGCATGGCGGAAGCGAAGACCGCGAAGAAACCGCGCCGCTCGCGCAAGCGTCCCGAGGCCGCGCCTCGCTCCCGCGGGATAGCGGCCGACGATCTGGGCAGCGGGATCCAGCCCGCGGCGGTGACGCGGCTGGCCGAAGCCGTCGAGGCCGACGGCGGGGCCGTGCTCGCCCGGTATCGCGACCCGCTGGGCGGCAGCTGGCAGCTGCTCGCCGGCCTCCCCCTCGATCTCGTGGAGCCCACGCCCTACCAGCGGGACCTCTCCGAGGCCCACGTCACCAGACTCTGCGCCGCGATCGACAAGCTCGGCCGCTACCTGGATCCCATCGTGGCGGTGCGGACCGATGAGGGCCGATACTGGACGCCCAACGGCAACCACCGCCTGGCGGCGCTGCGGACCCTCGGCGCCCGATCGGTGGTCGCCATCGTGGTGCCCGAGATGGAAGTGGCCCACCGGATCCTCCTGCTCAACACGGAGAAGGCCCACAACCTGCGCGAGCGCGCGCTGGAAGTGATCCGGCTGGCCGAGAATCTCGCCGAGCTGGACCCGCGTCCGGAAAAGGAGTTCGAGAGCGAGTTCGAGGAGCCGTCGCTGCTCACGCTCGGTCTCTGCTACCAGGAGAATGGGCGATTCGCCGGCGGCGCGTACCATCCGGTGCTCAAGCGGATCGAGAAGTTCCTCTCCTCGCCGCTGCCCAAGGCGCTGGAGACGCGGCGGGAGCGCGCCGCCCGGGTGCTGGAGCTGGACGACGCGGTCACCGCCGCCGTGAAGGAGCTGAAGACCAAAGGCTTCGAGAGCCCCTATCTTCGCGCCTTCGTGGTGGCGCGGATCAACCCGCTCCGCTTCAAGCGGGGCGCCAAGGCGGACTTCGACGAGACGATCGAGCGGATGATCGCCGCCGCCCGACGCTTCGACCCCGGCCGGATCCGGGCGGACCAGGTGGCACGGGCCGGCGGCGCGCCGGAGGAGTAGACCCTCAACTCGGGAGGAGCGGACGGCATGACACAGCGTACGACCGGGCGGGGCAGGGGCAGGCTGGCGCTGGGAGCCGCGGTGTTGCTTG
>Ga0210114_1000218_pt1 | contig 14774 bp, 15 predicted proteins | sample MayberryNW_TuleA_FD_185524 | JGI IMG/M metagenome (GOLD analysis project Ga0210114, IMG submission 185524) | Wetland microbial communities from San Francisco Bay, California, USA, that impact long-term carbon sequestration - MayberryNW_TuleA_D2... | ecosystem: Environmental > Aquatic > Marine >...
GAATTTGATCCAAATAAACATGTAATGAATTGATACACTCTTTTCGTTTAATTGACATTTTTTCTCCTGTATCTCTTCTAACAATTTCTAAATTATTATTGTTTATATCCCTCAGACCAATATTAATCCTCAGAGGTACTCCCTTAATTTCCCAGTCATTAAACTTCCAACCTGCTGTATATTCTTCTCTATCATCTACAATTATCCTCAAATCGAAACCATTTAATTCAGCAAATAGTTTTTTAGATTCTTCAATTACTATATCTCGATCTTTCTTCTTAAAAATTGGAACTATCACAACTTGGATAGGAGCTATCTTAGGAGGTAAAATTAAACCTTTATTGTCACCATGGATCATAATCAACGCTCCTATCAATCTCCAAGAAATTCCCCAAGAAGTTTGCCATGCAAAATACTGTTTTGAATCTCTACCTAAAAAACGGATTTCAAAAGGTTTTGAGAAATTTTGACCTAAATTATGAGAAGTCGCCATTTGTAATGCTTTTCCATCTGGCATTAGTGATTCAAGAGTGTTAGTATATAGTGCCCCGACAAATTTTTCTCTCTCGGATTTGATACCTTTGATGGTTGGAATAGCCAAAAAGTCTTCAATAATAGAATGATAGTAATTCAGGATTAGCAAAACCTCTTCTTCTGCCTCTTGTTGATTTTCATGGACAGTATGGCCTTCCTGCCAGAGAAATTCTGAGTTTCGGATAAAAGGTTTAGTAGATTTAATTTCTGCACGTAATGCTGAATTCCAAAAGTTAATTTTCAACGGAAGATCCCTATAGCTCATTATCCATTTAGAAAAAATTTGATAGGCTAGAGTCTCGGAAGTCGGTCGGACCGCTAATTTGTCAGGTAAAGTTGTATCACCTGCTTTTGTGACCCAAAATACCTCTGGAGTAAAACCTTTGAAATGGTCCTTTTCTTTCGATAAAAGACTCTCTGGTATAAGAATGGGTAAAAATCCATTTTGATGTCCTGATTCTTTTAATTTTTTATCTAGTGATTCCTTGATAATTTCCCAAATTCGATATCCATATGGTTTAAGTACAATAAATCCCTTAACTGGAGAATAATCGATTAATCCTGCTTTAGTCACTACTTGAGTATACCATTCACTAAAATCATCTTCTTTTCTAGTTGTTATTCCTATATCTTTTAATTCTGACAAAAAAATCCCTTGATTTAAATTGAATTGTTATAATGGTTCACCACGACAATATACTTGTCCCGATATTCTACTATGAAAATTCTTGCAGACGTAACATGGAATAAACGATATTTCTCTTTTAAGAACAGGACAATCTACAGACTCCATTTTCATTCTTTTAAGCATTTTAGGACTAACGCCTTTCAACTTAAGTTTTCCTTTTTCATCCATCATTCCTATACTCTTTAATTCATTTTTGACATCGTCGCTTAGTTTCATTGCTTTATCTGATAATTTTATTGGTACGATAAATTTTGTATTGGAATCATTAATAGAATTAGGCTCACTCATATCTTTAGTTTTTAATGATAGAATATATGATGTTTCCTATACTGTAAAAAACTAAAGATAAATTACTTAAGTAATAGATATTATAGTGATGCATCCTGAAATTTCAATTTCTGTCAAAAATAGTCCAATATCTGAAATTCTTGAAAAATGCCTAGAACAAAAGAGCATCTCAAAAGATGATGCCCTTTGCCTTTTGGAGTCTAAAGACATTATATCTATTTTGAAACTTTCCACCTTATTAAAAACAAGGTTTAAAAAAGACGTTATTACTTATTCTAGAAAAATCTTTATTAATATAACTAATCTATGTAGAGATTTTTGTTCATATTGTACATATAGAAAAAATCCATTCGAATCGTCTACAGTTATGATGAAGCCTTCTGAGATATTAAAATTAGCAAAAATTGGAAAAAAATTTCATTGTACTGAAGCTTTGATTGTTGCTGGAGAAAGGCCGGAAGATAGATACAAGGAAGCAAGGCAATGGCTAAAACAATTTGGATATAATTCATTGGTAGAATATGTAGTCGATATATCTGAAAAAATTGTAAAAGACACTGGCTTGTTGCCTCATTCTAATCTTGGGAATATTACAAGAGATGAAATGAAACTATTGAAGACTTATAATGTAAGTCTAGGTTTAATGCTCGAATCTTCAAGTGAAAGATTGAGTGAGAAAGGTATGCCACATGAATTCGCCTCTAGTAAAAAACCTAGTAATAGGATCGAAGTAATAAAGAACGCTGGAAGAATGAAAATACCTTTAACCACTGGCCTATTGATAGGGATTGGGCAAACCCAAGAAGAAACAATTAATGATTTATTTCTCTTGCAATCTATCAATATGGAATTCAAGAATATTCAAGAGATAATTTTACAGAATTTTCAGCCTAAAATAAATACGCGTATGAAAGATTTTCCTTCTCCAACTAACGATTACTTTTTAAAAATAGTATCTATTGCACGAATAATAATGCCTGCAATGAATATACAAATTCCACCGAATTTATCTCCCACAAGTTATAGTTCATTCATTGATGCAGGAATTAACGATTGGGGAGGAATTTCACCTATAACAATTGATCATGTTAATCCTGAATTTCAGTGGCCAAATATAAAAAAGTTACAGTATATAACCGAATCAATGTCTCAACGACTGCGGGCAAGGTTACCTGTATATCCTGAGTTTATAGACAAACCTGACTTTATATCACCTCAATTAATAAATTACGTAGAAAACTTTATTGGATTTGATAGATTAGTCAAAGAGGGAAATTTAGATGAATTTCGATAGCATAATAAAAAATCTAGATCCCGTAGTTTCGAATATATTGAATAAAGTACTCGATGGAAATAACATAACTCAAGATGAAACAATAGAACTCTTCAACTCTAAAGGAATAGAATTGAATATGATTGCTTTTGTTGCTAATCATCTTTGTAAAAGAAAAAAAGGAGACATTGTAACATATGTCATAAATCGAAATATAAATTTCACAAATGTATGCATCAAAAGATGTGGATTTTGTGCTTTTAGTCGAGATTTCAGAGAAGAGGAAGGATACTTTTTACCTATTGAAGAAATAGTAAGAAGAGCAAAAGAGGCAGAAAAATTGGGTGCGACTGAGGTATGTATTCAAGCTGGCCTTCCTCCGAGAATGGACGGCATGTTATATGTAGATATATGCAAAGCTATTAAAAAAGAGCTGCCTAATATTCATATTCATGCATTTTCACCTGAAGAAATTCTATATGGTGCAAAAAGAACTAATTGTTCAGTCCAAGTTTATTTAAAAATGCTTAAAGAGGCAGGTTTAGGAAGTATTCCTGGAACTGCTGCTGAAATATTGGATCAACAAATCAGAGATAAAATTTCTCCAGGAAGAATAAGTGTAAAAGACTGGATAAAAGTTGTTAAATGTGCTCATTCAATTGGAATTAGTTCAACTTCTACGATCATGTATGGCCACATAGAAAATTATACACATATTACTAAACACCTTAGCATACTAAAAGACATTCAAAAGGAAACTGGAGGATTTACAGAATTTGTCCCATTGAGTTTTGTTCATACTGAAGCACCAATGTATAATAGAAATCTTATCGACGGGATTAGAAATGGACCAACTGGAGTTGAAGTACTAAAAATGCATGCCATTTCAAGAATTTATTTAAATAACAATATAGACAATATTCAAGTATCATGGGTAAAAGAGGGACCAAGAATGGGACAGATCTTGTTAGAATCAGGTGCTAATGATTTCGGTGGAACTTTGATTAACGAAAGCATTTCAACATCTGCAGGTGCATCATTCGGCCAGCTATTGAAACCTAAGATGATTAGAAATTTAATACATAGGATGGGCAAAATACCCGCTCAAAGAAAATCAGATTATCAACTTATTAAAACATTCTCAAGTGATAATTTCTTTGATGAAGAAATGCTTGATAAATCTAATCCAGAAGATTTTGGGTCATATAAAGAATTAATAAAATTGGATCATTTTCGATTCAAAAAATCTTGATATAGATTATTCTTTATTATAATCTATGTTTAATGAAAATTGATAAACTATTTTATTGGTAAGATTTATCAATAGTAAACTCCGACCATTAAATTTGTATCTATTAATGTCAAACACAGTAGAAAAGACCTATAAATGGAAAACATTAGAGCATAACGGAGTAGCTTTTCCTCCTAATTACATTTTAAAAGGAATTAGTATTAAGATAAATAATGAAAAAGTAGCACTTAATAGCGAACAAGAAGAAATAGTCTATGCATGGGCTAAAAAGAAAGATACACATTATATTAAAGATGTTATTTTTCAAAATAATTTCATGAGTGATTTTAAAAAAATATTACCAACTAGATTCCAGTATATGAATAATATAAATGAAATTGATTTTTCAGAAGCCTTTAGCCTCGTTGATGAGGAAATCAAACACAAAATAAGAGAGAAAGAAACAATCCAAAGTTTAAGTAAAGAAGAAAAGAAGAAGTTAGTAGATGTAAAAAAACAAGAAAGAGAAAGACTAAAGAATTTTTATGGAAAGGCTTATGTTGATGGCTTAGAAGTAGAAGTTGCCAACTGGTTAGTAGAACCTCCTGGTTTATTCATGGGAAGAGGATTACATCCACTTCGGGGAAGATGGAAACCAAGAGTGGTTCCTCAAGATGTTATTTTGAATTTAGGGGAAGACGTACCTGTTCCTGAAGGGGCATGGAAAAATATAGTTCATGATCATTCATCGACATGGTTAGCAACTTGGACAGAAAAACTGACTGACAAGAGAAAATATGTTTGGTTACATGATTCAGCTTTTTTAAGACAAAATAATGATAAAGAAAAATACGACAAAGCTAAAAACCTCGAAAAATATGCAAATATGGTTCAGAAAGAGATCATAAACAGAATGATCACTTCAAAAGATGTGAATCAACGTAAAATAGCAACAGTTTGTTATTTGATCCTTAAATTAGCTATGAGAGTAGGTGATGAAAAAGATAAAGATGAAGCAGATACTGTGGGTGCTTCTACATTGAGAGTGGAACATCTAAAATTTCCAGAAAAAGATGGTAAGAAGTATATCGAACTTAATTTTTTAGGAAAAGATAGTGTCCCATGGCAAAAAACGTTGGAGATAAATTCAGAAGACACTAGAGGCTTATATAATAATCTTCTTTTGTTTATGAGAGACAAAGGACACAATAGTGAAATTTTTGATAACATTAATTCCTCGAAGGTTAATGCATTTTTAAGAAAAATAGATACCAAAAAAGTGCCAGGGTTAACTGCAAAAGTATTTAGGACTTACCTTGCAACGAAAATAGTAAAAGAAGCCTTAAAAAATCCACCTCTTAATATAAATGCAGAATCATCAGAACCTAAAAAAATTTATGTAGCCAAAATTGCAAATCTAAAAGCAGCGATCGCTTGTAACCATAAGAAAGGAATTGATCCAAATAACCCTGCGAGTAAAAAGGCATTAGAAAGATTTGCAGAATCGATAAGCAAAAAGGAAGAGGCTATTGAAAAAATAAATAATGATATATTGTCTAATAATTGGAAAACAGAAAAACAGAAAAGCAAACTAAAATATAGAATGGAGAAAATTCAGTATCAGTTAAAACTACAAAAAGAAACTCGTGATTATAATTTGGGTACGTCTTTAAGAAATTATATTGATCCGAGGATCATGAAAACTTGGTTAGATTATGTAGGGTTAGATTGGAAAAAGGTTTATACTACTACTTTACAGAGAAAATTTAGATGGATTGAATTATCATATAAGTAATTTGACTCAAATGTTAAAATCTTTTATTATTATATAATTTATATTAAAAATAGAAAAGCTAGAGTTTTTTTTTAGTTATTAATTTAAAAAGTTTGAGAAATTAAAATATTAATAGAATATATATAACATTTGAAATAACAGGAATGAAACGCTGCTGAGCTTGCCGGAGTGGCTCAGCTTGGTTAGAGCGTTCGACTCATAATCGAAAGGTCGCGGGCTCGAATCCCGCCTCCGGCATTAGGTCTACTTATATTCTGCTACAACAATAAATATGAAAAGATAAACCTAATTGAAGAATTCTGTTGTTCTCAGAAAAAAAACTAATATATTAATTTCGCTATTTTCATTCTCGACGTAATGAAAAATCATTAAATTAGATAACTTGATGTCATATTATTTATATAACTGAAATAGTGGATAGTGAAAATGGATAAAACAGGTTGATACCCAAAAGTAAAAAATTTGTATTATTAATAGTTATATTTATAATTTTATCCTTTTTAGTTACTATTAAAGCAACAAATAACATTGATAATTTAATTTCTGATTTTTTCTTTCACCTCGGAGGAAATCCTACTATGGATATGTTTATGATTATTGTCTCTTCAATCGGTGACTTATTTACTATGTTAATTATAGGAATGATCTTAACTGTAATAAAAAGAACTAGAAAAATTGGGTTGATTTTTCTAATATCCATTGTAGTCCTATCTATATCTATAATGTATCTTAAACCATTAATTAATCGGACATCTCCTCTCGAACACTATATTCCGCAATATCAAGTACCTGCCAACTATACAATTGAAAAAGATAGCATGATGCCATTTGCACAAAATTTATCCTTTCCCTCAAATCATGTTGCACGTGATACTGCTTTTATAATAATTATTGGATATTGGTTTAATTTTGTTAAAAACAATGCATGGCTTGGAAAATTATTATGGACCTTTCCTGTATTGGTAGGTTTGAGCAGGCTATACCTTCTCTATAATTATTTTTTTGACATATTAGGAGGAGTATTATACGGCATGATAATTGCAGTAGCCCTCGTTAACGTATTGAAATTGAAGGAAGCATTTACAACAAATAAATTTAACACCTAGAAAATCATCTTTATGCATTTTTTGTATATTCAGAGTTTATTATAATCCATCCAAAATATTTTGTATCATGTATATATCTAATTTCTCTCATCTTTGTTTTTATTTTTCGTTGTCTCAATTGAGAAGTAAATTCTGATTGAAGATTATAGCCAATTTTTCTTGCTAAATTATTATTGTCTTCTTTTCTTGGTAATAGAATTCTATAACTAAAATCATTCGTGCTTAATAATTTAAGGTAATCAAGGATCATGGTATCAGAGACAGATTTTACTTGTTCTAATTTATCTAATACCAGAGTTTTTTTTACTGGAAAATCTCTCCAAAATGAAGAACTTGACATAAGGATAATTTAGTTTTCAAAAAGATTATGTTTTAAATTAAAGCAACTTTAAAAAAGATTAGAATCTTTTTCCATTTCTTCAGCTGTAGTAGGCTCTTTGTCAGTATAATATTTGACCATTCCCATCTTTAAGACCTTTAGAGATAGTAAGGCACATTTTATCCTTGCAGGGCCTAAGTTAGTTAATCCAATATTTTCTAATACGTCATCTTTGGATATGTCTTTAGCTGTAGTCAAAGGCTTATCCATAACCATCTCAGTTAGCATTGATGCACTAGCTTGGCTAATAGCACATCCCTTGCCATCGAATTTAATATCTTTAATTTGTCCTTCTACTACATTGAGATAAATATCAATTTGATCACCACATAGGGGATTGCTATCGTGGATGACAACATCTGCATTATCAATCTTTCCTTTATTTCTAGGATTTCGATAATGATCTAAAATAATTTCTCTATAAATATCATCACTCAAAGTTGAAACAGTCTAATAGCTTCGCCTAACGCATTAATAAAGATATTGATCTCCTCTTTCGTATTGTAAATATAGAAACTAATCCTAGATGTTGCAGATACATCTAGCTTTTCCATTAACACTTGGGCACAATGGTGACCAGAACGAATTGCAATGGAGTGTTCATTTAAAATAGTGGCCAAATCATGAGGATGAATATCACCTAAATTAAAGGATATAATTCCTCCACGGTTCTGTAGGTTATTATCCCCGTATAGTTTCATTTGTTTAAGTTCAGACATCTTTTCTATTGCGTATTTTGTTAACTCAACTTCATGGTTTCTGATATGATCCATCCCTATTTCATTCAGATATTCTAAAGCAGAACTAAAACCAATAACATCAGCTATATTTGGAGTACCTGCTTCAAATTTATAAGGTAAATCATTAAAGAATGTGTTTTCTTTATGTACTTCTTTAATCATATCTCCTCCACAGATAAATGGGTTCATTCCTTCTAGGATTTTTTTTTTCCCATACAAAATTCCAACTCCTGTGGGTCCTAACATTTTATGAGCAGAAAAAGCGAGGAAGTCACAATCCAGAGAGATGACATCTGTTGTTAAATGAGGAACAGACTGAGCACCATCAACAAATACAGGTATGTTATAAGTATGTGCTAAGTCTATGATCTTCTTAATTGGTATAATATTGCCAAGTGCATTAGACATATGACATAAAGAAATTAATTTGGTGTTATTATTTTTCAGATAAAATTCTAATTCATTTAAGTTTAAATTTCCAGTTTCATCTATTTTTAAATATTTTATTCCGGCATTTTTTTCTTTCGCTAATATTTGCCAAGGAACAATATTGCTATGGTGTTCTTGTTCCGATAAAATTATTAGGTCTCCATTTTTAATATTCTGTCTACCCCAAGTGTAGGATACTAAATTTATTGCTTCAGTAGCATTACGAGTAAAAATTATTTCTTGAGGAGAATTTGCATTAATAAACTTACAAACTTTTTGTCTTGTTAGTTCATAAGCATGAGTAGCTTCTTCAGCTATATCATAAACGGCTCTATGAATATTAGAGTTATAAAATGAATAATAATTTACAATTTTATTTATTACTGATAAGGGTTTTTGGGTAGTGGAGGCATTATCTAGATACACGAATGGCTTGCCATTAATTTTGCGAGTCAGAATTGGAAAATCCTTGCGTATTTTATTTGTTTCCAACTCGGATGATTGCATTATACTAATTATTATTATAGCAGTAAATATAAATGGATGGAAGGCAAATAAAAATTGCCATTATTTTCTCGTAGTAATATCTTGGATAACTTGTATCATTACCTTTTCTTGCTGGTCCAATACGTTCCTCCTTCTTTTTTCCATTTTAAGTAATCGCGTATCAAAAGTTTGTGATCAAATGCAATTTCTATTTCATCTATTTTGTTTATTGGAATCCATGAAATTTCGTGGGCGTCATCGCCTGCAGTAGGGATTCCTCTAATGACTAATACTATAAAGACAACGCTCATTATGTGTCCCCTTGGATCTCTAGTTGGGTCTGAATATACCCCTAGAATGTCAATCGGATGGACCTCTAATGATGTTTCTTCATACACTTCTCTAACAATTGCATTTTCGATAGTTTCCCCTTCATTTACAAAACCTCCAGGTAATGCAAATTGATTTTTAAATGGATGGTTCTTTCGCTTTACGAGTAAGAGTGAAGAAGACTTTTGAATAATAGCATCAACTGTAGGAACAGGATTTTTATAGACTTTCAAGAGCTTTTCTCATTAACAATTGAAAATAATATATATGTTTAACCAAATTATTTAGACATGCAGTTATTATGGAGAGAGCCTTGGTTAAAACCCTTGATAGATTACGATATTGATTCTGAAAATTGCAGCTTATGTAAAGGAAAATTCGATGATATATCTTTCGTCACCTCATGTGAATTTTGTGTTATAGGTATTATGCATGACAAATGTGCTAATTTACACATAGTAGAAAGTCACATATCCGAATTAAATACAAAGATCCTACAACATAAAGAGAAACCACTGCATGATTTTCAATAAAATTCTTTTTTTAATAATTATTAATTATTACAAGTTGTTTTATCTGATTGTGCTTATCAATAACGATGCTCTTATAACATAAATTTATAATTAAAATTTTAAGTCATAAATCCTTTAGATTTTTGGCATTAATTTTTGAATTTTTTTCTTTAACCTTTTCTCTTAGTTGAGGGGTAGATGATATTAGATTTTTAGTATATTCATTTTTTGGAGCAAAAATAATTTCTTTAGTAGTGTTAAACTCGATGATTTTTCCTGCGAACATAATTCCTATTTTGTCTACCAATGCAGAAATTAAAGCAAGATCATGAGAAATTAAAATTATACTTATTCCTTTTTCTTTAAGCTTTTTCAATACCTTAATTATTTGTGCCTGAACAAGAACATCTAACGCAGTAGTCGGTTCATCAGCAATAATAATATCTGGTTCAAGCAATAACGCTAAAGCAATAACAACTCTTTGTTTCATACCTCCACTTAACTCATGAGGATATTTTTGTAGAACCGATTTCTCTAATCCAACATTTTCGAGAATTGTTATTACTTTATTATTATCATATAATTTACCATGAGTTTCAAATACATCTTTAAGCTGAGATTTTATCGGATAAACAGGATCTAATGAGTTTAGCGCTCCTTGAAAAATAATAGAAATTTTCTTCCATCTAATTTTTGAATCAAATTCTTTATCTGATAACTTTGTTATTTCTTCTCCATCTAAAAAAATACTACCTCTTGTAATTTTACCTGGAGGTGATAAATTTCTCATTATTGCAGAAACCAATGTACTTTTTCCACATCCCGATTCTCCAGCAATCCCAAGCGATTCACATGATTTTAATTCAATAGAGACATTATCAACTGCATCAATATTTTTGTTATATAAAAAATAGGAAACGCTTAGACCAGTTATGAGTAACTTATTTTTTAACAAATCTAATACTTATCAACCCTGAATAAATATATTTTCAATTTTTTGTGCATTTGAGCTATATATATATGGTCCAACAAGCATTATTGATTGAGAATAGTTGAAAACTCCTATATGTTCTTTTGATGCTAAAACAGGAATTTTATGTTCAAGATGTGAATCCAAATTAAAAACTGGTCACCTGACAGTAGGAGATATTGAAGCTTCAATGAAATTGACTGGATTAGCTGATAAGAACAATATAATTGATAAATTTGTACTAGTCGGAGCTCACAAAATTGATGAAGAATTGGTGCTGATACTCCCGACTTCAGATATTAGTATATTACGTTCAAATTTGGAATTATTAAATTATATCAAAAAGGAGTTTAACAACGATGTTTGGTTCATTGAAAGTGGTGCAACGGAAAGAAGATTTATTGAAAATTTAATATTCCCAGTTAAGATTGCTTCCATCAATTTAGTCTGGCTTCCTGATGGGAACAAACTGACAAAAATAATAATCTCTAACAAGAGAAATCAAAATATAAAAATTAATACCAATATAATTACCAAAATTGCAAAAGAAATGAGAAACATAGAATTACTTGTCGAGTATATTGATTAAGTATACTAAATATGGAAAAAATGAAATAAACCATATTCGATATAGATTTAATTGAAAGAGAAGCTTAAAAGAACAAATTTTGCTAAAGAATTAAGAGAAGATATTATTGGACAGAAAGTAAATGTTGCCGGCTGGATTGAAGACATTCGCGATATTGGAAAAATAATCTTCTTAGTAATTAGAGATATAACAGGTCCTATTCAAGTAATAGTTGATCCAGAAAAGTTCCCCCAAGTTAGGGATATACCTAGACAAAGCGCTATTATACTTTCTGGAACAATACAAATAAGCAAAGCAAAAGAGATGAAAGTAGAGCTTAAATTAGAAGAGATTGGAGAAATCTATTACTCTAAACATCCCCTTCCCATTGACCCAACTGGACGATTAGAGTCAGCAATTGATAAGAGATTGAATGCAAGGGCATTAGACTTGAGAAATGAAAATGTTTCTAAATTATTTGTTATAAGATCTCATGCTTTAGAAATTGTAAGACGAACTTTACGAGAGATGGCATTTCTTGAGGTTAATACTCCCAAAATTATTGGAAGTGCAAGCGAAGGAGGTGCAAATTTATTTGAATTTGATTATTTTAAAAATAAGGCATATCTTGCACAAAGTCCTCAGCTCTATAAAGAACAACTGATATTGGCATTGGATCGGGTCTTTGAAATCGCCCCATATTTTAGAGCCGAGAATTCTAACACGATAAGGCATTTAACTGAATTTTATAGTGTAGACATTGAAGGGGCTTTTTTAGACTATAAAGATATAATGGAAATAATGGAGCGATTAATAAAAAATGTTATAATAGTTATAAACAATTTAGGTTATCTAGATCTTAAAAAAAATGATTTTGTAAAAAAGGCTATAGAGACAAAATTCGAAAGACTAACGTATCAAGCCTGTATCGAGGAACTAAAGGAAAATGGTGAAAATGTAGTATATGGGGACGATTTATCAGATTTATCTTTACGAAAATTAGGTGATTTACATCCAGGTTTTTATTTTATAACTGAATGGCCTCTAAAGTTAAAACCATTTTATATTCTTGAAAACAAAAATGATTGTTTTCTTTCTGATTCATTTGACTTGCAACTTGGTTATCTAGAATTAATATCAGGGGGATCAAGACAATATGATCCACATAAGATTAGAAATAGATTAGCAGACCAGGGCCTTCAACCAGATGATTTTTCAGAGCACTTAAAGGTATTTGATTGGGGAATGCCACCACACGCCGGATGTGGTCTAGGTCTAGATAGATTAATTATGAGTTTAACTGGATCGATGAATATAAGAGAAGTTGTCCTATATCCAAGAGACCCAGATAGGATCAGTCCTTAATAAAACGTATACTAATTTCTTTAAAATGGTCAAAGTTATCAAATATAAATGCTTTAAAGTTGTTTAACGAAGTAGAGTAAATTATCCAAATAACTGGATTAATCACCATAAAAATTTGATCAGTTTTGGAAGGGAGAAGTTTAGAGGGGTGCGAATGAAAAATTGAAATAACATCTAATTTTAATAATCTAGCTCTATTATATGCATTATAGAGATCGTCAGGATTAATGTTAAAGGCAACAGAAGAATGCAATGAGTTATTCATTGGTAATATAGATTTAACAATAGATTTCGTATCGACTCTCTTTCCTAACAATATAGCGCAAGATTCGTTTGGCAATGAGCTAATTGCTAATTTTGTGAGCGCGTTCAAATGGCTATTATTTAATAATATTAATTCCTTATTCATTAGATTGAGAGTATAAGTGTCCTTTATATTTATAGAAAAAAATGAAACGTTACTGGCAGTAGTAATTCAACATTATCAAAAAAATAGCTAAGGTAAATATATAATATTAACTTGCGATAAAAATTTAATTGTTCTTTTTATTATATAAAAGAAATTATTCTAATTGAAATTTTCCTTTCATATATGGATGTATAGTACAAAAATAATCGTATTCCTTTTCTTTAAGATCTGCACGTAAAAGAGTATAATTAGCATTTCCCATTATTATAGACGAGTCAAATGATTTACCATCATCCTTTAAACTAGTTACGGTATGAGGTACATTGTCTTGGTTTATCCAATTAATACCCACGTTGTCTTTCTTAACCACTAACACATCAGGATCAAAATCTGGATTACCTTGGGCTGAAGAACCAGCAAGAATATTTACTTTAGCTAGTTTTGTGATATCTATATCTGTTACCGGGTTTGAATCAGCTGTGGGTATATCCTTTTTTTCTAGAGACTCAGCTTCGGGATTTTGGAGCTGCGTTCCAACTGTGGAAAACGAAACTATACCAATTACAACTGCAACAACAAATGAGGCCAGATAAAGTTTTACTTTTGAACTATTTCTATATATTCCCAAAATTACTGCAACGGCGGTTACTGAAACAAGTATTAATACTCCAATGTAAACAAATATTGAAGGTGTCTGTCCACTTGAATAGACAGCTCCAACCAATCCTATTATTACTAATATTCCTAACGTTATAAAAGAACCGAGTTTAGCTTTCCGAGAAGAAGGAAATCCGTCCTTAAAAATACCAGGAGTTAAAAATATTAGACCTATTAAAAGTGTCAGCAGCGAAACAGCATGCATCCCATCAAGAAATGTTTTTGCAATACCAGATAACGCGACGAATACTCCTACAATTCCTAGAGAAGTTAATCCTATGCCTGGCGTTAACAAATCCCAGTCTGCCATGCTTTGTATTTTGGAGAATTTCGGTATAATTTTAACCTTTTCAACTAATCATAAATTTATAATTTCCTTGTAAATTGAAAGTTAGCAATGGTATAACGAATAAAATAAATCCTAGATATGTAAATCAGTTTTGGAGATCCAATGCAGTGGATATAAAATCATATATTGAAGTTTCAAAACCTCGTATTGTAGTAGTATTAGTAATAACAGCAATAACTTCTTTGCTAGGTGCAACTAGATTTGATAGTAGCCCAAATATTCCTTGGGATGTTTCTCTCTGGCAAGTTGGTTTTTTACTTCTGGCTGGTGCACTTGCTTCTATGGGTTCTAGCGCATTAAACCAATACTATGATAGAGATATAGATAAATCCATGGTACGAACATCAAAGAGGCCAATTCCATCAGGTCAATTATCTGCCAATACTGTTTTAATTTATGGTCTTTCTCTTAGTATTATTTCTGTGGTAATTGCGTGGTTAACATTAAATCCTGTTGCTACTTTTATGATTGCTTTAGGAATATTCTTCTATGTTATAATATATACAGTATGGCTTAAGAGGTCAAATTCTGCTAATATAATAATTGGAGGATTTGCGGGAAGTGCTGCATCTATGGCAGGATGGGCGACTACAACTGGATCGATTGATTTAACAGGATTCTTGGTCGGTTGGCTTGTCTTCATGTGGACTCCTCCTCATTTTTGG
>Ga0210114_1000221_pt1 | contig 14739 bp, 17 predicted proteins | sample MayberryNW_TuleA_FD_185524 | JGI IMG/M metagenome (GOLD analysis project Ga0210114, IMG submission 185524) | Wetland microbial communities from San Francisco Bay, California, USA, that impact long-term carbon sequestration - MayberryNW_TuleA_D2... | ecosystem: Environmental > Aquatic > Marine >...
AGTGAATATACCAATGACCCTCTGTTATTTAATATTGATCATAGCAAACAACCATCATTTGCCTATCAACAGGATAAAAATAATTATTTAAATGACTATGAATATAACTACTACTATGATTATAGAAATGAGTTTGTTGCTGAATTAGACCCATATCCAGTTATATCTGATAATGGATACTATTACCTAGATTCATATGGTATAGTGTACCTCTCATTAGACTATTTTACTAAAGAGTTATCATATAGAGTATTTGTGCAAGGTATGAGTTATCTAGAGGGGTGATGATGTCGAAATAATTCAGATACATCTAGGGGTGAATGGTCAAAATGGCCCTACTATACTATCATTATGTAATGAAAAAATAGGAAAAGGACATTGTAGAGAAGGACCATGATTGTCAGTTGAAGGTGTATTAGAGGAAAATGATTTGAAAGGCCCATTAAAAGGTTGGTCATTTGACGAATTACTTGAATTATTTACATCTGGTAAATCTTATGTATATGTTCAAACTCGTGATCATCCTGAAGGTGAAATGGGAGGACAAATTTATTATTAATTACACTATTTTTAATATATATCCTAAATCTCTTTACATTATACAGACAATTATTTTATTAATTAGTACAATAAATAAAGTAAATGTTTAAAATATATTTAACCATAGTAGTTATAAAATTTAGCACTAAAGTCAATCGTAAATTATAATCTACCATTTGAGGTAAATTAAAATTTGGTAAATATAAAATACGATTGTTTATATCAATTTTTTGTAGTATGTTGTATGTGTAGAAATGAATTTTGGAAAATTATTAATTAAATTTTCAATTAATTTTGAAAAAATACAAATAATCTAAGTATAAACTCATTCTTAATGTCAGTATCTAAAGAATTCCTTGATGATATTCCAAAAAATAAAAAATTAGTTGTAGAGTTGGGAATGGGCGATGGTAATTTAATAAATTCACTCTCAGAAAAGAATCACGATTATTATTTTATTGGCATAGAAAAACAAGAGAGTTATTTTACTAAAGCTAAATATAATATTAAATCACAAAATGTTAAGATACTTCATACTTTATTTGAGGATGTCTTACCTTTATTCAAAGATAGCTCTATTAATAAAATTATATCAGTTTTACCTGATCCTAAATATATAGATAAAAAATATAGACGACAATGGACAACCTTGTATAAAACTATTTATAATAAATTAGTGAAACAAGGGACATTCATTCTAATAACAGAAATAACGAACGAGTTATTCCAACCTGTCTCAAATCATGAATTTTACAAAGAAGTTGAGAATTTAAAACACATTTTTCACTCAATAGGATTTATTGTATTAGATGCTTTTGAAGGATATCAAGAAAATTACATGACTTATTTTCTTAAAGAGTTTAACGGAGATCCTGAAAGAATTAGAATAATTAATTTCGAATTTACTAAAAAATAACTTAAAATTTAATTAGTCGATATTGTCGTCTCAAGCAAATCCAACTGTGAATCATTTTCATGTTATTTAGATTGTAGACCTTGTTCTTATCGATTTAAATGATACTATTTAATAGCTACATAGTTTAAATTGTATAACTTGGCATTTACAGATAACTTTGGTGTAGAGGACAGAAAGGCAGAAGAAGCAATAAATTGGATGAATTCCTATGCCTTAGATAACAATAAAAAATTTGAAGCAAAATTGGAAGGTTATTTATTAACAACCAAAAATTTCGGTAATTTTGAAATTATTTCCTGGAAAGGAGATTGGTCGTTTGCTAGAAACTTGATAATTAAGGTTAGTAGAAAATTATCAACAAAAGTAATTGAATCGGGTTACCATCAGAAAAATTCTTTTTTTCTCTCTTTAATTGGTGCTAACAAAGAAGTGGCAAAAGTCTATAAAAAAGGAGGTATAATTGGTAACCTAATTTTAGACAAAAAATCAGGTAAATGGATTGTTAAATCTGAAAAATTAATATAATATCAAAATTCACTTGTTATCTACTATATGCTAAATTAATTTTATTTTGACAATTGATATATGTAATCGATTTGGGATAAAAAAGGTTTATTTTAATGGATTTAAAAGTTCCTCATCTTCTTCTTCTTGTTTTATATATCTTGCTTGACTTTCAATGTTAGAGTATATTGAATTTTGTCAATTGTCTTGATTTTCAATGCAATTGTTTCCATTATTGTGTCAATTGTTTCTCCTTTGATCTTGACAAGTATATTGTATGGACCTCTGACTCTATTTGTTGTTAATATTTCAGTTATTTTTGTTAACTCATTCATTATTCTTTCTTCGTTAACTTCTTCGCATGTAATTAAAACAAAGACTTCTACCATCAATCATTTACACTTAGTAATTTAAGGGTATCATTAATAATTTTACCATGATCTGCTTGTACTTCTGTAGTAATAAGCAACAAGTGATCATCGTCTAATGGAATCGTAATTCTTTTAATTTTTTCATATTCTGCCATAGCATATTTTCCTCTTCCGATTTTGGAGGATAAAGAATTTCTCAATCCCCATCTTGCTAAAGCCTGTAAATTTGATTTCCTAGTTTCTTCACTACTTAGCATATCTGTTACTCCTTCTCTTTGACCACCGTATTTTATCTCTCCAGATTCATCACATATTCCTGCAAATCTTATTTTAGAATCAATATCAATTACAGCTTTACAGAGATTATCATAATCCATATCACTATATTCAAAAATACAAATATTAATAGTTTATAGAAATTTACAATTTATTTTTGCAAAATTTTAAAGTAATTAAAACTTTTAATTTTTATATATGATCTGGAATTTTTGCTAATTCTTCTATCTTCCAATGACAGCTCCAACAAAAACTACATATTAAACATGTGAGTTGCGTCCTAATTTTACATGACTCACATTCTTTATATCGAGGTATAATACTATCTCTCAAATATTCATGGTTAAAAAATCTTCTTTCTTTTTTACCTGTTATTTTGGAAGATTTCATAATTTTAGTCTATTTATATATATACATCTACTAAATTATATCTTTTATGAATATTTATTAATTAATTTTGTTTTTTATTTATTTTTCACGAAAAATTTACATCTATTAACAAGATACACAGTTTTAAAATTACAATTTTTTAATAAGTATGCTCAAAATATTAAAGAAATTACGATGAGCTAAATCAATTTGATTTAGCTCATCGTTACCCATCGATTTCGGCTTTGGTATAGCCTTCCTGCACAAGTCAGCTGATACCATATCACATCATTCAACAGCGTTATTTCCGTCGAATTTAGTGTAGACAGTGTCTAATTCTATAACGAGAATCCAATATAAGAGAGTTATTTAGAGAAATTATATAATAATATTATATAACATTTATTCATCCATGGTTATTTCTGCAAAAAAAATTTTGACAAACTAAAGTTAGCAGAGGATATTTCATTCAATTTATCTCATAAGAATTAAAATGTAGGATGTAAATATTAAAGTTGATTTCTAATTCCTGATATTTTTAATATATGTTTATCTTTTGGAATGAATATATCTATACTAATTGTTTTACCATTCATAGTAACTAATTTCTTTTCATATTGTTTCCCATCTAACAAAACTTCTATCTTTTGGTTTGGGGATATTTGTGGAATTTTAAAATTTGTAGGTCCGCCCCCTGGATTATATGGCTTAACCTCAAAAATAATACTATCTGAAGAATTTTCATATCTGAAATCGCTAATCATAGAAGCACTTTCTAAATTAAAAACAATATATTCTCCTTCTCCAAGATCAATTGTAGATATTGGGGCATTAACATCCAATCCTGCACAACTATAATAATATACACCATCTTTTATTGCAGGATCTGGAAGAATTTTGTATCTAACATCTTCCCCTGGATAAATAACTGGAATTAATGAGCTTTTGACAGAATCTAATTGAGTACCATTGATTGAATGGACAGAAGCATATACAGTAATATTTTTAATTATATTAGGACCTGTATTTTTTATTGTACCAACTAGAGCCTTTTCATCGGCCGTAGCAAGGTTTGAATAATTTTGGCTCAAGTCTATTAATAATGGTTTTGCTATTTCTTTGGTCTCAATCGGATATGCAAACCCATTAAAGAATTCATTACCACTAATTGTAAACTTAAATGGGGCAGCAACATATGGATATATTACATTGGTAAATGTATTACTTGTTAAAATTAATGATTGTCGCTCTGATTGGGTTATATTTACACCTATCTTAACTTCTATAGGCATACCCGCATTATTTTGTACTACACCAACCAAATTCCAATCTCCATTTAAATCTTTGAAAATTTTTTGATCCACAATTGAAATTGGAAATTCTCCAAATGATTTGATAGGCACTAGGATAATTATCAAAGAAAATAGAATAACAACACAAGATGAAACTATATTTTTATAAAACATTAAATTAAACTTCATAATTTAATAATGATATGATATATACAGAATTAAATTTCTTTTCATGTATTATTTATTAAATTATTTTATTTTTTTTACTAACTCATGATTATCTGTATTCTTAATCAGAATTGTTTATGATGATGTTGTTGTTATTCTCATCTTCATTGGTTAATTTATTACTGGAAGACGATGATTCTATATTACTTTTACTGTACTCTACGTCTTCATTAATAATATCTGCTTCTTTACTACTATCACTAAATTCACTATTAAAAGATTTTTCTATACTTTTACTGGTGGTTCCCTGTTCATTAGATTCCACAATATTCTCACTATTACCAATCTCATTGTTATCATTGAATTCATCTAAATCAGGATCGAATATCGGTCCTTCACTGTCAAGAAGTTCTCCATCTTCATTCTTTAACTCTTCGTTATTATCTGGAAGATTTCTGCTTAAATCACTAAAAATATCATTACCATTAGATTCTTCATTGTTATTTGTATCTGAATTATCTTCTCTTTCTTGAACTGAAAATGATTGATGACCATAAGAAGTTACATAAAGTAACAAACCTATTATTATGAATGATAACGATGATAAATAGTTCATTTTATAAAGCTTATCCATTAGGTTATATTATTACTACTACTTTTTATAAAGCTTACATATAATTATTTTCAAAGCGATATTTTCTAAAATTTTTGTATACATGAATATAATTGTTTCTTTGTTGATAAAATATTATTTTTATATCATTAAATAGAAAGATATTTGTTGAATGATTTAATTCAAAGATTTTCATTAGCGTTTTTTATTTTTTTTATAATATTATTGATACAGTTGCCGCTATCATTTATTAATTCACAAAGTGATGAACCCATTATTTCTGAAAGTGTAGGTAAGCAAATTTTACCGGTAGGTAGCTATCCTGTTGGAATAGGAATAAACCCTGTTACTAACAAACTATATGTAGCAAATCAATTTTCTAACTCTGTCACGGTTATAGATGGTAATACAAATAACATTGAAAGCACAATTCAAGTAGATAATTTTCCATATGATTTAGAGGTGAATTCTTATAATAATAGAATATATGTGACCAATAGAGGTTCAAATACTGTCTCTGTTATTGATGGTTCTACAAATCAAAGACTGTCAAATATCATTGTTGGAGAATCACCTGTAGGAATATCAATAGATCCTTCAGAAAATAGAATATATGTAACGAATCTCGGGAAAAATTCATCTTTATCAATCATAGATGGAATTAGTAATAAAGTTACAGGGACCATGGAATTGAATGGCATTTTTTATGGTATAGCTGTTAATCCATTATCAAAATCAATTTATCTTTCTAATATAAAGAATCATACTATATCTGTTTTAGATGGAACAACAAAAAGTGTTATTAACCATATTCCGGTTGAATTTATACCTACAGGATTAAATATAAATTATAAATCAGATTTAATATATGTTACTAATTATGGTTCTAATTCGATTTCTGTGATAAATGGAAAAACTAATAAAGTAAACACAACTATAGAAGTTGGACAAAATCCTGTCGATACTATAATTAACACTTTAACGAATAAAATATATGTATCTAATAATGGTGACAATACTGTATCTGTAATAGATGCATTAACTAATAAAAAAATTAAAGATCTGTCGGTTAAACCCAATAGCGATAAAAATAATGGAAATAATGATCCTGTTCTTGATATACCTATAAATCTAACTTTTCCGCTTTTAGCTAATAAATTGTCCCTTAATCCTATTACAAATCAGATTTATATAACAAATACAGTTTCAAATGGTGTTATAATAGTTGATGGAAAAACTGATAATGTAGTTGTCCAGTTATCTGTTGAAATAAAGCCAGAAAATGCAGGAACCATAGACTGTAACAATTCAAAATTACCTACACAAGGTTTTTTTTTACATCCTATAAATACCGAGATAAAATGTACTGCACATGCTTCTAGAGGATACTCATTCGATTTTTGGTCAAATATGATCGCAGATACTAAAAATCCTATAACTCTAAACACAACTGAAAATAACTTGCTAGTAGCTAATTTCAAACCAGCTATATCAACTGAAGCCTATATTGGAATGGTAGCTGCTACAGTTGGTTCTACCTCCATATTTGCAGGTTGGTATTATAAAAGAAGAGAAAGGAGTTATCTAAATCAAAGTATGAATAGAATAGACTTTACCTACGATGCCTTAAAAAAAGACAAGGTAGAAGGAGTTAAACAATTGGAAGAGTTACGAAAAGAAATAACCAATTTATTTAAAAAAGGGAAGCTAACAGATTCACACTATAATATTCTTGATAAAAGAATCTCCGAGTTAATTAATACTCTATTAAGAAAAGATTAATATCATTTAGGAAGAACTATTTAACACAAAATTTAAACATTTTATTTTTTACTATAATTTCAAAATGTAACGATTTTTTCTTTATTTGTTAATATAGTCTAATGCATTTATAAAATAGTACTTGATAATAAATAATTATATAATGATGAACATCATCCTAAAAATGTTATTATTAACCTAATAAATCTATATTAACTCATGAATAAAATATTTTTTTTAACAATTCTTTGCTTTGCATCTTTTATATTGTTATCATTTATAGTAATTAATAAATCAAATAACATGTATTTTGATAATATAATAAATTTCGATAAATCTCTTTTTATTACAATAAACGAATTTCATATAAAATTACCAATTGAGGTTGACAACTTTATGATTGTGATCACCCTTTACGGCAGAGAATTTTTTTTACCATTTGTAATGGGATTGATTTTCATATTAGGAGGTAAACTCGGAAGAAAGACTGTAGTCATCGCATCTATTTCCATTTTAATCCTGATTCCCATTGTTTCTATAACTAAAGATTATATTGAAAGGTCAAGACCATTTGTACCCGGATTAGATACCCTAATTTCTATTGATAGTAGTAGCTATTCATTTCCCTCTGGACATTCTACCCTAGTTGTTGCTGGCTTTGTAACTATCATGGTTTTATTTAAAGGAAATAAATATACTAAAATTCTGCCAGTTCTTTTAGTCATTGATGGGTGCTTGGTATGCTTTTCAAGAATTTATGTTGGAGTTCATTATCCATTTGATGTTTTAGGAGGATTTTTTTTAGGGAGTGGTGTATCGTTGTTAATAATTAGTCTTGTAAATTACACACCAAAAATCAGAACTATTATAGGAACTAAAACTTTAAAGAATCTGAAATGATATAACATAATATAAATTTAAATTTACAAGAAAATTGTATAGTATTTTCTTCATATCATCAATTTTTTAATTATCTATCGCGTTCGTTTTTTAAATTCAATTTTGGTCGGTAAATTCCAATTATATTTTATTGCTAACAGTCGAAATAATGTAATGATAACAATACAGAAAACCATGGAAATATAATAATTAAAATCAAAGCGTAACAGGATAAAAAAAATAATAATTCCTAAAAAACTTGCTGATGCATATAACTCTTTGATGAATACTAGAGGGATTTCTTTAACAAAAACATCTCTTACTATTCCTCCTCCGATGGCAGTAAAGATACCTGCTAATGACATTGCAAGAAAATTTAATCCTAACATTTCGTATGCAATACTTGAGCCTATTATAGTAAAGACTCCTAAACCTATTGCATCAAACTTTAAAAATAAATTTTCACGTTCCTTAAAAAATGGATGTAAAAAAAATACAATGATACCTGAAACTACAGCAATAGTTAGATAATATGGATCTAACATAATTTTAGGTGGCAATCTGTCCAACAGCAGATCTCTAATTAACCCTCCAGCTAAACCTGTGCTGCTGGCTAATATTATAACTCCAACCATGTCCATTTTGTATTGAATTGCTTTAAGGGCGCCGGTTACAGCAAATACCATTACCCCAAATAAATCTAATATGTGCAGTAATAAGGGAATCGAGAAAGATATATTATCCAACTATCAATATTAATTAAGTCTTACTATTTATTTAAATTGCATAATTTTTTATTATACAAAAAAGATTTTATTATAAGAATATTTTAATGTAGTGCTTTTGGAGCTTTCATTCCTTTATTGTTCAACACAATGTAAATCTCTGGAATAGAATAAACAAATCCTATGTGAACACAATCTATTTTTTCATCTAATAAACATCGTAGTTCCCCATTTCGCAGTATCACTTCTGCTATTCTATTTCTTTTATTATCTTTTATTAATACGCGATCAGAATCAATTGAAATTTTTTCCATAAATGGAGCTTGTTTAGCAAATGCTTCGTGCTTTAGCATCATCTCCTCCATCATGCTTGTAAGATATCCTGAAAAGCTGGTAATTCCTTTTAGTTCTAAATCGTTTTTCCTCTTTTCGTAAACACTAAAAAATTTTTTATAGATATTCTCACTGACTGTAATGGATTTAAAACCGGGCTTAGGCACTCTTATACCGTATTAGACCGTAACATATAAGATTTACTGTATAAATTTTATAAACAGATATCGATTTGTATAGTCTATTTATTATTTTTTATCATCATATAGATTAGTCTTTGATGAAATAACTCCAGATTTCTATTTGGCTAACTAGTTTGAGGGAATCAAAACATTTAGGAAATATTAGATTGTATTAAAATCTATTAACAAAGATCTAATTATTTTATTCTCTTTTATTATGTTTTTAAATAACGATCTAAAAAACACCATTTACCGGTTAATAAATTTTTGAATTACAAAACTATAGATATTGAAAAAACATTTAAATAAATACTTTTAAAAAGTTATATGCTTGTTTTGCTACCTCGATGGGATTATCCTGATATGGGTATAATTCTACAGTAACAAATCCTTTATATCCAATATTTTTTATTGTATCAAAAATCTTTTCAAAATCTATAGAGCCTATTCCAGGTATTAGATGATAGTGAACTCTATTTTTAGATATGTCTGATAAATGAAAATGCTCTATATAATCGATTAATTTTAATATTGTTTCGGAAGGATCTTCCTTGACACAATAGAAATGTCCAATATCAAAATTTAATTTTATATAATCAGAACAGGTTATTTTCATTAACTGTATAAATTGCTGAGAGTTTTCAATTAGAAGGGAAGGTTCTGGTTCAACTAATATTTTTACACTATTTTCTTCTGCAATGTGTTTAACTTTTTTTAATCCCTCTGCGAATATTTTTAAGAGTGTACTTGATTCTAATGCAGTCTTTTGTCTGTTAATTGGACCGCCGGGTTCAGTTGATAGGTTTTTTGCACCTAATTTCCTTGCTAAATAAATGCAGTCTACTGTATGTTTAACTCTAATTTCTCGCAGCTTATTATCATCTTCAATCCATGAAGGGTGATAAATATTTCCTATTGCATATAATGTGAACGCATTAAGATTAGAAATTCCTATATTTAAATCTGAAATTAAATTTTTTATTTTTTTTGCTTGTTCTTCAGAAAATTGAGGAGGATAAGCATGTGGTATATCACATAAAATTTCTACACCTTTATAACCTATTTTGGATATTTCTCTTATGGCATTATCAAGAGAAAATTTCTTAAAAGCGTTTGAACTAAATGAGAGTAACATATCTAATTAATCCAGTAAGGATTATGTTCGAGGCAAGATACTAACACTGAATTTGAGGAGTCCATGTAAATTTATCTGATTGTTTATAAAAATCATATGCATTCGACATTGTAACTTTTTCTATTTCATTTTTTCTGAATCCCTCTTTTCTCATTTCTCTAGCAACTAATGGCACGCTCAATGGATCGGAAATCCCCCAATCAGCTGCACTATTTATCATTATATTATCTGGTCCATTTTTTCTTATAATATCTATTGCTCTTTTTGGAGAAAGTTTAGTTATAGGATAAACCGAAAGACCAGCCCACAATCCCATTTCCAATGTCTTTTTTATTGTTTCCTCAGTATTATGATCGATCAGAATTTTCTTTCGATCATATTTATTACCATTTTGATTTAATATTTCTTCAATTCTCTCTATCCCTTTTGTTTTATTTTGATGAGGTAAATGGATCATAATAGGAATCTTTTTGATTGATGCAATATCAAGTTGTTTGATAAAAATTTCCTCTTCTAATTCGTTAATAAGGTTGTAGCCAATTTCGCCAATTGCTACAACTCTTTCTCTATCGATAAACTTTAACATTGCTTGGAGAGCATCTAACGCTAGTGGTCTTTGTACAGATTCTTTAGGATTCACCGAAATACATACAAAGTGTTCAATTCCAAATTGTTTAGCTCTTGTAGTTTCGAATGATATGAGATGTTCCCAATAATCAACAAATGTTCCTACAAAAGTCCTTGGACCTCCAAGCCAAAAAGAGGGTTGTACTATTACTTCTATTCCGGCTTTAGACATAGCATCATAGTCATTAGTAGTTCTGGAATACATATGAATATGCGGATCGAAGAATCCAGACATTACTTATAAATTCATTTAAGTTATATTAAATGTATATCTTATAACATTCTCAACAAAACTCTGCCATTTATCATTATTTATTGATCGCTATGATAATGAGTTATTTTACATCAATGTATATATTATAATTAGTAATACATTATAAGAAACATTATTTCGTTTAATTATTTAATTCTTTACTTATTTATTGTCTAATATAAAGTAAATTGTAGATATTTTTGGATATTAATAGTTGACGATTTATTAAAAAAATCAAAATAGGAATGATTGACTATATCTAGATATTTTTAATAAAAATTTCATCTTTTTGATGTTGAAATAACTCTAAAACGAACAACTAATAAGATATTAAATTATTAAAACAACTAGAAATTGAAAAATAATTCAAGTTCATTAACTACGTCTAAAATTAACAGTTTTTATAAATCATCTAATATGTTGTCTATTGATCTTGCAGGAATCCATCTTAAGAATCCCCTTCTTCTTGCATCTGGCTTTTTAGGTATTTCTCAGGAAATTTTCAACAGATTATATCATAATGGTTTAGGAGCGATAGTCAGTAAATCAATAAGCGTTAGTCCCCTAGATGGATACAAAGGTCCTACCGTTGTTTCTGTGGGAGAAAAAGGTTATCTAAATGCTGTGGGGCTTGCAAATCCTGGAGCTGATGTATTTGCTCATGAAATTATGAATAATCAAATTCCGCTTATAGTTAGTATTGTTGGGTCTAGCCAGTCAGATTTTCCAAAACTAATAAGTAAATTTGACAAGTTGAATATTTTGGGTTATGAGATTAATCTCTCTTGTCCACATGTGGCGAAGATGGGTATGGAAGTTGGTGATGACCTTGATTTAGTAACTAAAATAATTAAGACAATCAAGTCAAAAACCCAAAAACCTGTAATTGTCAAAGTTGGAATTGGAAATACCGATATTTTAAAACTTGCAAGTAAAATCCAAGAGTCAGGAGCAGATGCCATAACTGCAATCAATACTATTAGAGCAATGGCAATTAATGTAGAGACTGGTATGTCCATACTGAGCAATAAAGTAGGTGGATTATCTGGGATTCCATTAAAACCTATAGGAGTAAGATGTGTTTTTGAAATAACTAAAAAAGTCAATATTCCTGTAATTGGATGTGGTGGAATATTTACATGGGAAGATGCAGTAGAATACATTTTGGCAGGTGCTACAGCGATAGAATTAGGTTCTGTCATAGGATTTGAAGGTTTGAAAGCATTCAATGAGATAAAGTTAGGAATTACAAGATATTTGGAGAAGAAAAATTGCAAGAACATAAAGGAGATTATTGGTCTTGCACATAAATATTGATAAAATACGTACTGTTGTTATTGAAGAGGTAATTGAGGAATCTCCTTCTGTAAAGACTATTGTTTTTCATGATAGGTTATCTTCAAATGCAAAACCTGCGCAATTTTTAATGGTCTGGATTCCAAGGAAAGAAGAACTTCCAATGAGTGTCATGATCTCAAATAAAAAAGATCATGCCGCGATCACAATACGTAAACACGGATTTGGATCCACCTCTCTTTTTGAAAAAAAACAAAATGATCTAATTGGTATACGTGGACCTTATGGTAATTATTTTCGTGTAAGTAAGAGTTTAAAAAATCCTATATTGATAGGAGGAGGAACTGGTTTAGTTCCATTAATTCGTCTTGCTACTGTCTTGAGCAAAATGCAAAGAAGATGTACAATAATTATGGGCGCACAAACACAGAAAGAGATACTTTTCAAAGTCCTCGTAGAAAAAATATTAAATAAACTCAGTACTAACATAATTGTTACCACTGAGGATGGTAGTTTTGGAGTAAAAGGAGTGGTAACAGATGCTTTAAAATACATTTTAAAGAAAGAAAAATTTGATATGATCTATACTTGTGGACCAGAACTTATGATGAAGAATATTTATAATTTGTCGATACCTTATTCCATTCCAATTCAAGCTAGCCTAGAAAGATACATGAAATGTGGAATAGGGATTTGTGCAAGTTGTTGTATAAATGACAAACTTGTCTGCAAAGATGGTACTGTATTTAATGAGAATCAATTATCTGAATTGTCAGAATTCGGAAAAGTTTTCAGAGACAAGTCTGGTCGTCCTTCGTATTATTAATTTAGTTAATAATTAATAATTAACAATTTAAACACAATTTTTGTTAGAATTTGTTGTTAAACTAAGCAGAGGAAGTATATGATGAGGATATTGATAGTTACCTTTTACCATCTTTATCTATATCTTCAAAACCTTTTGCTCTAAACGACCTAATTTTTTTATATATTTTTGATCTTCTCAGAATATATTTGTCAATCTCTATGTCTTTAACACTCAAAAATGGTTTACCTTTTTTCCCGACTTTTCCAATAACTTCAGGTTCAAGATGAATTTTTTTCAAGTCTTGCATTATAGAATCAGTACATTCTCTTGATGCTATTATCAAGTGACAACCATTAAAAGAAGAAGTAGAATGTTGCACAAAATATTCTTTAACAGCATATGAAGACATTTCCTTATGTTTAATAGGAATTTTATCTATAATTATTTCGCTATCAATGTATTCAGTTAACTTCTTGAGAGCTAGAATACCTTGGGTTAAAATGGGAAATACTGCAGTAATATGTGAAGCCTTATCGAATTTTCCTTCAAATTCAGGAGAATATTTGTTTATTAGCTTTCCAAGCTCAAATCTTGGATGACTAAGGTTATTAATAATGTTGTCTTTTTCCTTTTCAAGTTCATTAATAAATATACCATGTTTTTCAAAAACAGATATGTTTTCCTCATTTATTTTTGTTAACAAAAATAAGCTTAAGGGAATTATAGAGCCAAATTTGTCAGTAACTATAACATTCATTTCCTCTTCTATCTCAGTGTACCGTGTAGGAATTTCTCTGTATGTTGTAGCAGTAGCACTGGCTCCAAAAAATAGGTTACCAAGTCTCAAAGCACTATAATCTTCCATAAATATATTATTAGATAGGGTAATTGAATCTAAGTTCTGTCTGATAGCATCAAGCATTTCTTCTTTTGGTGCATCATAGATAGGAAAAATTTTAAATTCGTCTACACATCCTATTAAATTCAGATTTTCTATGACTCCAGCTACTGTTAATTTACAATGAATGTCAGATTCAGGAGAACATAAAACATCAGTTACTTGCGTAATATAATTATTAGCAATGAAATATCCTACTTTATTTCCTCGTCTTGATTCAATAAAGTCTAACAAGGCAAATTGCTTTTTTGATGATGTATTTACTGTACTAATTTTTTTTGTTATACATTTTGATTTAATACTATTTATTAAATTTGATAGAATATTGATGCGTTTTTCTTGTTTGTCCACAATATCCTTATTCAATTGAAGAATTGCTAATGATCTTTTGATACCTGTCTCGCTTTGTTGTGGATATGCGTCGGATAAATCATAAAATCTTCTAGTAACTTCCGGATTCTTTTTTTCACTTTTGTAAAACGAATCAAACCAGTCCGGTGTGATTTTCCAACTTGTTCCTTTAATTTTATTTAGAGAAAATTCTAATATGTCGGAATCAATTTCATTTGAAAAGGTAGAAAGCCAATTAAGTGGTTCAAAACCATATTCTTTGTACTTGAAAATATTCTCCCAAAATTCTGTATTCAATATAATCTATGTAATGAATTATAATAATGATATTAAAATATAGATATTTTTTACTAATTTATTTAATTATTGACTTCATTTATATCTATATTTTTGTCAATAATACTATCACAATAAAATAAGTTTATTCAAAAAGGTATTTTGC
>Ga0210114_1000222_pt1 | contig 14684 bp, 12 predicted proteins | sample MayberryNW_TuleA_FD_185524 | JGI IMG/M metagenome (GOLD analysis project Ga0210114, IMG submission 185524) | Wetland microbial communities from San Francisco Bay, California, USA, that impact long-term carbon sequestration - MayberryNW_TuleA_D2... | ecosystem: Environmental > Aquatic > Marine >...
AAACCAAATACTCTTGCTATCAGGAGATAAAGCAATTCCCATTATGCCAGAATTAGCAGTAGGAATATCATAGAGATCTATTTGTTTATTTATTAGATTTAATTTTCCTAGGGAATTTGTTCTAGCATCGCTAAACCATATTGAATTTCTTGTTTGATCATATATCAACTGACCACCCGCCAAGTTTGTTATTGCATTATCTACATTTGTTTCTTTAGAAATAGGATATTTTGTAAATGTATTATCAACAGGATTAAATTCCATAATTGTACTTGATGCATTAGTATTATGATAAATCCAGGCATTATTTTTTGAATCTGTAATAATACCTTTTAATCCTTTCTCATTGTTATCAATAGGTACTTTAAACTCTTTTATCAAATCACTTTGAAACTGATATATTATTGGATCTATTTGTTGTTGTTCTAATTGACCTTCTACATTTTGAATTGGTAAATAGAAAAAAGATTCTTTCTCTGATAAATAGTTTGCCAGATTGGAAATATTGTAAAAGATAAAAATAGAAAAACAAAAAACAATTATTAAGTTTAATACTGAAGAAGTCAATTAAAATAATTATAGGATTGTTCTAATTATATTCTTTATTGATTTTTCATTTCTCTATAAATAAATTACTACTCTAACTTGCAAGGTTATATTCATAGATCAATAGAAAGATCGCTATCTTTTTGTTTTCTCTCCAACTCTCGTATTTGACTTCGCAATTCATCATTTTTCTTTTCCTTTTCATCCATTTTTTCTTTTATCTTCATTATAATAGGTGTATTAAGTGTAAATTCTGTAAGTATTTTTGCAGATTCCCTTTGTTCTGCTTTGAGTTTTAAAATCTTGTTTTCGTCTCGTTCTTCATACGGTTTTTGTATTTCTATTAATAATTGTATTGAAGTATCATTAAATGATTTTTCCAAAGAATCTATCATTTTCTTGAAATATACGAGATAACCTACTCTAGTATGATTCTCAACCCATGTTTGTATTCTTAGACCTTCTTCATTTTTAACATTATTTTTATAATAATAATAATACGTTCTCCTAGAAATAGGTGTACCAAATCTTTTTTCAATATATTCTAGAGATTCTCTTTCTTTCAAGTTGTATGTTTCACAGTCAATAATTAGTTGAGTCAAAAACCTGGAATCAGAATCTGATATTCTCATAGTTTGTAGTGCAATTTTATACAGGTTATTTGCACTTTTGTACTTTTCTACAGCAATTTAAAATATATAATATGATAAACCAATTATGTGATTTTGTTATCGTCCCAAGTTGAAAAATACAAAGGAGATATTTCAATGACTATCGACTCTCATTTTTTTGCACGATTCAATATAACTTTGGCCATCGGATCTTCTAGATTGCCCAGATATTTCATCAGATTTTTCTCACATATAAAAACAGTAAAATCAAGATCTTCATTTAACGATGTTTTGGCCTTCCCACGTACACCTTTATATGGTATAGTAGGTTTATCTACACAAAAATATATTTTTTTATTATTTTTCATGTTTTCTATTTTTTTAGAGAATTTGTAACTTTCAACATAAAACTTAAGTTGATCAGGATCAAAATAATACGAAGTTGGATGAATATTTGGTTCATTCTTCCTATCTATCGTACCTAAATAGATATTTCTTTTACCAGTAGTAAGAAATTTTATAACTTCGTCTTCTGTCATCGGTTGACTTAAATCTGGTCCAGCATTTAGTATCTTCACATATTTTTTACTTTGACAAAATATATAAATGATAGACCAGAATAGATTTATGGCAACTGTTTAAAATAAAAACATTAATTTTTAGTTAATTTAGTATAAAGTCTTACTTCCATTCAAGTCTAAATGATTGACCTTGAAAGATATTTCTTTTTTTCCATCTTGCTATAGCCCGTTCTTTATTGCTTTCTATAATTACTGGTTGTATATCGCAATAATGTTTTTCATGAGACTCTAAGCTTACATCATAAACTACCGGAGGTGTCATACTTATAGGATAATCAATATTTATTATAAATTCATGACAATCTACTAAGAATGCATTTTCAAAATATTTATCAGGTTCTTCTACCTCATATTCTAGAACGTAAAATTTTCCTTTTTCTCCTTTTAGAATTGGTTTATTAAAAACCGTGGTAAATTCTTTCTGAAATGGTTTATCAATACTTATACTAGATATTTTTAAAGTTTGATTCTCATTATCATATACCTTTATATTTAATTCTTGAAATGTTTTTGGAATATCTGTTGCAATTCCATGCAATACTTGATGTATTGACTGGTGTGAAATATTTTCTATTTCATAGAGCCTTTTATATCTTAGCAGCATAGTATTGGGATCTTTTACGGTCACATTAACTTCTAAATAAGGATAGATCGTAGTTCTCCTTAATTTAATAACTTCTTTCTTCATTTTACTTCGTTGATGCGAATTTCCTATCAGTACATGTGGATTACCAAAATCGCTTCCATAGGCTGAATAAATTAAAATTCTTTGTCCATGTTTTATCGTATAATCGTGTATTGGTGTTATTATTTTCTTATATTCATCAGATAATTCTCTTAAGTCTTCAGCTATTCTTGAACTTAATAGTATGTGACCGTCATTACCGATATCCATTATTCTTCTAGCTATTATTATTCCTGGACCCCATACATTTTTATTGTCTAATACATCTTTCACTACGAAAATTGGACCTGAATGTATTCCTATTCGTAGTCGTAAAGCTTCTGTAGGAATTTTTGCTCTATTGTACATTCCAACTTTTCTGTGGAGTTCAATTGCCAAATTTAAAGGAAGTTCGGGACTTTGAAAGAAACCGATTGCCATTCCATCTCCAGTAGGAAGTACTATAAAAGAGTCCTTGGATGTTGTTTTAAAAGCAGTACATTCTTTGATCAATTTATTTAATACCTCGATTTTCCTTATTTGGGTTTTTGTAGACATTCTAAGATCGGATAAACCAACAATATCTGTAAAGAAAAAATTGGCATAAATTAAACTAGTATGATCTATCATGATTATAGAAAAATATTAAATTTTACATCTCATTTATTTGTATTTAAATAAATAAAATGCTCATTATGATATAAACTAATTTTCATGTTTCATCAACTGGTGGTTGGATGCCTCCTACAGCAAATTTCGAGAAATGTTGTAATTCTATAAGATAACCGCATTTTTTATCTGTGTCCAATGATTTGTATCTTTGAAGTTTATCTAATGTATTCCATTGTTTATTTTTTTCGTTATAGGCATATAAAGAAAGGTCTGGACATCCGTCCTTTAATTTATTTGTATTAAGGAACTTATTTATAGTTATATAACCCAAAGGTGAGGATGTGAAAGAATGAGGATTAGAAAAATCTACTGGAGTTTGGTCGTTGCCATGGATATAGTCTATATCTAAGAATAATGCAATTTTATCAAAAGGTAAAGGAGGAAGATTGAGATTTTTGTGAATATCATCTGATATTCCAAACCTGAATCCTACATTGGTTGCCTGTTCTGCAAATTTCATCTCTAACTTTTCAACACTGCTGGTATTAGACTCTGTGGCGAAAGGCTCCTTAATCAATAACGACATATTAGAAAATATCTTTCCGATCACGGGGGTAAGAATAAAATTATATTTAGAATTTTCTTGTTTTATAAAAAAGAGAGGAGGTACATATATAGTGTCTGCAGCTATTTCTGGTGTTGGAGCCGGATAGTTAGGAATTGAATATGATTTGAAAAGTTGTGACGCTGTAGATGTAACTGGAGCAGATGATTGAAACAATATTTGTTGTGGTTGACTTAAATTTTTCATTTCTTCAATAGATTGTATATATCCTTCAGGCATTTGATTAACCTTGCTTATTTTTTCTCCATTTATTGAAGCCCCTTTAGAAATAAATATCTTTAGCGCTTCATCATTTAATTCTGTAGAAACATTAGCTTTTCCTTTAAAAGGTAGATTAGTGTCTTTATTTTCGATAGTTATTATTGCATCAGGATTAGTTTCATGAACAGTGACTCTGTTTTTTATTAACATTGGAACAAAATTCTGTGCAACACTGGTTTCATTTATGACATAAGATGCAAATTTTACGTTATTTAAAAATATGATTCCATTAGAAGATTCAAAATCCACAGATTTATTATTATTGTCCTGTATGACAAGGGAGTCTTTTAATGTAAATGGATTAGGAGAAATCTTAAATGTTGCGTCTGGAAGAGGGTCTCCTGTATCAAAATTAATTATTTTAATAGTAAGCGTTCCTGAATCTTGTGCATTTTCCTCTTCAGCTAATGATGGAGAGGGAAAGAAAGTAAAAAGAAACAAAGTCATGATTGAAATTATAAAAACTAAAGATAGTTTTAATATAGTATCTTTCACATGAGAAGGGTATCGAGATTTAGTATTTAAGATTTTCTTGAAAAATGGTATTTTTATTAACGTAAATTTATGGTTATATAGAAACCATCATTATAAGAACCAACGATATCGTCCTATTAACATTGTATGCGATACATATAAAGGCCAGTTTTCTATTTTACATTCTTATCCGCCCAAATGTAATATGTTCTAGAAAGGAGATCTTTATGACAGATACAATAGTTTCATCTTTGTTATGCTGATTTTTGAAAATCTTTTTTAATCATGTTTCATCTCATTTCCTTTCTGTATCTCCCATGAGTTTCCGTAAATGTATTTGTTGTTATCTTGGAGGAATTATACCATTTTCCTATTTTTTTTGTGTATCTATTTCTAAGGTAATAAAAGGAGATTCTTTTTATATACACAAGTACAAGTTAAAATTTGAAAATTTCTACAATGGTGATAAAGAATACGAGTTTGTGGTCAGATGTATAATTGCATTTACTAAATTAAAGTTTGTATGATCTTTTTTTGTTTAATATTATGCGATACTTTCTTCCTATCAATCTGTCGCTTTTTTGTCCAACCTATTCTTTTATTATTTAACATTTCAAAGTTCTCATAAATATGCGGTCTCTTTTTTCTCATTCCTTGTACTACAGATTTTGCCTTATTCCAAAATGGAGTAGGATTAAACATATCAAAATATAGGTCAGCATCTATCATTCTGTGATTTACAATAACACCTGATAGCTCAAAAAATCCACAGACAGCAATAAAATATGATCTTTGAATTGAAGACCCTCCATACTTTTGTATGTATTCTTCATAACTATCAACATCCAGTTCTTCTAAAAACCAGAGTATTGCATCTCTATGGCCATCATAAATTTTATATAATCTTATTAGTGTATCAGTATTTACTGTATCTTTTAAAACCATATTATATAGTTGTATAAGAAGTAGATAAATGATTCATTAAATAACAATTGGATGTACTGATATTACTAACAATTGGATGTACTGATATTACTAACAATTGGATGTACTGATATTACTGAAATTCTGATTCCTGTAGAAAAAAGTTCAATTTGTTGTATGATATATGGTATGACTGGAAGAGTCAAATGTTTTTGACACAATTTTGTAATACACAATATTATTGTCAAAATATAAAGTTATTATTGATATCTGTCTATCATCAGAATTAAAACTTCCTCATGTTTTCATTCTATGTTTCTTCTAATATTGATTAGCGTAATGTCGAATAATCTATTTCATTGTTTTGAGTGCATTTCCCAGATTTTGGGTCATGATCAATAAATTACTTTGTTAGAAACTCTTCTAACACTTTTTCTGAATTGTCTGCCTTTATAAAAATTGGAATATTTTCTATCCCTGTGGCTATATAACTCGATAATAACCATTCCCCTGGAGCAAATTCTAAAGTCTTTTCCAAAATTCCCTGATCGATAGTAAATGTACTGCTTACTACATTTCTATCATACGGTCTAGGCAATGTGCCCACAAAGTATGTGTGTAATTGCTGTAATGCACTTGTATTTAGATAAGCAATTCGTTGTGTTGCTATACATCCTCCTAAACCATATTTTCTTCCCTGCCTCAAAAGTGTTTCAACTTCCTGACTGCATTCTTTATCTATTCCTCTAGAATTTGATAAATCGGCAACAAATTCTTGTGCTTCATCAAAGACAAATAAAACATATGGTCTTACCTTAAACTGTCTTTTTCTTCTCCTCAATATTTCATTACTTATATTTATCACAATGTCTTTAATTTTATATGGATCTGAAATTGACAAACATACGAGTCTGGTATCTCCATCAATCATATTGATAATCTGGTCAGTTGTAAATCCATCATCCGATTTCTTGCTATCGTTCTTCTGTATACTGTTTATTAAATATTCTAGACTTGCTGCCCATCCGAATAATGTAGATTTTTCATTCACCTTGAATTTTTCCATTGCTTGAAGAGCGTGTGTAACTAATAATTGAACAAATCTTTCATTTATCGGATCTTTTTCTACAAGTTCATTTTGAATTATGAATTCAACTATTTTTCTTTGAATTTCACCAATTGCACTTATGTAATGTGGTCTGTTAGAAGATTCCTCTCTTAATTTGTATAATTGTTCTAATATGATATGAAATGTAGGCGTAACATCTTGTGGCTTTATAAAATGTGATACTATTCCTTTGTCATATATTTTGGCGAGGGAACGCCTAACATTTTCATTCTCCTCGTAATCTCTAGGTTTAACGACAGAAATATAGAATTGATCAGAATTCTTGATCGGAGATTCTAGAATGATCTTTGATTTTATCGCTGAATTATTAAAAATATCCATCAATAGAAACGGATATTCTGATGAAATATCAAAGATCACTATCTTATTATCAGAACTTCCTAACAAGATTTTCCTCAACAGATTTGATAAAAGATTACTTTTACCTCCTCCAGTAAAAGAAAAAATTCCAAAGTGATATCTTATCATGTTGTCATAGTTGACAAATATCGGTATTTTCTCCTTTGAATTTTCAAACATTTTTATTATTCCAATGTTTTGTTCATTGATATCTAGCGTAGCCCCATTCTTTGCTTTTTCTTTTTCTTTTTGTAACTGTTCTAATATCTTTTTATTATACATATCTCGTATGGTTTCTGCATTAAGAAGATATGCCTCATCACCAATTATTGGGTATGAGAAACCTTTTGCAAACTCATAACTTCCATCATCTTCATGAATTATTAAATCATAGTTAATAGGAATCGTGCTTAATTGTATCATCATTGTGGACATATCATCGCCCTCCCAATCCATTACTGATTGTTCTATTACTTCAAACTGCATAGGGTAGTAAGTAGAATCCGATAAACCCCTGAGTCCGTAATGATCTGGCCATATCCTTGATATTACCAACAGTGTAAATCTCTTATCGCTAGAATTTTCAGTTCTATCCTCAGTTTTTTTCTGATTCTCGGTTTTTGATTTAAAATTTCTAACGGCTACAATCATACCCTCTTCAAGAAGACGCATTATATCTTTATGATATCCTGCTTTTATCCTGCAATCATATCTTGCAGAAATTGGAGCATTCTCTGATGCGTTAAAAATTTTAGTCGGTATTACTGCACCCAATCTGCCTTTGAATCTACCCTCAAAATCTGTAAAAATTGATGAAAATATCGTATCACTATTAACTTTTTTATTATTATCTTCTGTTTGATTCAAATGCCTGTCTCTTCTCCCTAAATGTATTCATGTAATATACAAAGTTTTTCAAATTTTTATTACAACTAATCAGATGACCAGTAGAATCAACTATATTTCTGAATTCCTCATTATGCCATTTTGCTACTTTATCGGCTACAAATAATGCTCTATTATGTCCAAAAGCCTCGCCTATGTTTGAACCACTCATCGATTTTAATACAACTAATAACAGATTCTGAATCTCATTTTTACAATTTTTATTCTTAAATAAAAAAAATTTAATCAACTCTATGTTTGAATAATCATGCTTGAACTGAATAATATTATCATTTGAACTAAGATCGATTTCTGGATATGCCAATCTATCTATTGCCAAAACATTGCTTCTTAGTTTTTTATCCCTATTTGATTTTCCAAATTGGACAAATGATCTTAGAAATAACTGGCTTTGGATTATGTTATTTTTTATAGCACCACTTACATACCCTTCTCTGTTTCGAAAATCTGGAATTGTCATAACAAATGCCGCATCATATTCTATCAAACTCCACGGTACATTTATTTTCTGGTTATTTAAAATACTTAAAAATTGAAGTAACATTCTATCAGTACTGGGTCCATCTTCAAGACTGCTTTTTAGTTTCTCATTATAAGTCCAAATCTTATTTCGTAAACATATTGGAATTACATGATTTTTGAATTCTTTAGCAGTAGTATCCTTCGTGATTCCAATTAATAAAATATTATTCTTCCAGCATTCTTCTATGAGCATATAAAAACTAAATAAAGTTAAAAACGAAAGGTCAAGTGTAGTAAGCCATTCTTTCTTACCTTTTTCCTTTGTTAAAACAAAAGGTTCATTTTCATCTGTAAAGATTTTATCTCCCAATTCCTGGACTAATTTCTTTATTCTTGTCCATGTAGATCTGTATTTCTCTATAATTGTATATTTTTTATCTTTTTCATTTTCTATAATTATGCCCTCCTTTATTGACGTCTGAATATATGTTTTTATTCTATTACGTGTACTTTTATTATCATTTATTTTAAGAATTTCGATTATTTGATCTAAACTTATCTCGTCTGGATATATTTTAGATAGTAATATGAAAATGGTATATCTGAGATAATTACCTCTTGGTGATGGAAGATTCAATTGTTCGTTGATTAAATTATAACGTCCTATAGTTAGATCATTTATATCTAGTTTTTGATCGTCTATATTGTAATCCAAGATGGATAAATTTGTTGACCATAAGTTTCTGTTTGAAGTATCGTATAATAGGCTAGAGTACATATTAGATAAGCTTCTATCCATCAATATTATATCGTGACTTTTACCAGAGGCATATTTGTAAGCAAGATAAAATTCTGAGAAAGTCATAAGAAAATTTGCAACATTTGTATTGTTTATTATTGCCTCTTCAGTAAAAGAGCTAGTCAAATTTATCTTTCCATCTAAATCATGAAAAGTGCGATCTATCTCTGGTATTTTGTCGATATATACAGGCACACAGCTGGACACATCACTAGAATCCTCTAAAAATTTATTTTTATACTTGATTTTCAAATTGTTCTCTTTTGAAAAATATATACTTCCTTCACATGAATATGCGCCAGCATAAAAAATCATCATATCAAAAAGCGGTCTCGAATATTCTGTACCATCTATTGCTACAAAATTCAAGACTTCTTTATCAAATAATTTTTTAACCGATTTGACTGCATCATCTATATTATATTTATCTATTATTAGATCTTTGAATAATTCATCATAGACTTTATTGATCTTTGGAAATTTGTCTTCGTATTCTTTTATCTGATATAAAGCAGTATTTCTCAAAATATTTCCAGTTTTCACTATTTTTGATCTCAAGACTGGTGATGACCTTGGTTCCTTCTCCAAATAAGAATGATTTAGGAAAAATAATTATAAGGTTTTCTATTTGTGGCAGAAGAGGCTATCATGAGTATCAACCCATAATCATTTCATATGTCAAGACAGGTTTTCAGAATTCTTGTATGTGTTTCATTCTTAAATCATTGTGTTGATATTTGTTTAACAGAAAAATCATATCAGCACAATCGATTTTGATTATAATCAAGTTGAAGTCTTCTAATATTTCCATGTATTTTTTTAAATCTTCATCAAGTTCATTCAATAACATTTTGACCAGATGAAACATCAATTTTCAAATTGAGTGAATATAGTATTGCGATCTGAACCTAAAGCTTACTTCTTAGTAATTCCAATAACATTTCGTGGATTTTGATGACCTAAAGGATTTCATTGAAAATAAAATGAAAATGCAACATGTTTATCAACCAGTTATGATAAAGACTCTTCTTAAATCCGATAAAAACAGAGCTTCGACTCGTGTTATCGCTAAAGAATTTTCCAATCTGGATGAAAGTCAGATTGACTACTATAGAGTAATAACCAGACAGATGCCTGGGAGAGTTTTAAAGAAACACGGTGTAGTTTTTGAAACATTGGATGGATATTCCCTTAATATTTCTTATTTGACTGAATCGCAAAGAATGGATCTAATTGATCTTTGTGACCAGAAAATAGGTGAATATATTCATACAAAGGGAGGAGAACGTAGACTCTGGCTATATCGTATGAAAAATACTTCTTACGTTCCAGGAACTGTAAGATTCGAGGTATTAAAACGTGCAAAAGGAAGATGTGAATTATGTGGAATTCCTGCAAGTCAAAAATTCCTGCAAGTTGACCACATCCTTCCCAGAAATAAAGGTGGAAAATCTGCAATTGACAACTATCAAGCCTTGTGTTACACATGTAATGCACAAAAAATGGATAAAGACAGTACTGATTTTAGAGAGTGGAAATTTATTTATGATAAAAAGGAGAAAGAATGTCCATTTTGTGAAATGAATCACATATCCTCTAAGATAATAGATAAAAACGGTTCTGCGGTTGCCTTCAAAGATAAATATCCTGTTGTTAAAGATCATACTCTTGTAATACCTTTCAGACATGTAACTTCTTTTTTTGAGCTAGGTAATTTTGAAAAAAGAGCATGCCTGTTATTAGTTGAAAGTGCAAGGATAAAGATACTGGAAGGTGACAGAACCATAACAGGTTTTAATGTTGGTTTCAATGATGGATTAGATGCAGGTCAGACAATATTTCATTGTCATATTCATGTTATACCAAGAAGAAAGAATGATGTTCAAAATCCTGCTGGTGGAATAAGAAATGTTATACCTGGTAAAGGAATATACTGATAGTTCCGTAAAATCTGCATATTTAGATGATCGTCAATTGCTTCTACTGCTTTTTTGCAATTGATTTAGATAACCATCTATTTTTCATAAATAACTCGTAATTATGTAACACATATGCTTAAAGCTATATAATGATACTTTTAATATTATCTGCTTTGCTATCTTCTATAATATGATGGCAATAATACATTATCCAAAGATTCTCTTGATACAATAGAAGACAGATTCTAAAATCCGTCTCTTTGCATTTCTAACGTTATCCTTAAATTCTTGGAAATTTTTTTTCTGCATCTTTACACTCTTGTTTCCTAGGTGGTGATTAATCTTCTTCATATGAAATTCTTTCTTACTTTTATTGCTGGCTAGAAACTAAACTCGTATGACTTGTCATATGGGTAATACGACCATATTACTAGGAATTTTAGAAGTTCAATAGTGTACCGTAAATTGTAGACGTACTAAAAAACGACTTTCTTTAAAACGCTTCGGTTTTAACAATAAGTAGGATTTCGAGTAATTGACAATCTTTCAGTTATATCTCTCTTATCAAGAATATTTCTTATAAATTTGCTAAATTTTGTTGTTTATCTAGAAAAACGACAACTTTTCAGGTCATTTACTGGACTGAAACTATCTGAATTTGATTCAATTTACGGGGAAATAGAATCAAGATATCAAAAATAGGAGATAAAACGTATCTCTAAAATAAAGCGCACAAGCCGAGTAGTAACAAGAGATAAACGCTTTAAACATACAGTAAAAGACAGATTTTTCATGCTTTTAGTATACTACCTACTGTACATAGCACATACACTTTCTGGATTTCTGTTTGACCTGCACCACAACAGATTGTTAGCATCTGATTCTACGACAATCAGATTTAAGAGGCGTCTTACATAAGGCATGGATTGGTTATGTTATAGTTTGTATCAAGTGGTAGTTTGATAAGAAAATCTATTATGCAAGAGTGATTAGAAAACTAGAGAAAGAGTTAAGGATAATGGTATGACATTTTGAATGTGTTGATGGTTTAGAACATTAAAATATACTTCAGTATTGGTTCTTATACAATCGTTCAATTGATAGGTTCTATATTTGCTCTTAGATAAAGACAATTATGTGGATAGATTACATAAGTATGATAGTAAATAAATTATAGATATAATTTTTTATTCAATACTTGAATAGTATAGATTCTTGGCTTTTATTTAGAGGAAATGAAGAGCGAAGTGGTGTTTTTGCAGGTAAATTACCACGAGAATTATCGTTATTTTGGGTAATTGAATTAGAACCTATGATATCTTCGCCAATTTTTCATAATAATATCGTCTACAACTCTACCATAACTGGTAAAATTTTCGCTATTAATGTTTACAGGAAAAAGATCATTTGGCAAAAAAATACAGAAAACCCATTTGTATCATCATTATTACTCCACGACAATTTATTAATATCATGTACTTTTAATTCATGGATTATTAAACAAGATTCCAAATCTCTTGAAAAGAATTTGATTTATGCTTTGGATATCACAAAAGAAGGGAAAGAGGAATGGAAAGTACAAATACCAGGAGACATTTTTTCATCTCCTTGTATGTGTGATGGAAAGATAATAGTAGTCGGATCACTTGATTCCAAAATTTATGCAATAGATTTGGGAGGAAATATTATATGGACATTTAATACAGGTGGTTCTATTTGGTCTTCGCCTGCTACAAATAACCAAGAAATATTTATTGGTTCTGATGATTTTTTTCTTTATAGTTTCGATCTAATTGGTAACTTAAATTGGAAAACTATGTTAGATGGCAAAATTAGAGCTACACCCAGTTTGATGCAATCAACTAATTCTTTGTTTATAGGTACACACAATGGTATAATGTATTGTCTAGATAGATCTGATGGTTCTATCAAATGGAAATATCAAATCGGTAAGCCTATTCTTTCTTCAGTTGCGATATCAAAAGATCATATTTTCTTTGGATGTTCCGACAAATGTATCTATTCATTAAACTCTACTGATGGTTCTATCAAATGGAAATATGAAACTGGAGACAAAATTTGGTCTTCACCAACGATAACACGAAATGGCGGGATACTATTTGTTGGCTCTTTAGATTCTCATATATATGGTTTAGATATTGAGACCGGCAGAGTAAACTGGAAATTTCCTACAATGGAAGCAATAGAATCATCTCCTTGTATTGCCAAAAATATGATGTTTATTAGCTCAAAAGATGGTCTGTTGTATTGTTTTAGTTAAGAATATGATGTTTATTAGCTCAAAAGATGGTCTGTTGTATTGTTTTAGTTAAGAAGAACTGGTATATTTACCTCATTTATCTTTGCTCCGAGATAAATGAAACTTTCGCGATTTTAGAACACTTTTTATAATTATGTCACGAGTCTGCAGATCTATTTAATCCCCTTATCATTCATTACATTTGGAATTCGACTTTGCTTTTTCAATTTCTTCCCAGATTCCTCAGGTAAAGTAATAGTTAGATTTTTAGTTTTCATCTTATTAATACTAATAATATGCATAATAATCCTTCTTCATTTAGACACCTAAATCGGTTTTTAAAATATATCAGAAAAAATCATAATATTAAACAATTTTTTCCACTTCTTATATCTATTGGATGGCTATCTTGAATATTGTAGATGGATGTTATCACAATAATAAATCAATATCACTAGAGTAATGTATTAACTAGTTAAAAATAGAAAAAAAGAAGAGAATCTATCCTGGGAACGGGATTATTCCTGATATGAATTCTGGGACGTCAGATCTTAGTTGATTGTTAAAGTTCAAGTTGACACATATATTTACAAGATTCTTGTTAAAGTTTATACCTCCAACATCATCACCATTTTCTTCTCCGTTTACTGCTGCTTCATTTCCCTGCAACTCATTTGTTATTGCAGTTTCTTCAGGAATTTGAGTAATATCTATGCCATTGACATTTATGTTGCTGTTAATACATTTTATTTTCTGGATATTTACATTAGTTTTTTCTGGATGCTTATCATATCCATTTCCATATTCATCACCATATGGTTGTGCTTGCGCAGTTGTAATCATTGATGGATTTAGGGTCAACAAACTTGCTCCTATTGCCAGCATAATTGAAGTCAACACGACTCTATTATTATTGCTCATTACATTGTTAATTAAGATTATAATATATCAAAGATTGGAAGGAAGATTATATTATCTTGTAATATGTTATCATTCTGAATTATTGACAAGAAGAAGAATAGCAATTGTTGTTAGGGTATGACATGAAATTGTATCATGTGTATTCTTCAATGAGTTATTCCTAATGCTGCCAGTTTTTGGAACAGTCTAGAATCTTTTTGTTCATAGAAGATTGAGATGTTATTTCCAAACCCCCAAACGACTAACTTGAAAGAGACAAAAGAAGAAGAGAAGAGAAAAAAAATCAAGACAAAATAAATGAATTCTTGTTACTGAAAATTTAAGTATCTAGAATTCCATAATATTATTACCACTGGTAAATTCTCAATAGTGAGAAGACTAGTTAGGTTGTTCAAGCAATATACAACGATAATCTGATGTCGTCATATTGCACGTATCTCCACTATCGAGATTTTTACACTTATTTAAGTGGTGTTGGAGAGAAAAAGAACTGTAAGCGATGGATAGATATCTAGTCATTAGCTCCATTATGACGAATATCATCATTTGCGCAATCTTTACTCTATCTCTCTCTCCAACTGCTATATTAACAAAGATTATTTTTTGAAGATGATTACAGTTAGATGGATTGATAGATCGTTAAATACTTCG
>Ga0210114_1000223_pt1 | contig 14628 bp, 17 predicted proteins | sample MayberryNW_TuleA_FD_185524 | JGI IMG/M metagenome (GOLD analysis project Ga0210114, IMG submission 185524) | Wetland microbial communities from San Francisco Bay, California, USA, that impact long-term carbon sequestration - MayberryNW_TuleA_D2... | ecosystem: Environmental > Aquatic > Marine >...
GAGGTCACCGGGCCGAGCACGATCTCGCGGATTATGCCATTGGGGTCGACAATGAAGGTCGCCGGCGGTCCGAAGATTCGGTAGCTGCGCTTGACCGTGCTGTTCAAATCGAGCGCGATCGAGAATTCAAGCTTTGCTTCCTTGGCAAACTCCGTCACTGCGGCGCGGGTGTCTTCCACCGCGATACCGAGCACGCCGTATCCCTGTTTTGCTCCATTCGCCGCCAACTCGTTGATCAACGGCATTTCCTCGCGGCATGGGTCGCACCAACTGGCAAAAAAATTCATGATCAGTGGTTTGCCACGATACGTCTCCAGGGAGACCATCTTGCCGTCGAGAGTCCGCAAGCTGAAAGTGGGAGCGGGTCGGTTAACAGCCGGTCCTGGAGTCGGCGCTGCTTGCTGGAACAATTGGGCTTCGAGATGGCCCAGTTTAATGACGAAAATAACAGCACATAAAAGGGTCAGCACTAGGGACAAAACCAAGCTCCGGAAACGCGTGGCTCGAATTGCTGAAAGTTTCATTGGCCCACCTCCGCGCTTCTGAAGACCACGCGCGAGTTCTCGCCGTCGGTCTCCGTCCAGGCGACGTGCAGTTGCTTGTTTCTCAGCGCCAAAACCGGGCGGCTAGTGTTGCCTTGGGCTCGGCTGATCTGTTGTATCGGGCTCCACGTATGGCCGTCGGCTAAAAGCGTGCGCACGAAAACCTGCGCTTTGCCGTAGCTGTCGAGATTCGTCCACGTCAAGTAAACCCGGTCATCATCACCGACCGACAGATTGTTGTAAAGTATTTCAGGGGCGGTGTTGGCATGTACTAGACGGCGGGGCGCGAAGCTTTTGCCGTCGTCTGTCGACACGCTGTAGTAAATGCCCGCCTCTTGTTCTGAGCGACCCACCGTAAACCAGGTCACATGGAGCCAGCCGCGGCTGTCGCGCCCGATGCTCGGCCCCGAGTGCGGGCAAGAAGGAACCTGCCAGCCATCGTTGCTGATCTCGACGGGCGCGCCGAAAGTGGCGGCACCGTCCGTGGACTTGCGCAGCACGTGGTTGCGGATCTTGTTGCGGTCCACCTCGCGGTCGACCATGTAAACCGTTTTGCCGCCGTCGGCGAAAACGAGCCCCAGCTTGCAACATTCGCACAGTCCTTCGCCCGCCTGATAATTTTTCGTCAGCGCTCTGCCATCGGCGCCCATCTTCATCAGATAGAGTTGGCGCGGTTTCGGGTTGTCGATGCGCCGGTCGATCCAGGCAATCAAAAAGTTACCGTCGGGCGTCGCTTCGATGATCGGAAAGCGCGCAGCGTCGTTCACCTCGTTCAGCGTTCGCGCCGGCGTAAAGCCGCCCTTATCGTTTTCCATGGCGAAACGAATGTTGGCGCGAGTCTTGTCGCCGTTCCCGCCGGGGATCGACCAGACCACGTAGGCGCGGCTGTTCTTGTCGAAGGCTACTTTGGGACCGTTCTCTTCGCCCTGGACTGCTTCGGTTTCACTATTCACCCGCTTGGGCGGGGCCCAAGTTTTTCCACCGTCCGATGACGCCGCTAAATAGACATTGCGCATCGGTGAGGGGGCCATCTTGCCGGACCTGCCATGGTGCTCGGTCCGCTCTCGTGCTTGCGCTGAGGAATTATCGTGATCCTCGGTCCAGACGGCGAACAAGCGGCCGTCCGGGGCGTAGCGCAGAAACGGGGTCGACGGGTCGGCGTCCCGGCTGCCGAGCGAGCTTTCGGCGCCGAAGCGCAGAAGTGCGGCCCGTCGTGGATTCTCGCTCGGCGTTAAGTCGGCGCTGCAAGCGGGGAGGCACGACGCGAACGCCCAGCACACAGCGAAGTTCCTCAGTCTCCTTTGAATCAATGCTTCCATAGCAGTGTAGCCCGCTTGAGAGCGCCAACCTACTTGGTAGTGAATGTAATCTCGTCGGTGGCATCCAGTTCGGTCTTGTGATCGCTGGTCGCGATTCTGAGCTCCAAAGTATGTTGACCGGGCTTGAGACCGTTCAACGTGCCCTTCGTGCCTTTGAACATTCCGGCCATTTCGCCGTCGACATAGGCATGAATATGTTCGCCGACCTTGCCTTTGTTCATCTGGAACTCGAGCGCGACGGCATTGCCCTTGATCACTTGACCGGGTTTCGGGGAAGTGATTTTTACGCTGGCACCCTGGGCGGGCTTGAGGGTCGATCTCGGCGGCAATTTCTCGCTGTTTTTCATGGGCATTTCCTTGCCCTTCATGTGACCGTGGCCGCCTTGCGCCCCCGCCGCGGCGGCCGTGAAAATGGCGCCGACGACCACGACGATCGCCATTCCGGTAACAATGCCAACGCGGAAATTTCCAACTTGGGAATTTACCATTTGATGCTCCTCCGAAAATGATCGCTGCGCAAACCTGCAGCGGTCGCAAGATCATTGCGTGGATCCTGGACTCGCGGGTTTCGCTAACTTTGGATATGACCCGAGGGTCGATCAGGTGATGGGCGGAGCGCGGATGTGAAACGTGCGGGCGAGAGATTCTTGTTGATTGTCGTTGCCGTGGGGAACAAATAGGTTGTGAACGAGAGGAGCAAGGGTCAGGAGTGGCGTTTGTCCGATCTGGCCGAAGACACAGCGGTTGGCGGAAACTTGGAAAGCACAGTCGGGATCCTTGGTAGGATTCTCGTGTTGATTCGATTCTTTGTGATGGCCGTCGGAGTGGCTATGGCTTGCCGGGGTAGCTTGGTCGAAAAAATGATGGACCCGGTGCGGCGCTGAGTAGACTAAGAAAGATACCAACGCGGCAGCACACACAGCTGCCGCGTAGCTTTTTCCCTTGGGATAGCGATTGCTGGCGCTCATAAGAAACGTCCATGTAGACTATACCCTTACCGAACCGACGATCAAGCCGTGGCTTCTCGCGTCGTGGGGGCGGAGGAATGTCAAACTGAAAGCTCAAGAACATGCGGGTAGCGGCGCACGGCGCGCCGAGCGGGGGCGAGACAACCGAAAACAGGATGGTCATCAAATAGCGCGCGATCACCGGCGAAATGACCATTGCCGCAGCGACCCAGGTGACGCCAAGGGTCCGCGTCGAGGCAAGCACCGTGACGGCGGTGAACATCCGTCCATGACGAACGATTTCCTTCTGCTTATCGATGCGCCGGCGCGTCAGTTTCCGCCCATCACAAAATTCGCGATGTCAATGGTCCAAGTCAGTCCGGTCGTGACCTGCACGCTTGCTCCCGATGAGCGGAGGCTTCGACCGGCGGCGGCATCGAGGACAAAGCCTGGATTGATCGCATAGCGGAGTCCGAGCTGAAATGCAGCTTCGTTTCTTGCGCCCTTGCCGGCGCGCGAAGCGCCAAACACTTCGCCGACGAAAGCCAGTACTGGCTGAACCGCGTAATCGACCGCGATCCCGCCGCGCAGCTGATTTTTAAGCTTTGCGTTCCGAGGGCTATGAACCAGAAGATAGCCGAGTTGAGATGAAATCCGCCCGGCGCGTAGCCTTTGGACAGGATCAACGTGAAGGCTTGATCGGAGTTGCCGGTCGAGAGGCCCTTGGCTCGGTTTGCCGTGGGTACGCTAACGTCGAGGGAAAAGGCGGCCGCCGGAAGCGCTTCAGTCTCTTCGCTGATGCTGAATTTTGTTGCGATATGAAGATCCTCGAATCCTTTCACCGGTGCTTCGCGGGGGTCATTGTTATTAACCCGTTGAATGCCGGCCCCGATCTCAAGCCATTCGATCATACCGTAAGCTACTGTCATCACCGGCCAGGCCTGTTCACTCCCGCCGCCGGCAGGCCGGGCGTGAGAGAAGCCAAATTCAAGTTCGAGGTGCCCCGGAGCCACCGGCGCGGCATCGTCAACGACCAAAGGGCGACCAGCTAAGGAATGCGTGGCTTCTAACACGATTAGAAGCGCGGCGATAGGTAGCGATGCCAATGCGGACACGGTAATCTCCCTCTGCGATGCGCAATCGAGATGTTGGAGGCCAGCTTCATGTTTGACCGGCTCCGCCGCGCGCGAACAGGATGATCTCGACGGCGATAAAGAGCGCTGCGGAGGTCAGTACAATGGTGGCGGCGGATGAAATGTCGAACTGAAAGCTCAGGAACATGCCGGCGCCGCCGCATAGCGCTCCGAGCAGCGGCGAGACGATGAGCAGGCTTTGAAACCGCTGGGTCAAGTAGCGGGCGATCACCGGGGGGATAACGATCGCTGCCGCCACCAGGGTCACGCCGAGAATCTGGGTCGAGGCGAGGACGGTGACGGCCAATAGCATCATGAACATGAGATCGATTCTGCCGGTCGAGACGCCATAGACCGACGCGACTTCGGGATCGAAAGTCGCGAACAGTAGCGGGCGGCGAATTGCGAAGAGAGCGGCGAACACGATCAGCGAGATCAGCACCACGACCCAGACATCGGTCTGGGTGATGCCGAGGATGTTGCCGAAGAGCGCTGCTTCGATGTTGCGCGTGAAACTGCGGTGCGTAGAAATGATTGCAACGCCGAGGGCGAAGCTCGAAGTCGTGACCACGCCGATGGCGGCGTCGGCGCCGACCCAGCGCCGGTGACTGATCCAGTGGATCAGGACGCCGGCAAGCAGCGCCCACAAACCCCCGCCGATGAAAAAGTTGAGGTTCCACACATAGCTCAAGACAGCACCGCCAAAGATCGCATGGGAAAGTCCGTGCCCGATGTAACTCATGCGGCGCAGAACGACATAAACGCCGATAAACCCGCAGAGCGCGCCGATGATGACAGCGGCGATGAAGCCGTTACGAAAGAACTCGTACTCGAAGGGGGCTAACAAGAACATGTTCCAGTCGTTTCAAAAATTTCAATGGTTCCAGGCGTTACATCAAAGTCCTTGAAATTCCGGTAGGGCTGGAACGATTGCAAACGTCTGGAACCATGATTCAGTTTCAGTGGTGCGGCGCATGGGGCCGTTCGCCGATCATGACCATGCCGTCTTGATGAATCACGACGAGCTCGCCGCGGTAGGCTTCCTTGAGTACTTCGGGATTGAAAACTTCGTTGGGCCGGCCTTCGGCAATGACGCGGTGATTGAGACAAACCGCCCAGGGCAAATGCGCGGCCACCCAGTTCAAATCATGGGCAGTGAGCACGATGGCGACCCCATGGTGATTGATCTCGTGCAAAAAATGAATCACGTCGTCGCGCGAGCGAATATCGAGTCCCGAAGCCGGTTCGTCCAACAGGATCAGCTCGGGGTCGCCCACCAGGGCCCGGCCGATGAAGACGGCTTGTTGCTGGCCGCCGGAAAGCTCACGAATGTGGCGTTTGCCGAGGCCACTCAAGTTCAAGCGCTCCAGGATGTTGTCGAGCTTGCGCCTCGCAGCGGCGTCGATCCCGCCGAACCAACGATTTTTGACGAAAAAGCCCATGGTAATGACTTCTTCGACGGTAATTGGAAAATTCCAATCGATGGTTTCCAATTGCGGCACGTAGCCGATGCGTTGAAGCGAAGAATGAGAGAATTTGTCGCCACGCAGCAGCACCGTGCCGGCAGCCGGCCGCGCCATGCCGAGGATCGTGCGCAGCAGCGTCGTCTTGCCGCCGCCGTTGGGGCCGACGATGGCCATAAATTGGCCGAAGCGGATTTTCAGCGAAACGTCTTGTAGCGCCACGGTGTTGCCGTAGCTGCTGCTGACCCGTACCAATTCGACGAGCGGAACGGCCGTGGCACTGCCCCACAGGCGCTCTTCCGCGCCAGACGGATGGAGGCTGTGCGGATCGCCGGGACGGTGGTCGTGGGGGTTCATAGGGCGACGAATTTAATTATTGCTCCGATAGTCCGCGTGCGCTCCGGCTACCGGCGCGGGATCGACTTTTTTGAGCGCTTCGGCCGATCCACCCAAGGCTTCGAACATGATCGTGAGGTTCTCGACCATCATGCCGATATATGAGTGCTGCGGCTCTCCGGGCTTTCCTGGCAGCGCATCGTCTCTTAGCTTATCTATGTAGCGGGTTTTTCCCTCCCGCGCGATCTGCTCGAGCACCGGGCTGGGAAAGACCTCCGAGCCGAACACGGCGGGGACTTTTTCGTTTCTGATCTGATCGATCAGCCGTTTGACTTCCCGAGGACTCGGATCGGAAAAATCCGACGGCTGCACGGCGCCGATGATCTCAAAACCGTAGCGGCGCGCGAAATAAGGCCAGGAGTCGTGATAAGTAAGCAGCCGCCGGTTGTTTTCCGGAATAGTTTGCACCGCCTGTTCGATCGCCTGATCCAAAGTCTCGAGCCGTTTCAAGTAAGCCGCCGCATTTTGTTCATAGCCGCTTTTGTTGTCTGGATCGATGCGGACAAGCTCGTCGCGAACCAAAACGGCGTACCGGATCACATGTTGTGGATTGAGCCAGAGATGGGGGTTCGGATGCCCATGGCTTTTAGGAAAGCTAAAATCGTAAATATAATCCTTCTCCGTGAGCGTTTTGTCGCCGAGCAGCAGAATCAGCGCTGACTGTTTCATGTTGGCTTTGGCAAGCTTGAGCGTCGGAATCTCCAGTTCGAGACCATTGAGGATTAACAGATCAGCTGCGGCGACTATTTTGATATCGGTCGGGACCGGCTCAAACGTGTGCGAATTGATGCCTTCCGGAATGATGCCGGTTACGCGCACTTTGTCACCGGCGATATTTTCGACAATCGAAGTGATCGGCGCGACCGTCGTGACGACATTTATTTTCCTCGCCTCGGGTGCGGACTTTGGCTCCTGCTCTTTTTTCCCGCAAGCTGAAATCAAGCAGAGACAAGACAACCACAGCAGTATTGTACGTATTGCTCGCATCGAGCCCTTAGCCTTCCTTAAAGCCGCCGAACAGCGCGCGGTTTTGATCCTGCCAAAAACACTGCACGTCTTTAAAACCCGCGCCGCGCAGCCATTTCATTTGTTCTTCAATGGGTGGATGGTGCCGGTCAAAATTCAAAAAGCAGCCACCGGGTTTGACCAGCGGATAGGTGTCTTCGTAGATGCCGCAGATGATGTTCGGACTGTTGACGTTGTGAATTGCGATTGAGGAAACGATTGCCTCGAACGGACCCGGCACGAGTTTGCTCCAACCATGACGGCTGAAATCGGCGATTACGTAGGCGAAGCGGCCGTTGAAATCTTTCATGCGCTCGCGGCCGAGCTTGGCCATTTCTTCCGAGCCGTCCTGGCAAACCACCCTGGCTTGGGGAAAGCGCTCGAGCAGAAACCTCGTCAATGCGCCGTAGCCGGCGCCTAGATCCAAGATTGTGATCGCCTGCGCCTTGTCATAGGGAATCGTATCGGCAAGTAAGCCAAACGCTTTCTGTCGGCTGGCCTCTTTTTGGTCTTGGTCCTGGGCCCAATTGGAAACATAATCGGCGGAATCCCAATCGTGGGGGTTGTGGTCGTGGTGATGGGATGAGCGCGATCCGCTTGGCATATAAACCTCCTGCATTTGCGCTATAGGGGTTCTAAATTCAAGATGACGAATTTCATTTGGGCGGGCGATCTATTTTTGCACCGAAAGCGATAGATATAAGTAAACTCCGCGGAATAGCATCATTTCAATTTTCGTGTTACACCATCGCAAAAAAATTTAGTGCTTCATCTCCGGAGTGGTCGTCACCAGCTTGCCGTTTTGCACGCCTTTAGTGGAGATGAGCTTGCCCGCGATCTCGTGGACTTTGTCGCCGCGGCCGCGGATAACGATCACTTCTAAACAGTTATGCTCGTCTAAGTGGATATGCAGACTGGCGTTGACGGTAACTTCAGCCTTGTGCTGCATATCGGCCAAAATGTCGCTTAGGCGATGTACTCTGTGGTCGTAAACGAGGCTGACGACGCCGATGACCTCCGCGTCCCCCTGACCGACCTTCTTTTGCACTAAATGGTCACGAATCAGATCGCGGATCGCTTCCGAGCGGTTCTGGTAACCGACCCCCGCGATGCTCTGATCGAAGGCCGTCAATAAGTCCTCTTCCAGCGAAACGCCAAAGCGCGATAAATGATGCATGATCAGTTACCCGAGGGCTTGCGTAACACGAAATTTCATAATGTGTCAACTACCTGGGATTAAACTAAGCGGGCGCCGAAGTTGGAAGAACAGACCTCCATATGCTAGGCATAGCTTTGCGTGATTTATTTCGTAGTGGTTTGCGCCTTGGTGGCGTTCTGTCTCGGCTGCGGTCGAAATGAGAGAATGGATGCGCTATACGCCCAACGCTGCTTCAATTGCCACGGCGGCGAGGGTCGCGGCGACGGTCCCTTAGCGTCGGCATTGCCCGCGCGCCCGCCGGATTTCCGCGATACCGTGCAAAAACACAACAACAGTCAGATTCGCAGAGTCATCGCCGAAGGGGCAGGCACCATGCCTGCTTTCGCTCCGGTTTTGAGCCCGGCCGAGATTAATGACATGTTGCAAATGGTGCGATTCCTGAGCCGGGAAGGAAGGGAGCTGGCGTGGTGGGAAAAGTTCGACACTCTGGTCGTGGCACACTGTAGCATTCCATGGGAAACGGTTCTCGGCTACGACCAAGTGCCGGAACAGGCCAAACCATGAAGGTGCCGGGATGGCATGTCTTGGCGCCGCTGGCGATCCTCGCTTTAGGGACGCCGGTGGGCGCGATGCGCGGAGGAGCGCATGAGCTGGAGCTCAAGACCGAGCGCCGCGCGGTGCACGTACGGATCAACGATTTCAAGCTTATCGATCAGAGCGCAAAGCCTTTCAAATTTGAAAACTTATCCGGAAAAGTCGTGGTGGTTTCCTTTTCCTACACCACTTGCTCGGATGTTTGCCCTTTAATCACGTCGGCAGCGCGCCAGGTGCAACTCGGTCTGAGCGCAGCCGAGCGCGAAAGCGTTTATCTCCTGACCGTGACGACCGACCCGGAAATCGATTCGCCTGAGGTTCTGGCTAGGTACGCAAAGCGCTACGGCGTTGAATTTGCCAACTGGTCATTTCTTACCGGCACAGAGACTGATCTCCAAAAAATTTGGAAAAACTTCGGCGTTGGCGTCAAGCGCAAGGGACGCGGACTGGTCGATCATACCCCACTCACCGCGATCGTCGATCGAAATAGGCAAATGCGCTATGTCTACATCGGCCCGTCACCCGACCCAAAGCGAGTGTTGACCGACGTGCGCGCGCTGTTGGCGCAGCCCTGATTCGCCACTGCAGCTCGGTTTCGCAGGGCAGCTCAGCACTGGCGGATGGCCAAGGGTTTGTATCGCCGTTTCACCGTTTTCGCGCCGCTGCCGGCGTTCCGTTTAGCTTGACAAGGTGTGAGGTTAAAACTAAACTCAAACATGAAGTTTCGGTGGTGCACACAACCATGGCTCTCCATAATATCGAACAACTGGAAGCAACGATCGACCGGCTCCTAGAAAAGCATGAGCGCATGCGCAGCGAAAAAGAGGCGATCGAAAAAAAATTACAGCAAAAAGAGAGCGAATGGCATCATCTGAGGGGCCAGGTACGGCAATACGAGCGTGAGCGGATCGAGCTACGCGAAAAGTTGGACAAAATCATCGGCCAGTTCGCAAGCATGCAACTGGCCGATTGACCGGCGGCATTAATGAAAAAAGCACTGGATGTCGAGATTCTCGGTCAACGGTTCACGATCAGCAGCGACGCCGAAGAAGGCTATATGCTCAAGGTGGCCGGTTACGTCGATGGCAAGATGCAGGAACTGATGCGCTCATCCAAGCCAGTGGCGAAATCTAACGTGGCGATGTTGGCGGCGCTCAATATCGCGGATGAGTATTATCGTTTGAAAGACACGCACGAAGCGATTTTAAATAGATTGGATCAGTTGTCGAAAAAACTATCGAGCACATTACGTGAGGAGGGTTAAAGTCTTTTAAGGCGAATCGTTTCCGGAGAATAAACGGAAAAGCCTTAATTGAGGCGGCGTGGAAAGATGAGGGAATGGGGAAAAACGATAGCAATGGATCTGATGCGTTGGATTCTTTTGTTCTTAAGTTCACATGGAATGCGGCAGCGTGTTACGGAAAATCCAAGACTAAGTAAGGATGTCCCGTTGGCAAGGCCTACTTTAATGCCAGTCCCGATTCGACCGGGAGCGCGATCGTCCAGGGGCCCGACTGCTTTGCATCGTCGATCAGATCTCTAGCCGCACTTTTTTCCGCCAAAATTTTTTTTCTTCATCTCTTCTAACCGCTCTTGGTTTATGCGGAGCGCCGTTATGGAAGAGACGAGGGACGGATTGCGCAGCGCGGCACTGTCGCGCCGGAGTGCGCTGTCACCGGCAATCTGCTCCTCATGGAGCGGGTTGATCCAAGTCAAAGCCATCGAGTTTCCGACCTATCAGGCCGCTCGTTCGGTCGCTCTCTACTGCGCGGTCGGTAATGAAGTCGAGACCCGCGCGATCCGGGATCATGCATTTCAGCACGGCAAGAAAGTCTTTTGCCCGAAGTTTAGCGGTTCCGACTCGCCGGTTTTCATCCAGCTAAATCCGGACGAAGGCCCGCTCGTCGGCGGATTCGGTGTACCGGAGCCTGCCGGAAGCGTGCGATTGTCGCCGGCGGAAGGCGAAAGCTTGGTCGTCTTTGTTCCCGGCGTGCTGTTCGATGGACTAGGAAACCGTCTGGGACGGGGCGGCGGTTGGTACGATCGAGCCCTGCAGCGGTTGGGTAATCGTGGGGTGTTCGTCGGACTCGCCTACGATTGTCAGGTCACCGACAGATTGCCTGCGCAAGCTTGGGATCAGAAAGTTCATTACGTGATTACCGAGTCTAGAGTGATTGACTGCCTCGCATTGCGGTCACGGCTCGACCGGTAACACTGAAAGGGGGTGTTGTCAGTGGAACAAAGTTTAATCATCGGGATCATCGGTTTAATTGGCGGGATCGCCGTCTCGGCGGCAGTGATATGGGGCCGGAGCAAACGTGCGCGACTCGACGCTGATGCGGCAAAAGACAGCGCCGCGCGGATCATCGAGGAGGCCAAGATAGATGCCTCGGCGATCAAGAAAGAGGCTGAGATCCAGGCCAAGGACAGTGTGCTCAAAGAACGGGCCGAGTTGGAAAAGGAGGTGCGCGAAACTCGACGCGAACTGCAAAATCAGGAAAAACGCTTATTCAGCAAGGAAGAAGCCATCGACAAACGGCTAGAGTCGTTCGATAAACGCGAAAACGATCTGGCGCGGCGGGAACAATCTCTCAAAACCCGTGAGAAGAATATCGAAGAGAAGAACCTCGAATATGACCGGCAGATCGATGAGGCGAGGCGCCGGTTAGAGCAAGTCGCGGGGCTGACCCGCGAGGAAGCCAAGCGCAGCCTCATCGATCAGATGGTGGAGGAAGCCAAGCATGAATCGGCGAAGCGTATTCGCGTCATTGAAGAGGAGGCCAAAGAAGAGGCGGTGCGCAAGAGTCAGAAGATCATCGCCTTGGCCATCGAGCGCCTGGCGGGCGACTTTGTCGCCGAGCGCTCGGTGACGGTGTTTCCATTGCCCAACGACGAACTCAAGGGAAAGATTATCGGCCGGGAAGGGCGCAACATTCGCGCCCTTGAAGCAGCGACGGGAATCGACCTGATCGTCGACGATACGCCGGAAACTGTGGTCATTTCGGGACACAATCCAATCCGCCGCGAGATTGCCCGCCTGTCTTTGGAAAAGCTCGTATCCGATGGCCGAATCCATCCCGGAAGAATCGAAGAGGTGGTGCGGAAGTCGGAACAGGAGATCGACGAGGCGATTCGCGAGGCTGGCCAGAAAGCGATTTTCGACGTCGGCGTGCATGGCGTTCACCCGGAAATCATCAAGTTGCTCGGCCGGCTTAAATATCGTTACAGCTACGCGCAAAACGTTCTGCTTCATTCCATCGAGGCGGCGTTTATTTGCGGCGCAATGGCTTCCGAGCTTGGCTTGAATGAAAAACAAGCCCGCCGGGCGGCGCTGTTGCACGATATCGGCAAGGCGGTGGATCACGAGGTCGAGGGTTCCCACGCGATCATCGGCGCGGAGTTGGCGCGTAAATACGGCGAATCACCGAAAATCGTGAATGCCATCGCGGCGCACCATGAGGACGTCAAGGCTGAGACGATTTTGGCGCCGCTCGTAGATGCCGCGGATGCGCTATCCGGCGCGCGCCCGGGAGCGCGCCGCGAAATGATGGAAAGCTACACGCGGCGGTTGGAAGAGCTGGAACGAATCGTCAATGCCTTTAAAGGCGTCGAGAAGTCGTATGCCGTGCAAGCAGGTCGAGAAATCCGCATCATGGTGCAGCATGACTTGGTCTCCGACGATGAGGCGGCGCGGATGGCTCGCGAGATTGCGCGCAAGATTGAAAACGAGATGACCTATCCGGGTCAAATCAAAGTTACCGTGATTCGCGAGATGCGCGCGATCGATTACGCCAAATGATCGAGCCGGGCGTTATTCGTGTGCTGATTCTGGGCGACGTGATGGGACGTCCCGCGCGCCGCGCCGTGCGCGCTCTCGTCCCACCACTGGTCCAGAAGGAGGAGATCGATCTGGTCGTGGCCAACGCTGAAAACTCGGCTGGCGGCATGGGCGTCGACGTCAAGAGCGCCAAAGAGCTCCTCGGCGCGGGCGTTCATATACTGACCTCGGGAAATCACATTTGGAAAAAGAAAGAAATTTATTCGTATTTGAATGAACGAGACGATCTGATTCGCCCGGCCAATTTTCCCGCGGGGGCGCCCGGGAAAGGTTGGTGTGTTTGGCAGCAAGACGACGTCCGCGCGTTGGTGATCAACCTGCAAGGACGGGTTTTTATGCCCAACCATGTCGACGATCCGTTTCGCTGCGTCGATGACATCCTACAGAAGCACGGACGAAATATCCCCTTGGTCATCGTCGACATGCACGCCGAAGCAACCTCGGAAAAAAATGCGATGGGTTGGTATCTGGACGGCCGGGCATCGATTGTCTACGGCACCCACACTCACGTGCAGACCGCGGATGAGCGGATTCTTCCCGGCGGCACGGCGTATATCACCGATCTCGGCATGTGCGGCGCGATGGATTCGGTTATCGGTATGGAAAAAGAGCCCGTCATTCGGGGTTTTATTAGCCAGTTGCCGCGCCAGTTCGAAGTGGCGCAGGACAATGTTATGCTGCAGGGTGTTATCGTCGATATCGACAAAAAGACCGGTAAGGCGCGGGACGTACGTCGGCTGCGGGTACCCTGGCAGGCGTCGCACTGAAATGGATCCGGCTTCGCAGCTCGAGATCATCAAACGCGGCGCCGCGGAAGTTCTTCCCGAGGAAGAGCTGATCGCCAAGCTTGAAAGAAGGCGTCCGCTGCGGATTAAAGCTGGCTTTGATCCAACCGCTCCCGATCTACATCTCGGTCATACCGTGCTGATTCAAAAGATGAAGCAGTTCCAAGATTTGGGACATGAGGTCATCTTTCTGATCGGCGACTTTACCGGCATGATCGGCGACCCCACCGGTAAGTCGGAGACGCGCAAGCAACTGACCCGAGAAGAGGTTGCTAAAAACGCTGAAACTTACAAAGAGCAGATCTTCAAGATTCTGGACCCACAAAAGACCGTCATTGAATTTAATCATCGTTGGATGGAGCGGATGGACGCGGCATCGATGGTCGACTTGGCCTCTAAGTATACTGTCGCGCGCATGCTCGAGCGCGAAGACTTCAAGCAGCGTTATCAGAAGCAACATTCGATCGGCATTCACGAGTTCCTTTATCCGTTGATTCAGGGTTACGATTCGGTCATGCTTAAGGCGGATGTGGAACTGGGTGGCACGGATCAACGATTCAACTTGCTGATGGGCCGCGAGCTGCAACGAGGGTACGGACAAGAGGCTCAGGTGGTGTTGACGATGCCGTTGCTCGAAGGTTTGGACGGCGTACAAAAGATGAGCAAGTCGTTGGGCAATTACATCGGCATCAACGAACCCGCGGAGCAGATTTTTGGCAAAATCATGTCGATTTCCGATGCTCTGATGTGGCGTTATTTCGAACTGCTGAGCGACCGAGGCATCGATGAGATTCACGATCTGCGCAGCCAAGTTGAAAGCGGCAGTCTTCATCCGATGGAAGTCAAGAAAATCCTGGGCGCGGAACTAACAGCAAGGTTTCACGACTCGGCTGCGGCGGATTCGGCGCGGAATTATTTCGAAACCAGATTCCAGAAGAAAGCGACGCCGAGCGACATTCGCAAGCAGTTTGCCGCACCGCAACCGGTTTGGATTTGCCGGCTGATGGTCGATCTGGAGTTCGCTAAGTCGACGAGCGAAGCGCGCCGACTGGTGGCGCAACACGCAGTGAAAGTTGATAGCCAGTTGGTTACGGATGTGAATTTCCACTTCGACAGCGCGCGTCACCGCGTGCTTGAAGTCGGAAAAAACCGCATCGCGCAGGCGGCCAGTTCATCGTGACGAAAAATATTCGGTGCGGGTATTGACTTCAGGCAATCCGGTGCATATAACATACTTTCGCCCGTTTCCGGGCGAGCCTTTCCGGTCTTTGAAAACTAAATAGTAGCAACTGCCATTTATGAGCAGTGAGGTTTAGGGTTTCCGTAAAGCATTTGAGCACAGCTATCGTACTCGACAGTCAATCCTCCACCTAAAGGTGGATTGAAAGATTTAACTGGAGAGTTTGATCCTGGCTCAGAACGAACGCTGGCGGCGTGCCTAACACAT
>Ga0210114_1000224_pt1 | contig 14616 bp, 20 predicted proteins | sample MayberryNW_TuleA_FD_185524 | JGI IMG/M metagenome (GOLD analysis project Ga0210114, IMG submission 185524) | Wetland microbial communities from San Francisco Bay, California, USA, that impact long-term carbon sequestration - MayberryNW_TuleA_D2... | ecosystem: Environmental > Aquatic > Marine >...
GAGCCGCCCAGGGGCGGTATCGGGGTGGTTCGTCGAGGCCGGGGTGGGCGGAGGTGTCCGGCTCTCCGCGGGCTATCGCTGGCGCTGGTTCCCCAACTGGTGGTATCTGGTCCGCTGAAGGCAAAAGCGCCCCGGGAAAGCTCCCGGGGCGCTGCGTCTTGCAACAGGGCTCAGGCGGCGCCCGTGGCTGCTTCGGACTTTCGCTGGACCGGCTGGCTGAACCGCTCGCCCAGCACGCGGAGCTGGTCGAGCTCTTCCTTGGTCAGGTCCTCGTACCGATCGGCCAGGTACAGCATCGTGTCGTCGAACCAGTCCTTCTGATGCTCCGGAAGGGCGTCGATGACGCCGCAGCGGAGAATGTGACTGAACATCTCGTCACGGGCCTGCGAGAACGACACCGCTTCGGATTCGCGCCGGAGTTTCTTCGTCTTCATCTACCTTCCTTCTCACGGCACACGGCCGTGGGTCCAGGGTGAGGGTCAGCATGAATATAACGAGTTTGCACCTTTTGGTGCAAAGGCCCGGTCCGCTCAATTTCGAGGGCCTCCGGCCCCCGATCCGTTGCCAAATTCGGACCACGGACGGCCAGGTTCGGTGACGCGACCCACACCGCGCCTCCTATTATCATTAGCCGCAGCATGGCCGAACACGACGAAGTGTACGACAACGCCCGAGCGGACCGCCTGGCGGACCTCCTCAGAGGGCTGGCCCGGCGGATCCAGGAGCTGGATCAAGCCGGGCAGCTGTTGCGGGGGGCTCCGGAGCTGCTCCGGCTGATGGGCGACGCGCGGAGCGAGCTGTTTCACTACGAGGTCCGCAGTACCTACGACACCCCCGAGGTGGCGGACAGCCGCCGCATCGTGGAAGACGCCCAGCGCCCGGATCTCTTCACCAACGACGACTCGGAGGACGACGAGCCATGGCGGCGACGCCAGGAGTGAAGCGCTTCTACGCCATTCTCGCCGGCGTCGCCGTGCTCGGGCTCGGCGCTCTCGGCTTTCTGCTCTCCCGGCCCAAGATCTCGAGCATCCCCGTCAACGTCACCATCCAGCCCTCCGATACGGCCGGCTTCCGGGGGTACATCAGGGGGTCGGCGAGCGCGCCGGTGGAGATCACCGAGTACGCCGACTACCAGTGTCCCTTCTGCCAGACCTTCGCGACCCTGCAGATGCCGACCATCGACGAGCGGCTGATCAAGACGGGCCGGCTCCGTTGGCGGTACCGTGACTTTCCGCTCCAGCAGCATCAGTTCTCGCGACTGGCCGCGCATTCCGCGGCCTGCGCCGACGAGCAGGGGAAGTACTGGGAGCAGCACGAGCGGATCTACGAGGGGCAGGCCGAATGGTCCGCCGCTCGGGACGCGAGTGACAACTTCCGGGAATACGCCAAGGCGCTGGGGATGGACCTGGGCAAGTACGACCAGTGCATGGAGTCCGGCAAATATGCGGGACGGATCCAGGCCAGCTACGACGAGGGCGCCCAGGCCGGCGTGTCGTCGACGCCGACGCTGCTGGTGGGTAATCGGCTCTATCGGGGCCGGATCGACTCGGATGCAATCCGGCGGCTGGTGGATTCGCTGAACCCGCCCACGCCGTGAGCGAGGCCGAGGGGAGCGTAGCCGCGCGGCTCGGGAACGCCTGAGTGTCCCTCGATCCCAAGGCGCCTCCCCGGAGCAAGGCGCTCGTGGGGCTGGCCTTCACGGCGCTCGGGGTGGTCTACGGCGACATCGGGACTAGTCCGCTGTACGCCATCAAGGAGTGTTTCAGCGGCTACCACAGCATCGAGCCCACCCGCGAGAACGTCATCGGCGTCCTCTCGCTGATCTTCTGGTCCCTCAATTTCATCGTCTCCTTCAAGTACGTGACCGTCGTCCTGCGGGCGGACAACCGCGGCGAGGGCGGCACCTTCGCCCTGCTGGCGCAGGTGCGGCCGCTGACCCGCGCGGTTGGCGGCCGCCGAGTCCTCATCGCCCTCGGGCTGTTCGGGGCCTCGCTGCTGTTCGGGGAAGGGGTAATCACTCCTGCGATCTCGGTGCTGGGCGCGATCGAAGGTGTGACCCTGGCCGCCCCGGGCCTGAGCCCGCTCATCTGGCCAATCGCGGCGGTCGTCCTTACCGCGCTTTTCGCGGTCCAGAAGCACGGCACCGAGCGGATAGGTCGGATGTTCGGCCCGGTTATGGCGGTCTGGTTCACCTCGATCGCGGTGCTTGGGGTCCGGGGTATCCTGAGGGCTCCCGAGGTGCTTCAAGCCCTGAGCCCCTGGTATGCGATCGACCTTTTCATTCGCGACGGGCTGGAGGGCTTCCTGATCCTCGGCGCGGTCGTGCTGGTCGTGACCGGGTCCGAGGCGCTCTACGCCGACATGGGCCACTTCGGCCGGCGTCCGATTCGGCTGACCTGGTTCGCCATGGTGCTCCCGTGCCTGGTCATCAACTACTTCGGGCAGGCCGCGCTGCTGCTGGAGAACCCAGGGGCCCGGGCCAATCCGTTCTTCTCGCTGGCCCCAGAGTGGGCCCTCTATCCCCTGGTGGGCGTCGCGACGGCGGCGGCCATCGTGGCCTCACAGGCCCTGATCTCGGGCGCCTACTCCCTCACGCGCCAAGCGGTCCAGCTGGGATATATCCCGCGGGTGACGATCGTCCATACCTCCAGCACCCAGATGGGTCAGATCTACATCCCCGAGGTGAACTGGGCGCTGTGGATCGGATGTATCGCGCTGGTGGTGGGCTTCCGCAGCGTGACGAACCTTGCCGGCGCCTACGGCGTGGCCGTGACCGGCACGATGATCGTGACGACCCTGTTGCTGCACACGGTGGCGTGCGACCGATGGCACTGGCCGCGCTGGCGCGCGCGGACGCTCACCGCCGTCCTCCTGATCGTGGACGTCGCCTTCTTCAGCGCCAACGTCATTAAGGTGGAGCAGGGCGGCTGGTTCCCCATCCTGGTGGGCACCGGCATGTACCTGCTGATGACCACGTGGAACCGGGGCCGGTCCCGGCTTCTCGCCATCGTGCGGGAGAACACGCTCGCCATGGACCTTTTCTTGGCCGACGTCGCGCGGCGCCGGCCACCTCGCGTCCCCGGGACCGCCGTCTTCCTCACCTCGGACATCGGCGGCGCGCCGCCCGTGCTGCTCCACCACCTGAAGCACAACAAGGTGCTCCACGAGAAGGTGATCCTGATGTCGGTAGTGACCGAGGAGATTCCCGCGGTTGACGAGGACGAGCGCGTGGAGTGCGAGGAGCTGGGGCAGGGGTTCTACAAGGTGATCGCCCACTACGGGTTCATGGAGTCGCCGGACATCCCGGCGGCGCTCGCACTCCTGAGCAAGGGGGGCCCGGAGGGCCGACCGGTTGCCCTCAAGCCGATGGAGACCAGCTTCTTCCTGGGTCGGGAGACGCTGATCGCCACCCGGAGCCCGCCGCCCACCACGCCGGTGCCCGAGACCATCGGCCGGATGTCGATATGGCGAAAGCGCCTCTTCATCCTCATGGCCAGGAACGCGCGCTCGGCCACCGCGTTCTTCGGTCTCCCCCCCAATCGCGTCGTGGAGCTCGGCGCCCAGATCCAGTTCTAGCCCTTCCACGTCGTTTTTGCGGTAGACTCTCGCGGAGTACACCGCAACGGTTGTCACCGGCGGGGTGAGCGCCCCGCGTAAATAGTTAGGCTCGACCGGCTTATCCCCGGTGGCACTGGACTCGCCTTCTCCTGGCGCAGCCGCGACACAACCGTCCGGCGAGGCGTCGATCCGCCCGATAAGAGCACACCCGGAGTGATCCGGGGCCGCAAAACTAGAGGTCTCACCGGTCGATGGTGAGATAGCTCGGTGCCGAAGGAGTATCGATGAGGACCCCGCAGGAGGTGGAGCGCGGCCTTTCCGCGCCCGACACGCTCGGGCTCGAAACCCGAGTGCAGATCCGCAAGGCGGCCATCCAGCTGCTGGAGCAGATGCCCGAAGGGACCGGTCGGCTGGTGATCGACCTGGGCCACACCCGGTACATCGATTCCGCAGGCCTGGGCGCGCTGATGCTGATCCAGCGCCGTGCTGCCGAACGTCGCCAGGCCGTCGTGCTGCGCCATCCCAACGAGGAAATCCGCTTTCTCCTCGTCCTCACCAAGCTCTACGATCTGTTCCAGGTCGAAGCCGTGGATGACTGAGCGGTCGCTCCGTTCGCTGGGCGCATTGGCTATGGACGCGTCCGGCGCGACCCATTAGTGTACCCCGCTGACGTCTCACTCCTTAACCACGGTGCGCGGCACCGGTTCGCGGGGTGCGAGGCATGACCCAGGCGACGCGCCGCCGGCGGGTGCTCATCGTTGAGGACGAGCCGGCGCTACGGCTCAGCTACGACCGGGCTTTTCGGCCTCGGTACGATCTCGCCTTCGCGAGCAACGGCGCCGAGGCCATGGAGAAGCTGGAGCAGCACCAGCCCGAGGTCGCCGTGCTCGACATGCGGCTGCCCGATACCGACGGCATCGAGCTGCTGCGGCGGATCCGCGTCTCGCATCCCGATCTTCCGGTCATCATCACCACCGCCTATCTGAGCATCGAGCCTCAGCTCAAGGTGCTCGACCTTCCGCACTCGGGGTACATCGTCAAACCCTTTCGACTCGACGAGCTCGGCGCCCGCATCGATGCCGTCCTCTGACGGCGCCGACGGAACGGCGCTGCTGGAAGCGCGCGGGCTGAGGCGTTCGTTCGGTGGACTGCGGGTGCTGCGGGGGCTCGACCTCGCCGTGCGTCCGGGCGAGGCGGTCGTCGTCGCCGGTCCCAACGGCGCGGGCAAGACGACGCTGCTCCGGATCCTCGCGGGTCTGATGCGGCCCGAGGCGGGCGAGGTCCGCGTGCTGGGGCACCCGGTGCGCGGGGAGAGCTCAGCCGGCCGGCGCGGCATCGGGTTCGTCTCCCACCAGTCGCTGCTCTACGACGACCTGACCCTGGCGCAGAACCTCACCTTCGCGGCCCGACTCTACCGGCTGGCGAGACCGGGCGAGGCGGCTCGGGCGGCACTGGAGGCGGCCGGGCTCGCCAGCCGCGCGGACGAGTCGCCTCGCCGGCTGAGTCGGGGCATGACGCAGCGGGCGGCGATCGCGCGCGCGCTCCTCCACGGGCCTCGGGTCCTCCTGCTCGACGAGCCGTTCACGGCGCTGGACGCCGGGTCTGCGGAGCGGCTGCGGAGCGACCTCGCCGCGCGGCTCGCCGCGGGCCTGGGGATGGTGATCGTGACCCACCGGCTGGGCGAGGTGTGGGGCGTCGCGACCCGGATCGCGGTGCTCGCCGAGGGACGATGGGCCTGCGACGAGCCGCGCCCCGGGGCGCTGGAGGCGTTCCTCCCCCGTTACCAGGGGCTGGTCGGTGCCTGACGCGCTCGGGCTGGTGCTGGCGATCGCGGCCAAGGACATCCGCGCCGAGCTGCGGAGCCGCACGGCGCTGCTGTCGGCGGTGGTGTTCGCTGCCCTGGTGCTGGTCATCTTCAACTTCGCGCGCGACCCGACCGCGGTGGCCTCGGTGGATCTCGCGCCCAGCGTGCTGTGGGTGACCTTCGCGCTCGCGGCCATGGTGGCGCTCAACCGGGCGTTCACCGTCGAGGGGGAAAACGGGGCGCTCGACGGGCTGCTGCTCGCGCCGGTGCCGCGGGGCGCGGTGTTCCTGGGGAAGCTGGTCGCCAACCTCGCCTTCGTGGGGGCGGTGGAGGCGATCACGCTTCCGCTGTTCGTGCTGTTCTTCAACGTGGACTTGGGGCGCGCCCTGCCGGGCCTGCTCGGCGTCACGGTGCTGGCGACGATCGGGTTCGTGGCGGTGGGGACCCTGTTCAGCGCCATGGCGGTGCGGACCCGTTTCGCCGAGCTGATGCTGCCGGTTCTGCTGCTGCCCTTCATGGTCCCGCCGCTCATCGGCGCGGTCCAGGTGACGGCGCGGCTGCTGGCCGACCGTCCGTTGAGCGAGATGCTGGGATGGCTTAGGTTACTCGCCCTCTACGACGTGGTGTTCGTGACCCTCTGCACCATGGCCTTCGCCTCGGTGGTGGACGAATGAGCGCAACGGCGGCTCGTGCCTACGTGCGCATCGGGACCGCGATCACGCTGGCCGGCCTGGTCGCGCTCGCCGGAGTGTACGTGGTGGCGCTGAAGTTCACTCCCGTGGAGCTGCGCCAGGGGCTGGCCCAGAAGATCTTCTATCTCCACGTGCCCGCGGCGTGGAACGCCCTCCTGGCCTTTTCGGTGGTGGGGATCTGCGGCGGGCTCTTCCTCTGGCTCAACGACCGCCGGCTCGACCGGTTGGCGGAGTCGTCCGCGGAGGTAGGAGTCGCGCTCGGGGTGGTGATGCTGACCACGGGGCCGATCTGGGCCAAGCCCATCTGGGGCACCTGGTGGACCTGGGACGCGCGGCTCACGCTGACGCTCTTCCTCTTCTTTCTCTTCGTCGGCTACCTGGCGCTCCGCGCCGCGCTGCACGACCCGAGCGAGCGCGCCCGCTTCAGCGCGGTCGTGGGGGTGCTGGGTCTGCTGCTGGTGCCCTTCATTCATCTGAGCGTCTATCTCTTCCGCACGCTGCACCCTCAGCCCATCGTGCTGAAGCCGAGCGCGCCCTCGCTGCCGCCGGAGATGCTGCGGACCCTGCTCGTCTCGGCCCTGGTCTTCCTGGTGCTGTACATCGGGCTGGTCACGATCCGCTACGGGGTGGCGCTGGCGGAGGAGGAGACGGAGGGCAGGCTCGATGCCGCCTGACAACGGGGGGTACATGGTGGCGGCCTACGTGGCAACCGCAGTCATTCTCCTCGGGTATGCGGTGATGCTGATGCGTCGGGCCCGGCGGGCGATCGAGAGGGCCTCGAGAGAAATGTCAGCCTGAACGAAGTGAAGGGGACCATATCGAGCATGGCCCCCTTCGCTGCGCTCAGGGTGACACTGCCCCCGAGGTCACGCTTCCCGCTTGCTGTCCCTCAACAGCACATACTCCCACAGCAGCGCCGCCAGCACCCCGCCCACGATCGGTCCGATCCAGTAGACCAGATGTCCCACCCACCGGCCCGAGACCAGCGCGGGGCCGAAGGCTCGCGCCGGGTTCACCGCCGCGCCGGTGAGCGGGCCGCCCACCAGGATGTCGAACATCAGCGTGAGCCCGATGCCGAGGCCGCCCAGACGGGGCGCGCTGGGGTTGATGCAGGTGCCGAAGACGGCGGAGACCAGGAAGAACGTCATCACCCCTTCCATGATCAGCGCCTGGTGGAACTGGATCGTGTTGGCGATGGTGGGGGTGCCCAGGGAGATCGGGCGCACCACCCCGAGCGGGTAGACCACCTTGATCAGCAGCGCCGCCAGCACGGCGCCCAGCAGCTGGGCGACGATGTAGGCCAGCCCGGTCCTGAGATCGGTCCGTCGGACCGCCATCAGGCCCGCCGTGACCGCGGGGTTCAGATGCCCCCCCGAGATGCCAAGCAGCGCCGTGACCATGACGGCCAGCACCAGGCCGTGTGCCACCGCCACGCCGAAGATGCCGTAGGTGGCCTCGGGGAAGTACTTGCTGGCCACCGATCCGGCGCCGAAGAACACCAGCGCGAAGGTACCCAGCAGCTCGGCGAACGAGCGGCGAAACAGGGAAGGCATCCGTTGCTCCGTGGTGAGGTCGCGAATCGGCGGCGAATCTAGACGTCCGTCTTCCGAAACACCAGCGCCGCGTTGATCCCCCCGAAGCCGAACGAATTGCTCAGCACGTAGTCGGGATCGAGCCGGCGGCCCTCGCCGGTGACGTGGTCCAGGTCACAGGCGGGATCGGGCCGCACGAGGTTCACGGTCGGCGGGAACCAGCGGCGTCGGCTGGCCAAGGCGCAGATCGCGGCCTCGAACGCGCCGCTCGCACCGAGCGCGTGGCCGTAGTAGCCCTTGGTGCCGCTCAGGGCGAGTCGGTAGGCGTGCTCCCCGAACACCTGCTTGATGGAGGACACCTCCGTGGGATCGTTGAGCGGCGTCGAAGACCCGTGGGCATTGATGTAGCCCACCTCCGCCGTGGCGACGCGGGCCTCCGCCAGCGCATTGCGCATGCAGCGGGCGGCCTGACTGCCGTCGGGGCGGGGCGCGGTCATGTGGTAGGCGTCGTTGGTGAGGCCGTAGCCGCAAATCTCGATGTAGACCGGCGCGCCCCGGGCAAGGGCGCGCTCCCGCTCCTCCAGGACCAGCACGGCGGAGCCCTCCGCCATGACGAACCCATCCCGGTCGGCATCGAACGGGCGGCTCGCGTGGGCCGGATCGTCGTTGCGCGTGGACATCGCGCGGATGATGGAGAAGGCGCCGAAGCAGAGCGGGGCGAGCGGCGCCTCCGCCCCGCCCGCGATCATCACGTCCGCCTCGCCCCGGGCGATGGCGCGGAACCCCTCCCCGATCGCGATGGCGCCCGACGCGCAGCTCATCCCGTTGGTGGCGTTGGGGCCGGTGCAGCCGAACTCGATGGCGATGTTGCAGCTTGCGGCCCCGGCGAAGACGGTGAGCGCCAGCGCGGGATCCACGGCGCGCGGGCCCCCGGTCAGGAAGGCGTGGTACTGCGTCTCGCCGTAGGCGACCCCGCCGAGCGCGGTGCCCATCATCGCGCCGACCCGGTCGCGGTCCTCGCGCCGGAGGTCGAGGTGCGCGTCCGCGAGGGCCATCCTGGTCGCCGCGATGGTGAACTGCGAGTAGCGGTCGAGCCGGCGGGCGCGCCGCTCCTCGATGTGGTCGGTGGCGTGGAACCCGTCCACCTCGCCGGCGATACGCGACTTGAACACGCTGGGGTCGAAGCGGGTGATTGCCCGGATGGCGGAGCGCCGGCCCTGAAGCCCGTCCCACAGTCCCTCGACCCCCATCCCGATGGGGGTGATGGCTCCGATCCCGGTCACGACGACGCGACGGAAGAACGAGGCCGCGGTCACTGGGGCCCCGCGGCTTCGACGTGCCGCTTGATCCCCGCGAGCGTGCGCGAGGCGATGCCGTGGATGAACACGGGTCCGATCACCAGCTCGGCGGCGGGCTTGGAGATCAAGGGCCACGCGGGCCCGCTCCACTCGTGCACGATGCTCACCTCGGTGCCGCCGCCGTCGGGGGCGAACCGCCAGACGACGTCCATGCCGGTCGTGATGCCGCGGACGTGCCGGTAGCGCACCGTCGGCGCGGCGCGATCCACCCACATCTCCGAGACCCACCAGGTGGGATACCCGATCGGGCCGAAGGGCCGCCAGGCGGCCATCTCGACCATGCCCCCCTCGGCGCCGCGCTCGAGCATGCGGACCCAGCGATAGTGGGGCAACAGCTGGGGCCAGCGCTCCACCTCGGCGGCGGCCTGGAAGACTCGCGCCAGCGGGGCGCGCATGTGGGAGCGATCGACGGTCCTCACGGCGCGGTCCGCCAGCTCGCGACCAGGCGGTATCCCGGCCGCCGCGACACGTGCGCGCGAACGCCCGCCGCGAGGAGGAGCTCGCGCAGCTCGCCGGTGGTGTAACCGCGCCGAATCGAGGTCAGTCCGTCGACCTTGGTGACCGGATCGAAGCGGAGCGCGGTCGATCCCACCCGGAAGGCGAGCGGCGCCAGCCGCCCGCGTCGGAGGTCGGCGACGACGACCCCCAACCGCGCCAGCGCGTCGCAGGTGCGCACCAGGCGAATCGCGGACTCCCGCGTGAAATGGTGGGCCACCTGGCTCACCAGGACGATGTCCACCGAACGCTGCTTGAGTGGCGGCACGCCGGCACAGCCGACCGCGCACGGCACGCCGGCGCTCGCCGCCAGCGCCGCCGCCGGCCGGCTCAGCTCCAGGCCGAGCGGCCGCAGCACGTGTCCCCGGCGGCGGGCCCAGCCGACGGCGCGGCGAGGGAGATCGCCCGCGCCGGTGCCCAGGTCGAGCAGCGTGAGCGGCCGGCCGCGGGGCAGGTCGCGCAGCAGCAGTCCCAGGCCGTACCGCACGGCGGCGGCCCCGCCGAACCACCGGTTGGCACGCGCCACGTTGCGGAGCGAGAGCGTCACCGCCGCGGGATCGGCGGCCGGGTCGTCCAGCAGCTCGGTGCCGAGGGAGGAGACGCCAAGGTGTCCCGTCATCATCCGAGCGCTCCGTAGCCGCCGCGGTAGTAGAGCAGCGGGCGGCCATCGCCGGTGGTGCCGCCGATCACCCGGCCGATGACGATCGTATGGTCCCCGCCGGGATAGGTCGCGAAGCGGTCGCACTCGATGTAGGCCAGCGCGCCGTCCAGCAGCACGAGGCCCTCGGGACTTCGATGGTAGCCGATGCCATCGAAGCGGTCCTCGTGACGGTCGGCGAAGCGACGGGAGAGCGACTCCTGGTGGCTCTCGAGGATGTTCACCACGAATACCTGCGACGCCAGGATGGTGTCGTGCAGCCCGGCCTCCTGGTCCACACACACCGAGACCAGCGGCGGGACCAGGGACACCGACGCGAGACTGCTCGCGGTCATGCCCAGCGGGCGGTCCCCCGGTCCCCGCACGGTGAGGATCGTCACGCCGGTGGCGAATCGTCCCATGAGCTCACGGAACTGAGCCGGGTCGACGTCGGGGGCGTTCAGAGCAGCATCCTGGCGAGAAAGACCGGGTTGAGCACCGTCCGTGCGGGGACGAAATCGGCGGTCACGCCGATCAGCGTATGGGCGAGGCCGCGGCGCGCGAGCCGCTCCACGGCACGGTCGAACAGATCGGGGAATTGCATCCCGTAGCCGATCAGGCGCTCGACCGCCCACTTGCCGCAGAACGCCCGGAGGCGGGCGCGCCGATAAGGCGCCATGGCGTCGGCCGTGACGCGCCCCGGACGCGCCAGGGCCGCGTCGGCCGTCTCCGCCAGCAGCTCCGCGCCCCGCAGCGCGCTATAGATCCCCTCGCCGGTGAAAGGATCGAAGAAATCGGCGGCGTCGCCGACGAGGGCGGCACCGTCGGCGGTGACCCGGCCGGAGCGCGCGGCGAACGGACCGGTGGCGAGCACGCGTCGCACCAGCCGGCCCAGCCCGACCCGCCGACTCACGCCGGGAAAGTCGCCCAGCGCCTCGAGGAAGAACTCCTCCGTCCGGCCGCGCGCCGCGCCGGCCCGGCGCAGCGGCACCACCAGCGCGACATTGGTCCGGCCTCCACCGATGGGATTCAGCCCGAGGTACCCGCGCCGGCCTACGAACATCTCCGCGGAGTCCCCCATCTCTTCCACACCCTCCACGTGGGCGACGAAGGCGACCCGCCGGAGCCCGCCATGGCTCCACCCGCCGAGCCGGCGGCCCACGACGGAGCGGAGCCCGTCGGCGCCGACGGTGAGTCGGGCGGTGATCGTCCGGCGGCCACCGTCCGCGCCGCGGACCACCACGCCCGCGACGCCGGCAGCATCGTACGCCAGCGCTTCCGCCGCGGTGCGCTCCAAGACGCTCGCCCCCGCTCGACGCGCGGCAGCGACGAGTCGGTGGTCGAGGATCCGGCGCGACACCGAGAGGCCGGTGGGACGGAACGGCCGGCGGCCCGCCAGCGCGAAGCGCCCGTGGAGCCGCGCACCGCGCGCGGCGGTGACCGTGGTTCCGGCGAGCGGCACGGCGCCGGCCGCTTCCAGCGCGCCGACCACGCCGAGGCGGTCGAGAATACGCACCGTCTCGGGGCTCATGTACTCGGAGCAGGGCTTGTCGCGAGGGAACTCGGCCCGGTCCACCATGAGCACGGAGCGTCCCGTGTCCGCCAGCAGACGCGCGGTCGCGCTGCCCCCGGGCCCGGCGCCGACCACGAGGACGTCGACCCGATCGAGCTCAGGCACGCCCAGCGCTCAGGTGCAGGGGCACAGCAGGCGCCACGCGACCCCGGCGGTGAGGGCTGCCGCCGCGGACGCGGCGAGGTTCACACCGTCGTTGTCCAGCCATGCGAGACCTCCCTCGTGGACCGTCGCGGTCCCGCAGCGGTGTTTCGGCCATTCACTGGACTCCGCGCATCTCGGGCAGCGAAATCTGCCCTGGGCTCCGCCGAGCGCGGAGTCGAGCGCCATGCCACCGAAACCTACCAGCGCAGCGACCGGAAGCAGGATGGAGATCCCGGACAGGAGGGCGCCGACCGTGGCGACGCCGAGCGCCCCGGCGGCTCCTCCCAGGGTGCCGAGCGGGGTGACGCCGCCGCTGGTGCCCGGCGGGACCGCGCGGCCGCCGAGGAGCAATCGCGGCGCCGTGGCGCTCCGCGCCCCGAGCGCGGTGGCCCAGGTATCGGCTGCCGACGCGGCGAGCGCCGCCGTCAGCAGCCAGAGTCCCAGCGGAGTATCGCGGAGGCCGACGAGTGCCGCCGCGGCCGCGACGCCGCCGTTGGCGAGCACCTGCCGGTGGTCCCGCCGGTCGCCCTTGGGATCGAGCCCGCCGGGTGCCGGCGCGCCGCGGGAGATCAGGCTGCTGGACACGAAGAAGGCGGCGAGAACTCCGCCGCCTTGCCACCCGGTGCCCGCCAGCACCGCGCTTCCCACCATCCACGCGGCGACCGTGCCGGATCCGGTGAGGGTTCCCGCCCGGTGCGCCAGCAGCGCCGCGGCGGCCGATCCGACGAGCGCCGCGGCGAGGGCGCCCGCGGTCAGCTCCGCTCCGCCTCCGCGCGCAGCAGGGCGCAGATCCGCTCGCGCAAGGCGTCGGGGCAGGTCACCTTCCGGGCCCGGGCCTCGAGGAGCTGGACCAGCGTCTCCTCGAACTTCGCCCGGCCGAAGCAGCTGCGGCAACGGACCAGGTGCTCGTGCACCTCGACCGCCAGCTCGGCCGTGAGCTCCTGCTTCAGGTAGTCGGTGAGCCGTTCCTTCGCTTCGCGGCAGTCGATCGCTTCACCCATGCGCGCCTTCCCTCGGCTTGATGTAGCCCATCTCCACCGCGTAGGCGTAGAGCCGGGCCTGCAGCAGCCGGCGGGCTCGGAAGAGACGCGATTTCACCGTCCCCACGGGGACCTGCAGCGCTTCCGCGATCTCGGCGTACCGCAATCCTTCCACATCACTCAGTACCAGCACCTCGCGAAACTCGGGCGGCAGGGCGTCCACCGCCTCGAGCACCTTTTCGTCCACCAGCTGCCCGAAGAAGCTGCCCTCCGGGTCGGCCGTCGCCACCGCGCGGTAGAGCGCGTGGGGCTCGATCGCCTCCAGATCCATCGCCACCGGCTCCAGCTTCCGCCGCCGGTAGGAGTTGATGAAGGTGTTCCGGAGGATGGTGAGGAGCCATCCCTTGGCGTTGGTGCCCGGGCGGTACTGCCGCCAGGATCGGTACGCCTTGAGCATGGTGTCCTGCACCAGGTCCTCCGCCTGCGCCGGGTCGCCCGTGAGCCGGAGCGCCACCCGGTACAGCGCATCCAGGTGGGGCAGGGCCTCGTCGTCGAACGAGCGTACGGAGGGAGCGGAAGGCTCGGCCATGCGGGAATGTCCCGGAGCCTCCGTCCCGACGCAAGTGACCCCTGGTTAGCACCTGGAGGCCGCACTATGTTCCCGCCGACCCACTGTGCCCACGCCAGCGACGGTTCCGGCCCTCATTCCGCTCAGCCTGCTCGAGGCGATCCGCAACCTCGACACTCCCGTCGAGGACGGCCTCGACGAGCTGGCCGAGGAGATCGTGGTGCGGCGCCTGGGGCTGAGCCCGACCGTGGCGGCGCAGATCCAGCGCTATCGCCTGGTCGCGGGGAAGGACGGTGGGGTGGACCTCGACGAGGTCGTCTCGGTGCTGCGCCTGGTGGGACGTCGGGCCGACGCGCCGCTGGCCTTCGCCGACGCCGGCCGGCGGGCGGCGCGGTACGCCACCAGGGTGCACGCGCGGCCGGCGTGGACCTTCTCCCGGTCCGGCGCCGTGGGTCTCGCCCGGCGAGTCGCGCAGCGCTCGGCGGCCCATCTCGCGCGGCGCGCCTTCGGCGGAGACCTGGGTTCGGTGCCCGAGGGCGTCCAGGTTCGCATGGCCGAGCCGCTCTCGGTGCGCGCATTGCCCGACGGCTCCGCCTGCGATTTCTATGGGGCGGCCTATGGGGAGCTGCTGCGGCGGGTCACCGGGTTCGAGGGGGCGATGCTCCACGATCGCTGCCGGGGGCGGGGCGACGAGGCATGCGTGTGGCGGACGGCCGCGGCAGAGATCTACGATTAGGCGGAGCGGACCCGGCCCTCCTTTCCGCGCCTACGGCCGACCACCTCTTGACTCCGCACCCGGTCGCCGGTAACATCGCGTCGGTTTCTCCACCACTTCCCAGCGACAAGACGACCGCCTCCCAAGCTCGGTCGCGTTTCATAGGGCAACCGGCTCGGTTTCAGAGAGTTACGTGGAGCAGCATGGAGCGTGGCTCGCCGTGACGTTTCCTTGACACGCATTTTTGTGCGCTCCATATTAGGCAGCCGACCGGGCCGCGGTCGTCGCATTTCTTGCTGTCGCGAAGCGGACATCTCCGTTCTCTCAATGCAGGCAGAACTCCCACTGCAGTCACATCCCAGCGCAGGCCTATGAGCCTTTGAGGGGAGGAGTGTGCCCTCCCCGCTCCAAAATCGCGGTACCTGCAGGTTCACGTCTTCGGAGGACGTACTCATGAAGCAAAGCCGTGTCAGCGCCTTCGCACGCGCAGCGCGAGGACTCGCGCTCGCGGCGGTCGGGCTGGCCCTGGGAGCGGGCACGCTCCTCGGCCAGGGCTCGAC
>Ga0210114_1000225_pt1 | contig 14615 bp, 15 predicted proteins | sample MayberryNW_TuleA_FD_185524 | JGI IMG/M metagenome (GOLD analysis project Ga0210114, IMG submission 185524) | Wetland microbial communities from San Francisco Bay, California, USA, that impact long-term carbon sequestration - MayberryNW_TuleA_D2... | ecosystem: Environmental > Aquatic > Marine >...
TTCCTCCAGCCTGACTTCGTTGTACATATGACGCAAGCGACTGCTAAGGATATTGCTGCTATAGCGACAAATAAAATAGGTATAGTGGTTTGTCCAAGATCTAATGGATTACTAGGTTGTGGTGTCCCTAGAATTGCCGATATGATAAACAACGGTTGCGTAGTAGGATTAGGAACTGATAACGTTATGCTTAATTCCCCAGATTTATTCAAGGAAATGGACTACATTTGGAAGGTTTCCAGGGCTACGGGTGTACATCAGATAAGTGCGCGAGATATATTGAAAATGGCTACAGTTAACGGAGCTGAAATTCTTCACTTGAATTCTGGTTGCATCGAACCTGGGCGATCCGCTGACATGATGTTCATCGACAAGAGCCATGTTGACCTATTTCCTATCCACGATCCTTATGCATCTATAGTGCAAAGGGCTGGCCAAAGTTCAATCATGGGTTTGATGATAAACGGAGAATTTGTAACAGTGGATTCGTGAAAGAGGCAGTTAGATAATTGAAGATTGTTATTAATGGAGCAATGACAGCTGATGGAAAAATAGCCACTAGGAGCGGAAATTCAGCTATATCATCAAATGTTGATTTGAGAAGAGTTCATCAATTAAGGAATTCTGCAGATGCGATAATGGTCGGTATTTCTACAGTGCTTGCAGATGATCCTCAGCTGACAGTTAGATTTGGCGCGACTGTTTCAAGGTCCCCTACAAGGGTGGTCGTTGATAGCACCGGGAGGATTCCTTCAAGTTCTAGGCTCCTGAAAAAAGCTAATGAATTAAATACCATAGTGGCTGCCTCTAATAGGATTTCCTTTGACAATATCCGTCGAATAGAAAGTACTGGCGCAAAAGTTCTAGTTGCAGGACGAAATAAGGTTGAGCTTAGGAAGATTTTCAGAATTTTGGAAGAGATGGGTTATAAGAGGATTTTAGTGGAGGGAGGAGGAGAGCTAAATTGGTCCGTTCTAAAACTTGGTATTGTTGACGAATTAATAATTACCATATCTCCTCGGATTGTTGGCGGGAGATCTGCAGTCACACTAGTAGAGGGTGAGGGTTATGATAGGATATCCGAAGGAATACCGCTAAAGCTTAGAGACGTAAGAAGGAATGCAAACGGGGAAATGATCCTATTCTATGAACTCTAAGCCTTGCTTATCACTAGTCTATACACGCGCGCATCTAATATTCGAAGCATAAATGACAGGTTTTGTTTCGTTCTGATATGAAATTTGTCACGAACGAAAAGCTTCAATTGGTTGATAAAATTAAAATTAGTCAACATAGTCAAATGTACGATGAATAGAAAGGAATTATCTAATAATTGTAAAAACGGGAATCATATTGATTGTGAAGAATGCGTGTGCAAGTGTCATATCCCTGGTACTATGGAATACATGTCACGCAATATAGCTCGTTTAGAGAAAGAGCGTCCTGGGTTGGGCGAATCACTTCCAGCCTTCACGTAGAAGAATCATATATCCTCTATTAGGAGTGGGGAAATGTTTAGCCTTCGGACAATTGATTGAGGCCTTATGACCATCTTGAGAAATCGGACGACTAATTCTGTTATTTCCGTAGGGACTATTGTATCATACTTGACAAGTCCAAATTGAAGAATTCCTTCAAAATGCCAATATAAGCTTTCACAGGGGGAGGTATTTCGCTTTCGCATGCAATACCTATGTTCCAAGCGTTTATCCAGATAACCATGCATTGAACCATGGTGACGAATCGCTGGTGCTCTCCTGGGACTACTTCCATTTCCGTAATATATCTACTTGCTATGTTCCATGATCCTGTGAAATCTAAGCACTTGGTACCGTGGATGGTTTCAATCTGTTCCTGCAAGTCACTATAAAATTCAAAGGGTTTCATAGTCATGAAGAACGGAAAATTTACTTTTGATGGTTTGATCAATCCAAGCGGAGATAGAATTGTTAGTATCCTGATGTTTTCCTTTGTCTCTTGCTTGAATTTGGCCGTTATTTTATCTACTATTTGTTCATCATTAAACCAAAACAAAACTACTGTCGCATCAGAAAGACTAACGTTTCTGATATCATCAACAATTATTTGTGCATTCTTCAGCTTTCTTATCCTTTCTTTTGCCACAGAAGCTATTTCATCTCTTATCTCGACACCGACAGAACGTTTCACGCCAAACTCCTTGGCAGCAATTTGTACCGTATTCCCAACCCCACAGCCAAGATGGTAAAAGACATCATCATTGTTAACCTCTCCAAATCTAAAGATTTTTCTGATTACACTTTCAGGTAAAGATATATCATCACCCGTTAGTACATTCTCCGGTAATGAAGATACAAACTCTGAAATGTCCAATCTAAGTTTCTAGATTTCATGATTATAAATACCATCGTCTTGAATGCATCGAATCTATGACTCCGTAACCTAGCTGAGCAGATGAGAATTTTCGCAGGGGGAAGTTGCTTTTGCGTAGTGCATTTCTATTTGCAGATTTGGAAGAGCAAGAAGAAGTACTAATAGATCACGTTGAAATAGGGGAACCACAAGGTTTTCTCAATTGCGCACTAGAACTTGGTATCTATAAATGACAAGCCTGAGTCGATTACAGAAATTTAGCTTCATTAAAATTGATTGGGTTGGGTGAGCCAATGAACTGACAACTATCATTAAAGACACATTAAAGACAGATAGCTGTGTAACTATAACTATTACAGAGATTAGGCTAATTCAATTACAATAAGATTGAAAAGGTCATAAAAAATGGTAAAAAAAATGCGGTAGTTAAGGTAATTTGATTACTCGGTCCGACTAACCTTCTTCCCAACCTTTCTCAAATACACCATTCTTGTGGAGAGGAATCGGTTGACCTGAGGTGTATTCCATGGGTCTCATCCAGAATATCGCATGGGTAGGACATACCCCTAAGCATGCGCCATCTGATATACATCTTTCAGGGTAAAAGATGAATGCTTTTCCTCTTTTCCATCCTTCCACTGGCTTTACTCTGAGCACATCTGGACCTAAAGCTGTACAAATCTCTACGCAGAGAGCACAACCAATACATCTCTGTTCGTCTATATCTGGGATTATGGCCATTGGCATCTTCTAATTCACTAATGGTGCATCTCCTCAAGAGTATTTAAACACTATGTCAATTGTAAAACAGCGTTATATCAATGTAAAAACTGAAGAAATAAAAAGAGCGGGTGCAAAAAGCTACTAAAAAAACTTATTTATTCATTCTAAGAACATCTACTTGTCCACTATGCAGCCAATCCTTTAGCTCTTCGTGACTTGGCTTGGCATCATGTTTTCCAGCCAAATGGAGATGCAAGAGTACATAGTTAACCTGATTTAGCAGTGGTTTGTTTTGCTCATCACCCTGTCGACTCTTCCTTTTCAAATCATCAGGAACAGTAGCCCACCATTCTTCGAATTTTCTAACCATATGTCCAAATCCTATTGGAAGTTAATAAGCCTTTTGGGAACATCCAACATTTTATTTCACAGTATCGAGTTTGGTATATTAGTTGATTACAGATATTAAAACAAAAAGATAAAGGAGGAAGGATATGCCTTTCAATAGCCAGGACCTGCTTAATGCATTTCAAGAATATCTAAAATTCGCTAGAAGTTCGGATTATCGCAATCACGCACGATATATTTTCCCTTTTTTCGAAGGTACATACTTTACCTACCGCAAAATTGATGTGTTAAGGATCGTTACTATTGCAAGAGCAATAACCACCGACCCACAATACTTGGACGTAGGCTGTGGATATGGAGACTTTTTAAATAAAGTGATTCAGCATATCCCCAGTGCAATTGGTGTAGAAAAAGACGCAACAATTTACTATTACTTGAACAGACCCAAACCCGAATACATTATTTCACTCCCAATAGAATGCGTTACCCAACCAATAGATGTCGCATTCATTGGATGGATGGAGCCAGGGGTAGATTTTAGGCTTCGTGTAGCTGATATCGCTAAGTGTATCATAACTACGTTCGACGAAGGTGGACAATGTGGTATCAATGGTGGTTGTGAATATGAAGAATTTGGATACAGCCGAGTTGCATGGTGGCGGACTCCATCATGGATCGATGTAAATCATGAATTAATGAATAGCTACTATTCCCGACAATTGGCTAGCAACAGCCTCCTCAGAAATTCGCTGAGGGACCTTCGATCTGCTCACAATCTATGGTACGTATATGTTCGTGATGAATACCTGAAAAACAGAATCAAATCCCGCCTGATGAATTGGTTAAAAAAAGAAGGTCCCACTTCACAGGAGGAAAAATTTGAGTTTGAGCAGATACTTGATGAATGCGGGTTTCAATATAAAACCAAGCTACCTTCTATGCATTCGAGCGAAAAGCTATGGGAGGTATATTTTGATTAGATCCCCGGTTTCAAGACTAATCGTCTGGGATTGGCATTAAACGAAAAGCGCTTAAAGCAAGTGTGAAGCGAGTTTATTCGCAATAGGTCATACTGGTCTCATGCATTTCCAGCTTCGTCATGGAATATTACGGTGATCCGATAATATCTCCCGTATAATTCCCTACCTATCTCCTCTAATACCTCCTACTTTCTATCTCTACTTTATCCCGAATATTTCGCAAATAAATATTATCAATAGATAATTTCATAAATGATTTTAAGGTTTAATGATTGAGTCGCTAATTGGATGGTAATATTTCGGATTCATTCAGGTTAGTCATAACTGGGAATCCTGGTGTGGGCAAACACACCACGGCGTTTGAGCTAAAAAAAATTTTGGACTTGGTGCTGATTGATATTAATGAATTGGCTGTTCAACATCATGCCTTTCTGCAAACGCCTAACTTAGAAATTGATTCAAGGAAAATAGCTGATATTATTGAGTCTAAGCTGGGAGAATCACAAAGAACAGTCATAGTGGGACATCTAGCTCCTTATGTCCTAAAAAAGGAATGGATCGACTTAACAATAGTGCTGCGTAGGTCTCCATACGCCATTCTTAGCACTTTGGATAGCAGAAATTATTCTGTAGAAAAGATTAGAGAAAATGTAGCCAGTGAAATTTTAGGAGTGATTTTGTACGACTCAGTTCAGTGCTTTGGAAAGGAAAAAATCGCAGAGTTAGATACGACCCAAACCACATCGACCGAAATTTGTGAGGAGATAATTTCCCTAATTAAGGGCAACACGAGTAGAAAAATCGGGGTTGTAGATTGGCTATCACTGGTAAACGAAAGAGGTGATGTAGGACGATTCTTAGAATATTCTTGATTTTATTGGATTGTTATATCCATTCAATTTTTACCTGAGGAACTAGTCCTTTCCATCCCTGTGATATTTCTTAGCCTGGTCATCCTTGTAATTCAATTATATATATCCAAGTCTATACAGCCGGTGTAAAGATCATGTCCACAGTGTTAATACGCAAATTCGGCGAAGAAGCGATTCAGTTTCTTGGTAAAAAGGTTTCTGTAGAAACATCAGATCAGAGAGTATATAAAGGAACATTAACCGGCATCGACGAGAGGCTTGACTTGGTCCTAAATGACGTTGAAGGTACTGGAATACTGAAAATGATCATCAATGGTGTATATGTAAAGGAGATAAAGCTAATGGAAAAGCCCTTTGATTTTAAAGCCCTTTCCGAAAGACTTTCCAAGGTTTTTCCTGGTCTTGTAAGAATTAGAGAAGATGTAGGCGCGATTATAGTCATGGATAAGATAAAAGTCACAGAAACGGGGGTAGAAGAAGGATCTGGTTTAGCAGCCGATAGAGTCAGAGTAATATATGATGAGTTCATGAGGGAGAACAGGAAGTAAAGTTGTCCTTTGAGGTCAGATATACTGACCTAGCTGGAAGGATTGGGCAATTAAAGACACTGCATGGGGTTCTCGAAACTCCGGCCTTTCTTCCCGTGATACATCCCGCAGATCAGGTAATTCGTCCTCGGTTCTTGAGAGATTTGGGATTCAACGCTGTGATCACCAATGCATATATCACGCTTAAACGTCATAAAGAACAAGCAATACGAAGAGGCATACATAACCTAATCGATTTTGACGGAATAGTAATGACTGATTCTGGCGGGTATCAGGTGTTAGAGTATGGAGATATTGAGATAGGGCCAGAAACAATGGCGAAATTCCAAATTGATATTAAAAGTGATCTGCCCGTGATATTAGACAGGCCAACTGGCTATAGATTGGATTATGAGCGTGCTAGAGACTTTGTAGAAGAGACCCTCCTAAATGCCAGATCTACTGCAAATATGATTAAAGACCACCTCGGTCATCGGAATCAAATAGCGGCAGATGAAATGAGTGACATGCAGAGGCCGATTTGGGTTGGTACAATTCAAGGGGCCGAACACCTCGATTTAGTCAAGCATTCTACCGAAGAACTTGCGAAAATCGGATTTGATTTTTTTGCACTCGGAAGTCCTGTCGAAGTCATGGAAGCTTATGATTTCCGCTTATTGGCAAAGATGATCTTAACAGCTAAGGAATCCATACCCAATAGACCTTTACATCTTTTTGGTGCAGGTCATCCATTAGCCATTTCCCTTGCTGTTGCATTGGGATGTGACACCTTTGATTCAGCTTCCTATATTTTATACGCACGTGACAATAGATACATTACACCGTATGGAACTGCTAAACTCAATGAATTAACCTATCTTCCTTGTAGCTGTCCCGTATGTAGTTTTATTTCTGTAGAGCAGTTTCGTAGTATGAATTACGATACGAGGACAATTCAACTAGCAAAACATAATCTGTATGTCTTGAAATTGGAGATCAGTATGTTAAAACAGGCGATAATGGATGGTAGACTGTGGGAATATATAGTACAGAAAGCACGGTCACACCCCAAGCTCATGGAAGCATTAATTTACATAAAAAACCATCCAATTTTGGATTCTGGGACTAAGAGATTTAAAAACAAGGCGGCTTTTTTCTATGATTCAATAGATTATTACAGGCCGGAAGCAAAACAATACAGGGAGATGGTTGCCAGGTTTAAGTCATCGAGGTCACGGGTGCTCTTCTATCCTGAACAAGACATAAAGCCGTTTTATTCTAGTACTCATTATACAAATCTTATTAAGGAATATGAAGGATTTCAGATTTGCTCGTATAGTGCATTCTTGGGTATAATTCCGGTCGAAATATGTGATATTTATCCAGCTGCACATAATCTGTCGAATGAGTCTCATAATGACGAAGGCGAGGTAATGGAGAATTTGCGCGACGAAATCATTAGGGCCTTCAAGGCGTTTCTCAGTTCCAACGATTTTGAAGAGGTTGTAATTTATGGGAACAAGGCGGTTAGGAACAGTTTGAATAGGAACCCATTAAACCATAGTAACATAAGAATTCTTGAATATGAGGATGACAGATGATATGTTAGGAATAGCAAAGATAAGTTGACATGTACAGGATTTTGGATCCTGTTTCCTGTTACACATGTCCATATTAAGGAGGAGATAATTTTGGCACGTTGTTGGAAGGATAATTGTTAGAAGTAATTCAAGTAGGAAAGCCTTGTCTTCGCTGGTGCTCTTTCCTACTGTCATCGTGTATCCAGGTCAATCAGTATTGGTGAAAAATCCATGTGGGTGGACCACATGTCCGGGTATTATTTCTATCAGAGGTACAAGCTATTTACTTAGCTTTGCCATATTCAGTAGGGTACTTCAACTGCATTCTTCATCTCTTTTGGGAGTTCTCGATAACCCTCCTTATCTATGATGACAACGTTAATACCGTCGCCCGTGCCTGCATTTCTTCTGATAGCCGCAGCTATCGCGTGGATAGCAATTTTGTAACCATCATCCACTTTCATGTTATCTCGGAATTCAGTTTCGAGATATCCATATGCAACTGGAGAACCACTTCCCGTTGAGATGAACTTTTCGGTAGTCATTGATCCAAACAGATCAATATTATAAATCTGCGCTACTTCTTCGGAGTCATAGCCAGCCATTATGATCTGCACGTAAAACGGGAAATATCTCTGATTGAAGAGCACGTTCGAGCATAGTCTAGCGGCAGACTTAACGGGCATCAATTTTCTATTCGAAATTCTAAATATATTGGCATTATACCTCATGATGTCGACCAGATTTTGAGCGTCAGCTACACCCCCTGCAATTGTCATGCCTAAGTGCCTATCAACCTTCTGAATTTTCATGACATGTCTGTCTGCGATGAAAAATCCTGCACTTGCCCTCGTGTCAGCAGCAAGAACTACTCCATCGCTACATGCTAAGGCGCATGTAGTAGTACCTTTCTTAATATGCTCAAGAACATAATTTGAATATCCGCTATTCTGTAAATCCATCCTACACGTATGAAACAGATACTAAATTTAAGTATTGTCCAATCTAATATCTTTTAAGCAATTGAATTGGTTTTAAGTAGGTCAACGTATCATTTCTTCTTATGTATCATACTCCAAATACCTTCGTCCAAGGTCTTTATTCAGTTTCAGAGCGTACTGCCAATAATTATATTCGAGTAGATTGAAATTGCAGTATTGATGGGAAGGACGCTGTTTGATAAGATTTGGGATAGTCATGTGGTTTTTCAAGAAAAGGACGCACCAAACGGAAATCCATCCCTAATTTATGTAGATTGTCATTTAATACATGAGGTCACATCCCCTCAGGCTTTTGCTGGTTTGAAGCAGCATGGACGAAAGGTCAGACGCCCCGACCTGACATTTGCAACAATGGATCACAACGTTCCAACGACTAACCGTTCCCTTCCAGTAATTGATGGTGACTCATCCATCCAAATGCATACTTTGAGAGAGAACTGTACAGAGTTTGGCATTACGCTCTTTGACATGCTCAGCCCGCAACAGGGCATAGTCCATGTCATCGGTCCCGAACTAGGCCTTACGCTGCCCGGCAAGACAATTGTTTGTGGAGATAGTCATACATCCACTCACGGCGCATTTGGAGCCTTTGCGCTGGGTATAGGTACAAGTGATGTTGAGCACGTACTTGCCACACAATGTCTCTGGATGCACAAGCCGAAGAGCCTCAGCATTAAATTCACTGGAACGATTAATAACCGACCTGGAATATCTGCTAAAGATATTATTCTTTCAACAATTAGACATATAGGCATTTCTGGAGGAATTGGTTCAGTGATCGAGTACACTGGTGAAGGAATTTCTACTCTTTCAATGGATCAAAGAATGACAATCTGCAACATGTCTATTGAGGGTGGAGCAAGGGCTGGATTGATAGCTCCAGATGAAGTGACCTTCGATTACATAAGAGGACGTCCATTAGCACCCTCCGGAGAAGAGCTAGAAAAGACGATTGAATATTGGAAATCATTCCTAGCTACAGATTCTGAAACTTGTCACGACAAATCTGTCAATATGGATCTTTCGAGACTGGTCCCTCAAGTCTCTTGGGGGACTAATCCCTCGATGGTAGTGGATGTTACAGAAAATATCCCATACCCAGAAGAATTTGCAGATGGTAACGTCGAACAAGAAAAATCTGCAAGACGGGCATTAGAGTACATGGATTTGAAGCCGGGTGTGCCTATAACCGAAATAGACATAGATCGTGTATTTATTGGGTCTTGCACGAATGCTAGGTTGGAAGATTTAATGGATGCCTCCAAACTACTTGAGGGAAGAACTGTCTCATCCAGAGTCAATGCTATGGTTGTTCCGGGTTCTCAATCTGTGAAAAGAGCTGCCGAAGTTAGAGGTATCGATAGAATTTTTAAGGATGCTGGTTTTGATTGGCGCGAATCTGGTTGTAGTATGTGTCTAGGAATGAATCCTGATGTTCTTGCCCCTAAGCAGAGATGTGCAAGTACTTCTAATCGTAACTTTGAAGGAAGACAAGGAGTCGGAGGAAGGACTCATCTAGTTAGTCCAATCATGGCCGCCGCTGCAGCAGTGGAAGGAAGATTTGTAGACGTACGTGAATGGTTTTAGAAGGGCCTAAATTGGGATGAAATCATTCAAATTCATATGCGATAAGGCAATTCCCTTGGATATGGTAAACGTTGACACTGACCAGATCATCCCTAAACAGTTTCTTAAAATGGTAAAGAAGGAAGGCTATGGCGAGTTTCTCTTTTACAATTGGCGATATCAAAACGACGGGACGCTTTTAACTGACTTTGTTCTAAACGACAAGAGATATTCAGGAAGACGAATCCTTCTTACCCGAGATAATTTTGGCAGCGGGAGCTCCCGCGAGCATGCGGTATGGGCATTAAGGGATTTTGGTATTACTGTGCTAATTGCTCCATCATTTGCCGACATCTTCTATAATAATTGCTTCAAGAATGGGATCTTACCTGTCCAGCTTGAGCGCCAAAATGTAGAATTTCTGTTTAAGAATTCTGAAAATGAGGATATTGTAGTTGATTTAGATAAACAAAAGGTAGTTTGTTGTGATCATTCATTCAGTTTTCTTATAAATGAATTTCACAAGAGGATGTTGATGCAAGGACTAGATGAGATAGGACTAACCCTTGAACTGGAGAGCGCTATAGTAGACTATGAATCTAAAAGACGCAATCATTCTTCTGCATAATGCTTCCTCATTCTTCCCCACCTGTCCTTATATGTTGTAGTAATAAATACTTAATTATGCAAACGTCGTAGATTGTTATAATTGATATGAACCGCTAGTACAGTGTTATCAGTTTACTGACTCCTTAGTAAAATGGCAATTCTGATTAATTGCTATTACACATTGGTGCTAGTCACAAGGCTTATGAAATAATAAAAGGAGGTGCTTTGATCGCTTGTGCATTGAGATAGCCAAACAAATGAGAATGTATGATTCAATATTATATTCACGAGTTAGGAATCTCGTCACAGTAGAATCAACTGAAGACCAATCAATTCTTCACAAAAGATGCTCCCCCAGCAAGTTTATTCTCTTGTAGATAACAGCAGACAAGGGCTACAATCATTGGATATTCATAATTCTTATTTGGAATTTAAGCGTTAAAGGTGATCAGCAGTATATCTACGAGACAGGAAGGTTGGGAGGATCATTTCAGCCATTAAGTTTGATCTATTTGAAAACGCATACGAAAAATTAGGATGAGGTAATAGTAAATATCGAAAACAAAATACTAGAAGTAATCTCATATAATAGCGACTGAGAGCCCCTATAGAGAAGAAGTTTCAATGTACCAAAGTTGAAATCTTGGAAAAGAACCCAAATATTTGTGTAACAAAGATACGGCAGAGTACGTGGATCCACATTTGAATTTCGGGTGTAATGGACGTAAACGTATCAAGACGGAATGCGTCCAACCATCCAATACAATTATTAGGGGTTTTTCTTACCCACACATTATGCGACATTACATTGCTGACACTTGGCTTAAAATGTGGAAATCAAATTCAGACGAGCTAAAGGGAAAGGCAATTAATTGGAGGAAAGAACCATCAATTCATAGGATTCCAAGACCGAGTAGGCTAGATCGGGCTCGAAAGATTGGTTATAAGGCTAAACAAGGGATAGTTGTGGTACGCGCAAGAGTAGGCAGAGGCGGAATGAGAAAACAAAGACCCGTGTCAGGTAGAAGACCTAAACACTTAGGCGTTGTACGAATTAAGCAAGGAACCAGTATGCGAAAAGTCGCAGAAAAAAGAGTGGGTGAGAAGTTTCCAAATTTGGAAGTAGTGGGATCTTATTACTTGCATAAGGACGGAATGCATCAGTGGTTTGAGGTAGTCCTGGTAGATCCTATGCATGGATCCATTTCTAAAGATAGAGAAATGAGAGGAAAGCTTGTCGCTTTTTCCAAATAGACAAGTGGCGTTGCATACTATTAGCATATTCTCAATTTCTCAAGCCGGGATCTCCATGCATTTTAATAGATTCAACTATCTTTAGGATTTCTTGGTTTTCTGCGTCTTTTTCCAAGGTAATATAGAAAAATCCTCTAGTTATTGGTATCGTTACTATTTTGACCTTTTCATTTTCAGTGATTGTGAATCTTGTCTTACCTATAGCCTTTTCAAATTTCTTTCTTAGTTGGTTCCTAGTTGCTTCCAGAAAGTTCTCATCTCTAGCCTCATCAGGAGAAAACAATGGTATAACACCTTTGCGAAGCTGTCCTGAAATAGTTCTTCCAAAATTGTTCATCAAACCGACATACCTAATTTTGGGTGACAGCTCTAAAAATTGTCTACATAACTTTCTGTTTTTTTGTAATTTCTCTTCATCAGCGTCATTCATCGCGTAGAGCTATAAAATTCTAGAAATATATTTGTTCAATCTTTGAGTATTATTGTGATTATGTGAAAGCGGTGATCTTGAAAGCGAAAAACCCCACTATTTGAAAGCAGAATGAGGCGACCTCCCCCCCAAATTGACTTTGATTATTCTGGCAGATTGGTTGCGTCATCATATTGATGCGTATCAAGGCATTTATTCCAGTCACAGTTAAATTCAATAATCAGTGAGGTGTTACTTGGATTCGTAATCTATCATTGGCACTAGATTTGCTCCGTTCAAAAGCACTTTTCCAAAACACTATCGATGTATGGATCATGTTTTGCGAAGAGAGGGGAATCGATTGGTATGATATTGACACTTATCGGAGTTTTGTGAGTTATCTTAAATCAAATGGGTTTAAGATGCAAAAATTCCCTCTGTGCATTAAGGAATCAGCAGGAGTATATGAAAGAGGCAAAGACAAGGCCAAATTTCTAGAGGAATTATCTCACATTTCTGCGGACGAAGCAGGAGCTTTCACAATAAAATTGGCTGATAATACAATGACTACTATACGAAAATTTAGGACTTAGGTTTACTTTGATGCAACGACCAAACTCTAGGTAGATTCTAGACCAATTTCATTGAGATTATTGTGAAACGGACTCCTCTTGGAACCTGTGAATGAGTTTCTCAGCAATCACTCTGGCTGCTAATTCCTGTGCTTCTTTGGTTTGCGCACCAATATGAGGAGTACATAAGACATTAGGCATTTCTAGGAATTTTCTATTAATTGGTGGCTCGACCTCAAAGACGTCCAGTCCAGCTCCAGCTATTTTTTGATCTTTCAAAAGGTCGTATAGAGCGTTTTCATCCACGATCCCCCCTCTTGAAGTATTGATAATGTAGCTTGACTTTTTCATTCTAGAAAGAAGATTACTATTGAAAAGATGGTAGGTGTCGGACGATAGCGGAACATGAATGGTTATGAAATCAGAACTCTCAACTAGTGTATTTAGATCAGCATTAATCATGCTAACTTCGTTGATGTATTCTCTGCTAATAGGGTAAATGTCGTAGCCTATGATATTCATTCTTAATGCTCTTGCAATGCGCCCTACATTTCTTCCGATATTCCCTACACCGACAATGCCTAGATACTTCCCACTCAATTCTGTTCCCATCAGAGACTTTTTGATCCAATTTCCTTTTGACGTTTCAGAATGCGCATGTGTAATAAATCGAGCCAAGGATATCATGGAACCGATGACCAGCTCTGACACGGCGATTATTGCAGCTTCTTGAGCGTTTATGACTTGTATGTTCTTACTTTTCGCATAGTTGGTATCAATGTTATCTAATCCTACTCCCACACGTGCAATGACTTTAAGTGAACGTCCATTTTCAATAATGTCTTTAGAAACATTCGTCCTGCTCCTCACAACCAGAACGTCGTAACCGTTAACAAGGGACCTGAGTTTTTCAAGCGTAATATCTGGCTGATAATCAACAATCATTCCAGCCTTTGTTAATATGTCAACCCCTATCTTATCAATTGAGTCACAGATAAGAACTTTCCAAACAGCGCTCATATTGGTCAGGCACCTATTAGCCTATATATACTATTTCAAGATGAATTCAAGATTTCATATGTCCTCGGTGGAGATTCCAAGTGACAACTATGATATATGTGATCGTTCATGTAAGTCATGTTGAAGCCCCTAATTAGAAACTATAGAACTATCTTCTTAAATATGCCTTATTGGTAACGCGATACATGATTATATTCGAGAAACAAATTATTACTAGAAATTTGAAAATACTCTGTCAATGACACGATTCATTTTAATTATCAATTCTAATCGAATGGGTTCGAATCAAATCAAATATTGCGGCTACCCAGACCGACACACTTATCGGATTTGTGATTTGAATATATCTTTTGTGTGATCAAATAATGAACTATTGAATTATTCCCTCAACTGGCTGTCACAATTTGAAGTAATTTCTCATTGCCGCAACCATTGAATGCCTTGAATTAACCTAGTAGTCTTGATACGATACAATGTATCTAATTAGCCCGATCCTTTCTGGGAAGAGCAACTATTGCTAAGGCCATTAGAAATACTAATTTTTCTCTTGTGTGGGCATTAATAAATAAGATCGTTAATGGTCTCCATGTATTCTATTTATGACAAGGGTTATTAAAACCGTTACTAACCGCCAGGAGCGGAGCATGGGAAGAAAATATAGCTAGCAATATTATTAGACTAATTGTATGATAAGGTTTATCGCTGTCATGATTCTTGTTGTGAGCCCTCTTTGTGCCCTACGTAGTTGCTCATCGTGCTACCACGGGTCGTCGATATCCGCCCCATCTAACTAGAATAATGA